>Ga0182030_10004768_pt1 | contig 28948 bp, 22 predicted proteins | sample 812S3MmetaG_FD_121299 | JGI IMG/M metagenome (GOLD analysis project Ga0182030, IMG submission 121299) | Permafrost microbial communities from Stordalen Mire, Sweden - 812S3M metaG (Illumina Assembly) | ecosystem: Environmental > Terrestrial > Soil > Wetlands > Permafrost | place: Sweden...
GCGGCGGGGCGGGTGCGCCCCAACGGCACCGGCCGCATCTGGCGCTCCACGCCCGCACCGATCCGGGCGCCCCGGCCGCCCCCGCGCAGCGCGCGCTCCCCGAGGAGGAGGACGGCGCCGAGCAGCACCAGGATCAGGGAGAAGGCGCACCCGGCCGAGGTGCTGAAGCCCACGGTGAACTCGGTGTAGATCTCCGTGGTCAGCGTGCGGAACCCGAGGATCTCGAAGGCACCGAACTCGGCCAGGACGACCAGGCCCACCAGCACGGCCCCGCCGAGGATGGCCAACCGGGCCTGCCCCACCGTGACACGCCAGAACGTGGCCAGCCTCCCCAACCCGAGGCTCCGGGCCACCTCCTCCTGCGCCGGATCGGCGTTGCGCAGGCTGGCGGCCACCGGGAGGTACACCAGCGGGTAGACGGCCACCGACATCACCAGCACGGCGGCCCAGAAACCCCCGAAGGAGGGGAAGATGGCCCGCCAACCGAAGCTCACGACGAAGTCTGGTATGCCCAGCGGGATCACCACCAGCACGGCCCAGAACCGACGGCCGGGGATCTGGGTGCGCTCGACGAACCAGGCGGTGACCGTCCCGATGACCGCGCAGAGGATCATGACGACGACGGTGAGGCTCACCGTGTTCCACAGCAGCTGAGCGGTGAGGCTGCGGAACAACAGCGGGTCCAGGGTGCCCCAGCCCACCTGCACCGCCTGCACGATGAGGAAGACGAGCGGCAGGATGACGGCGATCGATGCCACCACCGCCAGCACGGTGAGCAGATGGCGGCGTGGGGTCCGTGTGCGGTGCGCCGGCGGGCGGGACCGGTCCCCCGTCCCCTCCGCGGCGGGCGGGGGGTTCTGCTGCGCCGGGTCCGCGACGACCGAGGTCACGGCGCGCTCACAACAGCTGCGCCTCTTGCAGCAGCGTGATGGCCTCGGCCCCGGTCCCCAGTTGCGCGATGGAGATGGAGTTGGGTTGGAGCTGGTCGAACGGGGTCTCCCCGGTCCGGGTCACGCCGGAGGCGATCGGGTACTCGAAGCTCTGGCTCTGGGCGATGATCGTCTGCCCCTGGGCGGAGTTGAGGAAGGCGACGAACTTCTGGTCGTCGCCCTGATGGGAGGACGACTTGAGGATCCCCGCGCCCGAGACGTCCAGCACATAGCCCACGTTGTGGGGCGCGAAGTAGGCGATCTTGCTGTGCATGCCGGACCCCCCGACATCGGCCCGCAAGCGGTACCAGTAGTACTGGTTGATGATGCCCAGGGCGACCTGCCCCGTGTTGACCTCGGCCGTGATGGTCTCGTTGTCCGGGTAGAGGTGACTAGTGGCGTTGGCCTTGAGGGCCTTGAGCCAGGTGAGCGCGGCGGCGGCGCCGTGCGTCCGGGCGACCGAGGTGACGATGGGCTGGAAGTCGGTCTCGGACCCGGCCAGCGCGATCTTGCCCTTCCATTTCGGCTGGGCCAGATCCATGACCGAGGTCGGCAGCTGGCTGGCCTTGAGGAGCGAGGTGTTGTACACCATGACGCTCACCCGGGCCGAGATGCCGACCCATTTCCCGGCGGGCGAGCTGTACTTGGCCGGCGTGTGCGCCAGCGTCGAAGGCGTGATCGAGGAGAGCAGGCCTTTCGACGCCAGCTCTTCGAGAGGTGGCGAGTTCTCGGTGTAGAAGACGTCGGCCGGGGAGTTCTTCCCCTCCGTCTCGATCTGGTCGACGAACACGTCCTCGTCGTTGTAACGGGCGTTGACGGTGATCCCGGTCTTCTTCTCGAACGCCGCGATCAGCTTCTCCGTGGTCTGGACGTGCTGGCCGCTGTAGAGGGTGATGCTGCCCGAGGAGGCCGCGGCGGGACTCCCCCCGTTCGCCGCCACCAGCAGGACCGATGCCAGCCCGCCAGCCAGGGCGCCCATCAGTGCCCCCCGGCGGGTCACGATGCCCGGCCCCCTACTGGCACCCCTTGCAGCACCACGGTGCGAATACCCCCATCTACCTCGGAAAGTTAGGTTACCCTAACTTAGCTATCGGCAACGGGACCGTCAAGAGCGCGCGGTCCGCGCGCGGTCGGACGCCCCCCCGGTCGCCGCGCCCGTCAGTCGATGCGGGGACCTCCCGGTCCGAGATCGGCGCGACCCTCGGTGGGGCTCGAGGGCTCGGCGAAGAAGCGCACCGGGATCCGGCCGGCCCGGCGGGCCAGGTAGCCGGCCTCGGTGGCCAGCCGCATGGCCCGCGCCATGGCGGCGGGATCGTGGGCCCGGTTGACGGCGGTGGCCACCAGGACGCCGTCGCAGCCCAGCTCCATGGCCAGGGCGGCATCCGAGGCGGTCCCGATCCCCGCATCGAGGATCACCGGGACCTCCACGGCCTCGCGCAGCAGCGAGATGTTGTGTGGATTGCGGATCCCGAGCCCGCTTCCGATCGGCGCGCCGAGCGGCATCACCGCGGCGCACCCGACCTGCTGCAGCCGGTAGGCCAGCACCGGGTCGTCAGTGGTGTACGGCAGGACGACGAACCCGTCGTCGGCCAGCTGCTCGGCGGCCGCCAGCAGCTCCACCGCGTCGGGCAGGAGCGTGCGGTCGTCGCCGATCACCTCGAGCTTGACCCAGTCGGTGCCGAAGGCTTCGCGGGCGAGCTTCGCCGTCAAGACGGCTTCGCTGGCCGTGAAGCAGCCGGCGGTGTTGGGCAGCACCCGGACGCCGACCTCGGTCAGCAGATCGAGCAGCGCGCCGCGCCCCGACGGATCCACCCGGCGCACGGCCACGGTGGCCAGCGCCGTACCCGACTCCACGAGCGCGTCGCGCAGCGCCCGCAGGCTCGTCATCCCGCCGGTGCCGAGGAGGAGGCGCGAGGAAAGCGGTTCGCCCGCGATGCAAAGCGGATCCGGTTCGGGCCCCATCACGAACGACGATACCTCCGGCGCCGAACCGGTCGGCACCGCAGACGGCACTATCGTGGCGAGGTGCCGGGCCCTTCCACACCGCCGACCGCACTGACCATCGCGGGATCGGACTCGGGTGGCGGAGCCGGGATACAGGCCGATCTCAAGACCTTCGCCGCCCATGGCGTCCACGGCACCTCCGCGCTGACCGCGGTGACCGCGCAGAACACGGCCCAGGTGCGCGGGGTGGTGGCGCTCGACCCCGACTTCGTCCGCCTGCAGATCGAGACGGTGCTCGACGACTTCGCCGTCATGGGCGTGAAGACCGGCATGCTGGCCAACCGGGCCATCGTGGAGGTCGTGGCCGATCTGGCCGGGGCGGGGCGCCTCCCCGGGCTCGTCGTCGACCCGGTTCTGGTCTCCTCGACCGGTCAGGCGCTGATGGCCCCCGAGGGACTGGCGGCGTACGTCGAGCGCCTGCTCCCCCACGCCCTGGTAGTCACCCCCAACCTGCGCGAGGCGGCCACCCTGACCGGCATCGACGTCGGGGATCTGATGAGCGTGCCCGCCATGACCGAGGCGGCCGAGCTGATCCGGGCCTGGGGGGCCCGCTACGTGGTGGTGAAGGGTGGCCACCTCACCGATGCGGCCCACGACGTCGTGGCGGGCCCCGAAGGGGTCACCGTGCTCGAGGCGGTGCGGGTGGTCACGGGCAACGACCACGGCACCGGATGTTCGCTGTCGGCGGCGATCGCGGCGCACCTGGCGCGGGGCGACGACGTGCTCACCGCGGTGGGCGCCGCCAAGGCCTTCGTGGCCCGGGGCCTGGCCGGCGCGGCGGGATGGCGGCTCGGAGCCGGGCACGGCCCGATCGACCATTTCGGGTGGTCCGGGGCAACGTAGGCTGTGCGGGCGATGACCCTGCGCAGTTCGGCCCCGATGGTGGTGGCGGCCCCCGACGGCGGTGGGCCCCCCCGCCCGCCCGCACGGCCGCGCGTCTCCATGCGGCCGGCCATGATCGTGCCCGGCATCGGGCTCCTCATCCTGGTCCTGTTCATCGGGGCCGAATTCCTCACCTCCAACCCGGTCCAGCCGACCAAGACGTACACCGGTGCGTTCTCGGTCCCCGGGACACCCCTGCGGGCCGTGCCGGCCGCCCACGACCTCAAGGTGATCACCGTGTCGGGCCAGCCCCCGGGCAATATCGTCAACGCCGTCTCGGTCCCCGAGGGGGCCACACGGACTTCGTTCAAGAACAACAGCGAGGCGGCCCAGGAGTACGACGCCCAGATCACGCTGCGGGCCGATGAATCCCAGGCCGCTCTGGACAACTTCTACCAGAAGGACATGAAGAAGCAGGGATGGCAGATCTTCAGCACCGGCCCGGCCGACCACGTCGTGGACGGGCTGGAAGTCCTGGGCAAGAAGGCCGGCTCCGACGGCTTCTACTGGGAGCTGGGCGCGATCATCTCGCCGACCTCGTTCGGCGCCGGCACTCCGGCGGCGGGCGCCACGTCGTTCTCCCTCGTGCTGGTCCAAGAACCCGACCCGGGGACCTGACCCGGCCCGGTCAGGGCGAGCTCAGGCTCAGTTGGAGGTCTTCTTCGGTCACGGGTGCACGGAGGCGGGGTTGTTCCGTACCCGGCGAGCCGCTGAAGAGGTACGCCCACACGAAGAAGTTGATCGGGTACAGCAGGTACCCGATGCGCGTGGCCGGAGCCAACAAGGTGATGACGGCCATGACCACGCCACCGACGGAACACGCCTGGGCTGCGGTCTGCGGGGGCCGGCGGTAGAGGTAGAGCGCCAGCAGGGCGCCGCCGACCAATCCAACCCCCAAGGGGAGCGCCCGGTGGAGGAACGGGAACGCCGTCACGATGAGGTGGCCGGGCAGGGGGCTGGCGGCCGGAGAGTTGACGCCGGAGAGCCCCAGCGGGAACAGGACGACATTGTCGAAGAACGCCCACGGACCGCGCAGGGCGAACGGCACGACCACCGGGCCGGCCACGACCAGCATGCCCAAGAACATGACGCCCGGTCGTCGTTTCCCCGCTCGATTGCGCGCCGCGAAGAGGGCCAACGCGGCGAGGGGCCAGGCGGTGAACTTCATGGCGGAGACGATCCCCAACACGACGCCGGAGGCGAAGGGTTGTCGGCGCTGGGCCAGCACCATGGCCAGCAGCAGGAAGGCCACCACCGGCATGTCGTCGCCTCCCGTGGCCAACGGGAGGGCGGCGGTGGGCAAGATGGCGATCACCTGCAGGGCGCGCATTTTGCGGCGTCCGTCGGCCGGGCACAGGAAGAGGGCCGCTCCGGCCACCAGCAGCGTGACCAGGCTGAAGAAGATCCGGGCGTCGGTGAGTACGACGTCGTGCTTCTTCTCGCTGGGTATGCCGAACAACGTCATGAGGGGCAAGTAGGGCACGAACGAGTTCACGACGGATTGCCCGGGTATCGGGTGGTCCACCTTGCCGCCGGGGTTCGTCACCTCGTAGTAGGGGAAGTGACCCTTGGCCAACGTCGCGCCGGCGCGCTCGATCACGCCGACCTCGGGCTGGTAGTGGGACCCGGGGTCGCCGTCGGAGCGCCAGACGATCTCGAGCCCCAACGGAATCGCCGTGGCGCCGGCGAACACGCATGCCGCGATCGCGATGCGGGCGACCCAATTGCCGTGCGCTCGCCGGGATGGAACTGCCGCGCCGCCATGCCGCCGGGACCGGCGCGCCGCCACGAAAGCCAGGACGGCTGAAGCGACTGTGCCGAAGATGAACGGGCCGATCGCCAACTCGGCCCACTGGCGGTAGAGGGCCAGGTTCGAGGTGCAGATCGTGACGAGGGCGAACGCCGCACTCAGCCCGTAGAGCAGGGCGTCGCCCGTCTCGGGGCCGAGCGTGCGAAGACGGGTGAGAGCCTGGCCTCGGAAACTGCGCACAGCGGGGAGCCGGCGAGGATAGGTCGACATGGGAGTCCCCACAGCCTGACATAGCGATCCCAGCTGGACCACAGCATTTCTGCGACTTTTTCCACCCCTGATCAGAGATCCAGCTCGCGCCGGTAGAAGGCCAGCTCCTCCTCCAGGCACGCTTCGAGCGTCTCGGCCCGGCGGAACCCGTGCCCCTCCCCCTCGAAGAAGCGGACCGTGCACCGTCGGCCGCGGGCCAGCAGGGCACTCTGCAGGCGCTCGGTCTGCGCCGGGGGGACGACCCGGTCGTCGAGGCCCTGGAGCAACAGGACGGCGCCGTTGATCTCGTCGGCCCGCCCTACAGGGGACCTGGCCTCGTACGTCGCCCGGTACTCCGGAAGCGGGCCCACCAGCCGATCGAGGTAGTGCGCTTCGAAGTCGTGGGTCGAGGCCGCCAGGGCACAGAGGTCGCTGACCCCGTACCAGGAGACCGCAGCGGCGAACGTACCCCCGTCGGCCAGCGCGTTGAGCGCCGTCAACCCGCCCGAGCTCGTCCCCCGCACGGCCATGCGGGTGCCGTCCACCTGGCCGTCGGTGGCCAGGAAGCGGGCCGCATCGGCACAGTCCTCGGCGTCGATCACCCCCCACTGCCCCCACAGCGAGCGGCGGTAGTCCCGTCCGTAGCCGGTGCTGCCGGCGTAGTCCACGGCGGCCAGCGCAAAGCCACGGCTGGTGAAGTACTGGACGACGACGTCGAAGCCTGCCCCCACCGACCCCGTGGGTCCGGGGTGGCACACCACCACCAGAGGAGGGAGGGTATCCGGCGGACCGACTACTCCGGCCAGTACGGGGCGGTAGACGAGCCCATGGACCCGGCGCCCGGTACGGCCCTCGCACGCGAAGGGTTGGCCGACCGCGATGTCCCCTGGGGTGAGTGGGGACGCCGGCCGCGGGCGCAGCTGGACGGGTGCGGCGGGGTCGAGGAGGGGGGCGAGCGTCCAGACGCCGGGCGGCCCGTCCGGTGGGGTCCCGATGTAGGCGATGCCGTCCCCGTGCGCGCAGACGCTCGAAATGGCCACGCAGGGTTGGGGCAGGGGCCGGAACGAGTCGGGCTGGTCGGGCTGGTCGGGCGGGCCAGCTGGACGGATGACGACCAGGGCGTCACGTCCCTGCGAGGTCATGCGGGCCACGACCCGACCGTCAGGCAGCTCGGCCGTGGTCGACTGCCCGAGGGCCCAGTCGGGTCCGTGGAACTCGGCCTCCACCGTGGTCAGGGCCACGGCGGGTCCTCCGTCGGGAACGCCGGCATGGACGTAGGGCTGCCACCATCCGAGACGATCCGAGACGAATCGCAGGCGGCCGTCGCGCTGCCAGGCCGGCTGGCCCACCGAGACGTCGGCACCCGACTCGACGTCCCACGAAGGCCCCGATGCGACCAACCGCGATGTCCCGGTCGAGCGGTCGACCGAGACCTCCAGGGGCGTCACCACCAGGGCCGACCGGTCCCACGGCATGTCAGGGTGGTCCCACACGGCCATGGCCAACCGTCGGGCCGTCGTATCGAGCCGGGGCGCACCGTAGAAGTCGTGTCCTTCGGCGAGGATCGACTCCCCGGCGTTCTCCGGACGGGCACCGAGGGCAACGATGCATCGCCGAGGGCCGGGACCGCCCTCATGGACCCCATGGACCCCATGGACCTCCCGCACGGCCACCACCCAGTTCCCGTCGGCGCTGGCCCCGAGACCCCCGTGCGCCCAGCGCTCCCCGGGCGGCGGCGGACCGGACAGCGCGACCGGACCGTCGCCCGCTGCTCCGTAGAGCCACACGCCCTCGTCACCCCCGTCCACATAGGCGAACGCCCCGGGCCCGTGCTGGGCGACCAGGCACCACGCTCCCCCGCCGTACTCGTGCACCCGGCTGCGGATGCTCACGCCTTCCGGCATCATGTCCACCACGCCGGCACCGGTGGCATCGGTGCCCGGGGCGTGGGCGCGCACCACGACCACGCGACCGCCCTCCGCGGGCCGAGACTCGAGCCAGTACACCGAGTTCCCGTCGGAGGCAACCTCAGAGAGCGACACCTTGCCGGCGGCGGCCTGCGCCGCGCTCAGTGGCGAGGGCCAATGCCCGTAGGCGGCGACGATGTCCATCGAATGAACGTAGTCCGGGGTGCTGCCCCGACCCGGACCCGGACCCCTACGCCATCAACTCGCCGTAGCGGCGTAGACCGGCGACACCTCGACGGTTCCGTTGTTGCACGGTGCCATCGTCAACGGAACCTGCGCCGACGCGGTCGTTGCGCCTGGCGGGGTGACCGTCACGGCGCTCGAGCTGGCGCACTGAGTCTCGTTGCCGGTCGGCACGTCGGAGTACTCGAACGTGAACTCGGCCCGCTGGCCCGAGGTGAGCGTGACCACGGACGGCGGCTGGGTGGGCGGGCCCGAGAGGTTCACGGTCAGGCCCTTCACCACGGTGGTCGGCACCGTCGCTCCCGACGAGCCGAAGCGAGCCAGCGCTGGATACCCCTCCATGGTGCACGTCGCGCTCCCGACCGGAGCCAACGTGATGGTGCCCACGATGGTGCCGGCGGCACCCTGCGACTGCCCCGGTGTGGCGGTCACCTGCGTGCAGGCGGCGACGCCGGTGGTCGTGGTCGTGCTCGCCGCCATCGTCGTCGACGTCACGCTCGTGCTCTGTGTCGTGGTGGTCGTCCGGTGGGAACCCCCGGTGGTTCCCGTGCTCGTGGGCGATCCCGGGCTTGAAGAGCACGCCGCGGCGACCAGGCCGACGCCCACGAGCGTCGCCGCCACCCGCAAGGCGCGCCTCAACCGTCGAAGTCCTCGGGGCGTACCGAATCGAGAAATTGGCGGAACTCGCCGACGAGCTCCTCGGGAACTTCCTCTTCGCTCTCCTCGTCGCTCTCGAGCGCCAAGATGATGCCCTCGGACTCCATCAGCTCGTCCGCCACGAAAATCGGTGTCTCGGTCCGCACCGCCACTGCCACCGCGTCGGAGGGCCGGCTGGAGACGATGGTGCGCACCTCGCCCCGGCGGAGATGGAGCTCGGCGAAGTACGTGGAGGACCGCAGCTCGGTGATGAGGACCTGTTCGACCTTGATCTCGAGGGCGCCGAGCATGTCCTTCATGAGGTCATGGGTCAGGGGCCGGGGCATCTCCACCCCCTGGATCGCGTAGGCGATGGCCGTCGCCTCGGGATTGCCGATGAAGATGGGTAGCGTCCGGCCCTCCCCGTCGGTCTCCTGGAGCAGGAGAACCGGCGTGTTGGTCTGCAAGTCCACCCTTACCGCACGGAGAAGCACTCGGACCATGCTTGAAATGTAGCGCCCGGAGGGGCGTCCGCGGTCAGCCCCCCACGTGGCGCCGTAGCGCAGCCCGCATCAGCGTGGCCCGCATGGTCTGCCCGAGGGCTCCCAGCTCGTCGGCCGCCTCCACCGCACGCTGCCGCGATTCGGGGTTGCGCTGACGCAGCAACGGGATGATGACCTGCTCGATCAGCCCCATCTCCCGGTCCACGGCGTTGCGGTAGGGGCGCAGGTGGCGCGCCTCGATCCCGTACTTGCGGAACTCGGCGGCCAGGTTGGCCACCGTGAGCGCGTCTTCGTCAAACGTGGGGATCCCGGCCACCATGAAGGCCTCGATCAACCCGAATCCCTGCAGGCCGGCCAGCTCCACCTCGGAAAGGCCGGTGGCGGCGCAGAGCTCCTCGGCGGTCAGGCTCGCCCCGGTGACCATGCCGGTCGATGGTCCTGCTGACTCCGGTTGTGCAGCCGCGGCCGGGGGTGCTGCTTTCGCAGCCGGGGCGGCCGGGGCGGCTGGGGCGGGGGCCGGTGCCGGAGACGGCGCGGCGACGCTCCTCGCACCCTGGCTGCCCGCTGACTTTCCGGAGGCCCCGCCTGCTCCCTTTTCCCTCGGCGCGGCGGCACCCGGTTCGGCGGCGCGCGGCGCCGCGGCGCCCTGCCGCCCCGCTGCCGCCCGCCCGCTCGTCGCCCGGGCCGCGCCGGCAGCCCCGCTGGCACCCGCCGGGGCGCCGCCCTCCAGAAGAGATGCGGCGTGTTCACGATCGGTGGCCGCCGGAACGGGGCCGGATGGGGCGACCGGGGCCGGCGACGGCGCCCCCGCGGGGGCGTGCCGTGGCGCGCGCACCGTCGGCGCCGAATGGGCGGCGGCTGGGGCCGGGGCCGGGGCCGGAGCCGGAGCCGGAGGCGGAGCGGCCGCACGCGCGGACGCCCGGGTGTCGAGTGCGCCACCCGTCGCCTCCACCGTGGCGGCGGCGGCGTCGGGGGCGGCGTCGGGGGTGGCGTGGAGCGAGTGCCGGGGGTCCACGGCCTCGGGAACACGGGCGGTACGGCGAGATGCGTCGGCCAGAATCCGCGCCATCGCCTCGTCGCCGGCCTGGGACTGCTCCGGCGTCGGTTCGAGCGACGGGGGTGGCGCCGTCACGGTGCCGATGCCGCCGGTGGGCACCCGACCGCCACTCCCGACACTTCCCGAACTGGCGGCACCGCGCGCACCCGCCCCGGCATGAGCCGGTTCGGGAACCCTGCCGTTGCCGTGCGTCGCCGTCTCGGACGGCGCAGACTCTTCCTCGCCCGGGTCGCCGTCGGCCAGCCGGTCCCGGATCACCTTGAGCGGGAGGAAATGCTCTCGCTGCTGGCGCAGCACCCAGCGCAGGCGCTCCACGTCGGTCTCGAAGAACTTGCGGTACCCCGACGGCGAGCGCTCCGGGTTCACCAGGCCCTGGCTCTCGAGGAACCGGATCTTGGAGATGGTGACGTCGGGGAACTCCTCGCGCAACAACGTCAGGACGTCCCCGATGGAGAGGTACGAACGGGCGGTCACTCGTTTCCCGCCACGAGGTAGACCAACTTGAACTTTCCGATCTGCACTTCGTCGCCCGGTTTGAGCACGGCCTCGTCAATCCGCTCGCGGTTGACGTAGGTCCCGTTCAACGAGCCGACGTCGCGGATGGTGAACGTGCCCCCGTCGACGTGGGTGATCTCGACGTGACGACGTGAGACCGTGATGTCGTCGAGGAAGATGTCGCTCTCGGGATGCCGACCGGCCCGGGTGACGTCGTCACCGAGCAGATAGCGCGCACCCATGTTGGACCCCCGGGTCACCACCAGGACACCCGCGCCGTGCGGGATCTCGACCAGGGCGATGGGATCCTCGTCGGTCGGCTCGCCGCTCTCGTCGGCCGGATGGAGCGTGATGGTGGCATCGTCGCCGTCGAGCAGCAGCGGGTTCCCACACGACGAGCAGAAGTTGACGCCCTCGGGATTCCGATGCCCGCAGTTTGTACAGAACACGGCAACCACGGTACTCCACAGCACGGTTCGATTCCCCGGCCGGCGGGCCGGGGCCAGCATTGCGCTCAACCTGCGGTCAAGTCGCTGTACCCGGCGGCGTCCAACAGCGCCTCGAGACCACCCGGATCGGCCAGCTCCAACTCGCAGATCCACCCCTCCCCGTAGGGGTCCGCGTTGATCCTCTCCGGTGAGTCCGAGAGCGCATCGTTCACCGCGGCGACCGTGCCTGCCACAGGCGCGTAGATCTCCGAGACCGACTTGGTCGACTCCACCTCCCCCAACTTCGCACCTACCGCCAACTCGGTCCCCACGGCCGGTAACTCGACGTAGACGATGTCGCCGAGGGCGTCCTGCGCGTAATCCGTGATCCCCACCCGAGCCCGACCACCCTCGGTCTGCACCCATTCGTGTTCGACCGAATAGCGAAGATCGTCTGGAATGTTCATGGGGGGCGACGCTAGCGGACGGCCGAGCTGACTGATACCCCCAATTGTCGGCCCACGCCCCCGATGTGGCGCGTCAGCCTCCTCCGGAAAGTATCTGGCGCAACCGCTCGACGTACCCGCTGCTGAGGCGCTCCGAGTCGGATCGATCGACGCCTTCGGCCCAGACGTGTGTCGTGGGCTCTTCGGGGTCGGGCACGACCAAGACCCACCCCGTCGATGAAATCACCTTGATCCCGTCTATGAGGACCAGTTCGGAGTCCTCCTCCGCCAGCTGCTCCATCAACGTGCGCATCACCAGGCCCTTTTGCTCGAAGGGCGTTTCCACCTCCGTGCGCATGATGGGCAGATCGGGCACCCGGGCCGCCACCTGGGCCAACGACTCCCCGGACCGGCCGAGCAGCGCGATGAGCTGGACCAGTGCGGCCGCGCCGTCGAAGGAGGGGAGGAAGTCCGGAAAGATGAATCCCCCTTCTTGGTCGGCCGCGTAGGTGACGCCCCCCGAGGCGGCCGCCTCCATCAGCCGAGAGGACGAGAGCGCCGTGGTGATGACCTCCGTACCACGCGACGCGCACAGCTGGTAGGCCCGGTAGCTGACCGTGGCCGGCAGGGCCACCCGCACCGGTTCGTCGCCGGCGGTCATGAGGTCCAAGAACACCATGAGCGCTTCGTCGTCGGTGAGGATGCGGCCGGTGCCGTCCACCAGGGTCAGGTGTTCGCCCCCGGCGTCGATCACCGCGCCCAGATCCGCCCCGGACCCACGGACCGACTGGACGACCCGGGCCGCGCTCGACGCCCGATCGACCGAAATCATTCCGGGCGTCTGCGCATAGGGATTGATGCTCAGCACGTCCGCCTTGACCTTGGACAAGAGGTTGGGCATCACGAAGCTGGCGGCGCCGTAGGACAGGTCCAGCACCAGCTTGAGGTCGCGCCGGGAGGCGTTGGGCAGGTCGAAGGCCTCGACCACATCGGCGGTGTAGTGCTCCAGCGCGCGTGGGGAGAAGTCGATGTCGCCGATGTCGCCGGCGGTGACCCGGCGGAACTCCTCGCGGTGGTAGAGACGCTCGATACGCCGTTGCTCGCCCTCGGAGAGATCGAGCCCGTCGGAGTCGAAGAAGCGGATGGCCACCGACTGCGGGTCGTCGGGGCTCAGGCGCACCGTCAAGCCGCCCTGAGTGCCCCTGGTGCGGATGTGGTGCCGGGTCACGGGAATGGTGGCCACCTCGAGATCGGTGACGTTCACCCCCACCGAGTTGCACCCCACCATCAAGGCGCGCTTGAGCACCCGGGCGGCCCGGCTGGTGTCGCGCGAGGTGGTGATGACCGAGCCCTTCTCCAGCGACGACGCCCACGCCTTGGCCAAGCGCACCGCCAACTCCGGGCTGATGTCCACGTTGACGATCCCCCGGACCCCCTCGCGTCCGAAGAGGGTGCGGGTTCCGCCCGACTCCCACACGATGGACGACTGCACCTGCGCGCCCGCTTCGACGACCTTGTAGGGGTAGACCTTGACGCCGCCGCGCAGCTCTGCATTGGCCCCGATGAGGCACCCCTCCCCCACGACCGAACCTGGTTCGCACCGAGCGCCCCGGCGCAGATCGCAGGCCCGGCCGAGGACCGAGCCCTCCACCCGGGCCGCCTGCCCGATATAGGAGTTCTCCCCGATGACCGAGTGGCGTAGCTCCGCCCGCTCGGAGACCCGCGTGTTGGCCCCGATCGTCGTGTAGGCGCCGATCACGGCTTCCTCGTCAATCGTGCAGTTCTCGCCGATGAACGCCGGGGAGTCCAGCCGGGCCGAGGGATCGACCGACGACCCCTTGCCCAGGTACACGCCCGGCGCCAACTCGAAGCCGGAGATGTCCACCTCGACCTTGCCGTCGAGGATGTCCTCGTGCGCCTTGAGATAGGCGGCCGTGGTGCCGACGTCCTCCCAATAGCCGTCGGCCACGTAGCCGAACAGCGGGGCACCGGCTTCGAGCACGGTGGGGAACACCTCGGAGGAGAAGTCGACGGCGCGCCCTTCGGGGATCACGTCGAAGATCTCGGGCTCGAGCACGTAGATCCCGGTGTTGATCGTGTCGCTGAAGACCTGCCCCCAACCCGGTTTCTCCAAGAAACGTTCGATGCTGCCGTCCTCGCGGGTGATCACGATGCCGAACTCGAGCGGGTTCTCCACCGCGCACAGGGCCAGCGTGGCCAGTGCGCTGTTCTTCTCGTGGAACTCGATCAACGAGGTGAGGTTGATGTCGGTGAGCACGTCACCGGAAATGACCAGGAACCGCTCGGTGAGCTCCTCCCGGGCGTTGCGCACCGAGCCGGCCGTCCCGAGTGGTGTCTCCTCGGTGGCGTAGACCATGCGGACACCGAGCTCGGACCCGTTGCCGAAGTAGCTGCGGATGGCGTTGGGCAAGAAGGCGACCGTCACCACGATGTCGGTGATGCCGTGACGCCGCAGGAGCGAGATGATGTGCTCCATCATCGGCCGGCCGACGAGCGGCAGCATCGGCTTGGGCAGGTTCGAGGTCTGGGGGCGCAGGCGGGTGCCCTCGCCTCCGGCCATGATCACGGCCTTCACGAGGCGCTCCGCCGTGCCGTCATACGGTGCTCCCGCTCCGCCGCGCCGCGCGGCCCATCCGCAAGGCGTCCCGGGCCGGGCCCACGTAGCCGGCGGCGGCGGACCAGGCGAGCACCAGGCCGATCACGCCGCAGATCCAGGCCACGACGCGGATCGGCCCCTGCCACGACGCCGTCCCGTAGGAGAGCAAGAAGGCCGGATAGGAGAACATCAGGGCAAATGTTCCCGCTTTTCCGATCCACAACACATTTATCCGCGCCGCGCCCAGGGCCGCCAGGAGCACCACCATGACCGAGACCAGGGCTTCCCGGGCCAGGGTGGCCACGCCGAACCACACGGGCACCGCACCGTGCACGATCACGGCGATGACCGCGGTGCCCACCAGGACCCGGTCGGCCGCGGGGTCCAGGACCTTGCCGAGGGTGGAGACCTGGTGGTAGCGGCGGGCCACGAACCCGTCGATCCAGTCGGTGGCGCCGAGGGCGGCCAGGAGCACGGCAGCGTAGGTCTGGTGGTGGAGCCCGAAGAGCAACCAGAGGAAAATCGGGATGCACAGCAGGCGCACCAGGGTGATGAGGTTCGGAGCGGTGAGGACGCGACCCAGTTCTGCTTCTTCGTCCACGCGGAGAGTCTACGGGCGCGCGGTTCCCCGCCCGCGGGAGCCCGGTGTGCCAGAGTGGCCCCGTGCCGCGATTCGAACCGTTCCGGGGCCTGCGTTACTCGTCGCAGAAGGCGCCGATCGGCCAGGTCATGGCCCCACCGTACGACGTCATCAGCTCGGTCGAGCGGGTCCACTTCGCGTCCCGACATCCCGCCAACGCCGTCCTGGTCGAACTGCCCGAGCCCGACCTGGTGGCCGGGCGCGACCGCTACCGGGTGGCCGCCGACCTCTTCATGCGGTGGCAGAGCGACGGCACCCTGCGCCCGGATCCCGTACCGTGCCTGTACCCCTACCGGATGACCGACACCGCGGGGCGGACGACGACGGGGGTGATCGGAGCCCTCGGGTTGCCCGAGCCGGGCCACGAGAGCGACATACTGCCGCACGAGCAGACACTCCCCAAGCCCAAGAGCGACCGGCTCGACCTCCTGCGGGCCACGCGGGCCAACCTCTCGCCCATTTGGGGCCTGTCGATGCACCACGGCTTGACCGCCACGTTCGACCCCACCGACGACGCACCCACCGCCGACGCCTACGACGACGAGGGGGTCCGTCACCAGCTCTGGGTGCTCGACGACCGCGATGCCATCGAGGCGATCGCGGCCGGGGTCGCCGCCGCCCCGGTGGTGATCGCCGACGGGCATCATCGCTACGAGACGGCGAAGGCGTATCAAGCCGAGTGCCGGGCCCAGAACAGGCACAAGCCCGGCCCGTACGACCTCATCCTCTCGCTCATTGTCGAGTTGGCCGAGGATCAGCTCACGGTCGGCGCCATCCATCGCACCGTGTCGGGGCTGCCGCCCGGCTTCGACCTCATCGAGGCCTGCGCGGCCTGGTTCGACGTGGTGCGGGCCGGCCCGGCCGACGAGCGCACGCTCGGGGCACTGGCCGAGGCGCACTCGCTCAGCCTGGTGACCGGCGGGAGCGCCTATCTCCTCCTGCCCCTCGAGGCCACCTACGAAGAGGCCGCCAACGACCTCGACTCCAACCTGGTCGCCGTCCTCCTGTCGCACTTCCCGCCGCATGAGTCCGTCCATCGCCACACCGTGGCCGAAGCCCTGCGCGCGCTCAAGAGCGGCGAGGCCCAGGCCGCCTTCCTCCTCCGTCCGGTCACGGTGCGCCAGATCGAGACCTGGGCGGCCGAGCGCACGCAGATGCCGCCGAAGACGACCTATTTCAGTCCCAAACCACGCACGGGGATGGTGTTCCGCTCGCTCGACCTGGTCTGACCTACTCGACCGTCCAGCTCGAGCCCGAACGCAACAGGGCGCCGATGTCCCCCAACCCGCGCTTCTCCTGGGTCTGCACGATCTGCTCGGACATCTGGGCGCCGTACTCGGGGCGCTCGACGGCCCGGAAGACACCGATCGGCGTCGGCTCGTAGGGACCGCGGGCGAGGCGCGAGAGTGCAAAGGCGAGACCCGGGTCGTCGCGCTTTTCGTCGTGGATCAGCAACCCGGCCGTGCCGGCCTCGCCCACCGAGACGATCTCGAGTCCGCCGTCGGACCGCTGCGCCACACCCCGCTGCTCGCCCTCGGCGCCGAACACGATCGGCTCGTCGTGCACCAGCGGGATGAGCATGTCGGCGCGCACGTCTTTGCCGGTGATCTTCTCGAAGGCCCCGTCGTTGAAGACGTTGCAGTTCTGCAGGACCTCGACGAAGGCGGCCCCGTTGTGCTCGTGGGCCCGCCGGAAGGTCTCCTGCATGTGGGCCCGGTCCATGTCATGGGTGCGGGCCACGAAGGTGGCTTCTGCGCCCAGGGCGAGGCTCACCGGGTTGAACGGGGTGTCGTACGAACCGAAAGGGGTGGACTTGGTGACCTTGCCCACCTCGGAGGTGGGCGAGTACTGCCCCTTGGTGAGCCCGTAAATCTGGTTGTTGAACATCAAGATGTTCAACCGCACATTGCGGCGCAGGGCGTGGATGAGATGGTTCCCGCCGATGGAGAGGGAGTCGCCGTCGCCCGAAATGACCCACACGTCGAGATCGGGGCGGCTGGTGGCCAGCCCGGTGGCGATGGCCGGGGCGCGCCCGTGGATCGAGTGCATGCCGTAGGTGTTCATGTAGTACGGGAAGCGGGCGGCACAGCCGATGCCCGAGAGGAACACCGTGTTCTCCCGGCGCACGCCGAGTGCGGGCATCAGCATCTGCACCGCGGCCAGGATGGAGTAGTCGCCGCACCCGGGGCACCAGCGCACCTCCTGGTCGCTGCTCCAGTCCTTGCGGGTGGTCACCGGAATGGCGGTGGGCTCTGCAGTGGTCGTCATGACTTACCTCCGAGAAGTGCGGTGATGGCCGCCTCGATCTCCATCACGCGGAACGGCGTGCCCTGCATTTTGCTGAGGGACTGGGCGTCGACGAGGAACTCGGCCCGCAGGATCCGGCTGAGCTGGCCCAGGTTCATCTCGGGCACCAGTACCTGGCTGTAGCGGTCCAGGACCTCACCGAGGTTCGAGGGCAGCGGGTTCAGGTAGCGCAGGTGCGCGTGGGCCGCCTTCATCCCCCGGGCCCGGATCCGCTTCACTCCGGCGGCCACGGCGGCGTAGGTGGAGCCCCAGCTGACCAGCAGGAGCTGGGCGTCGCCGGTCTCGTCGTTGACCTCCAAGAGCGGGATGTCCTTGGCGATGCCGGCGATCTTGTCCTGGCGCAGGTGGACCATCCGCTCGTGGTTGACCCCCTCGTAGGACACGTTGCCGCTGCCGTCGGCCTTCTCCAGGCCCCCGATGCGGTGCTCGAGCCCGGGCAGCCCGGGCGGGGCCCAGGGGCGGGCGAGGGTCTCCGCATCACGGATGTAAGGCCAGAACGTCTCGGTCCCGTCCTCGTCGACGTGGTTCGGCGCCGAGGCGAAGTCCGGCTCGATGGCGGGCAGCGCGTCGAGGTCGGGCAGCTTCCACGGCTCGGCCCCGTTGGCCAGGTATCCGTCGGAGAGGAGGATGACCGGCGTGCGGTACTTGACCGCCAAGCGGACGGCCTCGATGGCCATGGTGAAGCAGTCGCTCGGGTTCTGGGGGGCGAGAATGGGCAGCGGCGCCTCGCCGTGGCGCCCGTACATGGCGTGGAGGAGATCGGCCTGCTCCGTCTTGGTGGGCAGGCCGGTCGATGGCCCGCCCCGCTGCACGTCCACGATGACCAGGGGCAGCTCGAGGTTGATGGCCAACCCGATCGTCTCGGATTTGAGGTCGAGCCCGGGCCCGCTGGTGGTCGTGACCCCGAGTGCCCCGCCGAACGCCGCGCCGAGGGCGGCGCCGACACCGGCGATCTCGTCCTCGGCCTGGAAGGTGCGGATGCCGAACTCCTTGCGGCGGCTCAGCTCATGGAGGATGTCGGAGGCCGGGGTGATCGGGTAGCTGCCCAAGAACAGCGGGAGCCCGGCCAGGCGCGCCGCAGTGATGAGGCCCCAGGCCAGGGCCGAGTTGCCGGTGACCTGGACGTACTCGCCGGGATCGAAGGTCGCCGGCCGCACCTCGTAGTTGGACTCGAACAGCTCGGCCGTCTCGCCGAAGTCGAAACCGGCCCGGAACGCCCGGGTGTTGGCCTCGGCCACCTGGGGGCGGGACCCGAAGCGCTGGGTGATCCACTCGAGCGTGGGCTCGATCGGGCGGGTGTAGAGCCAGCTGACCAGCCCGAGGGCGAAGAAGTTCTTGGAGCGCTCGGCGTCGCGGGGCTTGACCCCCGCTTCCTTGCAGACCTCCTGGGTGATGGAGGTCATGGGGACCTCGTAGACGGTGTAGGCCCCGAGGGAGCCGTCGGTCAACGGGTTCTCCGCGTAGCCCGCCTTGGCCAGGTTCCTCTCCTCGAACGCGTCGCTGTTGACGAGGATGATCGTCCCTTTGTCCATCAGGTCGATGTTGGCCTTGAGGGCGGCCGGGTTCATGGCCACCAAGACGTTGGGCGAGTCGCCCGGGGTGAGGATGTCATGGTCCGAGATGTGGACCTGGAAGGCGGAGACCCCGTTCAGCGTCCCGGCCGGGGCCCGGATCTCGGCCGGGAAGTCCGGGAAGGTCGACATGTCGTTGCCCATGAGGGCGCTACTGGTGGTGAAGCGGTCCCCGGTCAGCTGCATCCCGTCGCCGGAGTCCCCGGCAAATCGTACGATCACCTGGTCAAGCTGGGCTGGTACCTGCTTTGTTCCCGATGCCACGCGCTCCCTCACTTCGCTCTTTCGTGCGGCCCGGTCGGGCCTGGACTCCCCCGCGGCGGCCGTGTGCACTCAGCCGTTTGTCCTGTTCGGACGTCTAGCCTACCCCGCTGCCCGGACCCTTCCCGGCCATGTGAAGACTCTGTTACTTCTCCCTGGCCCGGGCCGGCGCGTGCTCCCGACCTCAGCCCACGAGTCCGATCGCCCGGGCGGCCACTCCGAGCGGCAGTTTGCCGGATCGGGTCAGGGCGTCGTGGAAGGCGGCCAGGGTCCCCTTCTTCGACTCGATCCATTCCGTGGCCATGCGCTCGATCTCCAGGGCCCCGGTGAGGTAGGCCGAGGCCTGGGTGGGATACGAGCAGTACCGGAGCACCTCGCGCTGGGCCGTCGGGACGGGGAACCCGCACCGCTCGGCCATGAACGCACTGGCTTCGTCGATGCTCATCTCGCCCAGGTGCAGGCTGGTGTCGACCACGATGCGGCCGGCCCGGAACAGGCGCATGCTCAGCTGTCCGAGCCGCACGGCGGGTGAGGCGTAGTAGCCCTGCTCTCCCATCATGTTCTCGACGTAGAGCCCCCAGCCCTCGATCATGTAGGTGCTGTGCAGGACCTGTCGCAGCGCGTTCGTCCCCTGGGAGGCGGCGAAGTGGAGGTGGTGCCCGGGGTAGGCCTCGTGCGCCGTGACCCCAGGGATCTCGAAGAACGAGTTCGAGCGCAGGCGCGCTTCCTGCTCCAGCGCGCTGGCGCCGTCGGGCGTGAAGGGCACGTTGAACGTCCCGTGCGTGGCCGGCCCGAACGACGCCGGCGGGAAGTACGACGCCACCGGAGCGGCGGCCCGGAGGAAGAGCGGTGCGGGCTCCACCGCGCACGCCTCCCCCTCGGGGATCGACATGAGCCCGTTCTCCCGCACGAAGGTGCGGGCACGATCGGTTTCGTCCCGGTACGCCTCCAACAGCGCGTCCATGGAGGTCGGATGGTCGTCGCGCAGGCGCTCGATGACGGCGGTCCACTCCGGCGTCCCGTCGATCTCCTCGGCCAGCGCCGCCATGCGGGCCGTGAGCGAGTCCACCTGCTCCCGGCCCATCTCGCGCAGCGTCCGGGCGCCGAACTCGAAACCCTCCCCGATGCGCAGCACGGCGTCGTAGCGCTCCTCGCCGAACACGAAGCTGCCCGTGGCCCGGCCGGCCAGGTCCTCGAGGTAGTCGACGTACTCGTCATACGCCGTGGCGGCGGCCGCGCCCGCCTGCTCCAACTCGGCGCGGCGGCCCGGGTCGGCGACGAAACCGGCCAACCCCTCGCGCAGGAAGGACGCCTGCGCCGCCGCGTTGGGAATGGCCCACTGGCGCGCCAGTTCGGCGTCGACCAGCGCGGGGTCGAGGTTCTCCCGACCCGCACGCAGCGCGTGGGGCACCTGGCCCAGACGCTGCACCGCCGCCTCCACCGCCGCACCCTCGTCGCGGGTGCCGTGGACGAACAGCTCGAACACGCCGTTCTCCAGATAGGCCGTGGGGTAGCGCCGCCAGGCGTCGAAGTCGGCCGTCGCCACCTGCTGGCCCAGATGGGCACGGAGCAGGGCGAGGTCGATGCGCTGCTCGGGCGTGACGGCGTCCTCGGGCCACGCCGCAAAGCGCTCCAGCCAGCGCGCCGCCGCGGCCTCCCGGTCGGCGAAACCCTCGGCGGTCATATCGGGCAGCAGCCCGTCCCACTCCGTCAGACCGTAGAAGCTGGCCCCCACCGGCTCGGCCTCGAAGTACTCGCGCAGGAACTGCGCCACGGCGTCGTCGAACCCGTCCGGATCAGCCATTCAGGCGACGGTGACCTCGTCACTGAGGTAGACGTCTTGAATCGTATGGATCAGCGCGGCGCCCTCCGCCAGCGGGCGCTGGAACGCCTTGCGGCCCACGATGAGCCCCATGCCACCGGCCCGCTTGTTGATCACCGCGGTGCGCACCGCTTGGGCCAGGTCACCGTCGCCCTTGGACTCGCCGCCCGAGTTGATCAGCCCGATCCGCCCGGCGTAGCAGTTGACGACCTGCCAGCGGGTGAGGTCGATGGGGTTGTCGGTGGTGAGCTGGTCGTAGACCAACGGGTCGGTCCGGCCGAAGCCGATGGCGTTGTAGCCACCGTTGTTCTCCGGCTGCTTCTGCTTGATGATGTCGGCCTCGATGGTCACGCCCAGGTGGTTGGCCTGCCCGGTCAGGTCGGCCGAAACTTCGTAGTTGACGCCGTCCTTCGTAAAGGCGGCGTTGCGCATGTAGCACCACAGCACGGTGTACATCCCGAGACGGTGCGCCTCGGCGAAGCACCGGGAGATCTCCTGCAGCTCGCGGTCGGAGTCGTCGGAGCCGAAGTAGATGGTGGCGCCCACCCCGGAGGCACCCAGATCGAAGGCTTGTTGCACGGTGGCGAACAGGATCTGGTCGTAGGTGTTCGGGTAGTGCAGGAACTGGTTGTGGTTGAGCTTGACGATGAAGGGGATGCGGTGGACATAACGCCGCGCCACCAGGCCCAGCGTGCCCAACGTGGTCGCCACCGCATTGCACTCGCCGGCCAGGGCCAACTCGACAATGTTGGCCGGATCGAAATAGGCCGGGTTCTTGGAGAAGCTGGCCGCCGCCGAATGCTCGATGCCCTGGTCGACGGGGAGGATGGAGAGATACCCCGTGCCGCCGAGTCGTCCGTGGCCGAACAACGTCCCGAGGTTGCGCAGCACCGCCGGTGAGCGGTCGCTGTCGGTGAAGACCCGGCTCAGGTAGTCGGGACCGGGGAGCACCAGCCCCTCCGAAGGGAACGCTTTGGCGGTATGACCGAGGAGCGAGTCGGCGTCGTCGCCCAGCAGGGCATGCAGATCGAGGCTCATGGGGCGATCCTAATGGCCGCCGCGCGCCCGGACTTCCTTGCCCCGGGAGCGTACTCTTCGGGGCTTGCAAGGTTGGCAAGGTCGCCACGATCGGCAAGGTTGGGAACCCCCGCCAGGGGGAAGGGCTACGTGATGCAGGCTCTCGAGGCGCACGGAAAGGCCCCCCGCCGCCGTCGGGCCTGGCTCCTGGGCCTGAGCGCAATTGTGCTGGTCATCGTGGCTGCGGCCGTGGCCTACGGCCTCGGGAAGGCCTCCTCGGGGGTACACAACGGGGGCGGGGGCGGGGGCGGGGGCGGCGCCACAAGCGCCACCGGCACGACTCCTCCGAAGGTGGCCGCGGTCCTTTCCATACGGGCCACCTCCCCGGCCTCGGGCACGCAGACGGCGGCCTCGAACGGCGACATCAGCATCACGTTCTCGTCCCCGGTCTCCCTCGGTTCGGTCACCCCGACCCTGACGCCGGCGGTGGCCGGTACGTGGGTCCAGCCCTCCCCGACGACCATCCGCTACGACCTGGCGGCGCCGCTCATCCCGTCCTCGAGCGAAGTGGTGTCGGTTCCCGGTGGGTCCACGGGGATAAAGGGCAAGGACGGGGGAACCCTGCCCGCCGGCACGTCCTTCACCTTCACCGTGGCCGACGGGGACACCCTCCGGCTGCAGGAGCTGCTGGCCGAGCTCGACTACCTGCCCCTGTCGTTCACTGCGTTCGGCGGGGCGTCGGCGCCCAGCAGCACGGCGATGCCGCAGTTCGGGAGCTTCGCCTGGCGCTGGCCCAACTTCCCCGCCACCCTCACGTCGCTGTGGACGCAGGGCGAGCAGAACGTCATCACCAAGGCGGCCGTGATGACGTTCGAGAACCAGAACGGGCTGGCCGTCGACGGGCTGGCCGGGCCCTCGGTGTGGTCGACGCTCCTGGCCGATGTCGCGGCCGACAAGGTCGACACGGCGCCGTACGTCTACGTTCTGGTCTCCAAGGTCCTCCCCGAGAACTTGACGCTCTACAACGACGGCGCGGCCCAGTACACGAACATCCCGGTCAACACCGGCGCGCCCGGAGCCGACACGACGGACGGCACCTACCCCGTCTTCGAACACGTCACCTCCTCGGTCATGAAGGGGACGAACCCCGATGGCACCACCTACGACGATCCCGCCGTGCCGTGGGCCAGCTATTTCAACGGTGGCGACGCACTGCATGGCTTCGTGCGCGCGCAGTACGGCTTCCCCCAGAGCAACGGCTGCGTGGAAATGACCGTGGCCGACGCCGGCATGCTCTGGCCCCTGACGCCGATCGGGACCCTGGTCACGGTGGTGGGCCCCGCCTCCTGAGGTCTCCAACCGGGCAGTCGGGGCCCGTGCCCGGCAAGTCGGAGGCTCTGCCCGGCAAGTTGGGGCAGCGTTGGGCGCGGGTTCAGGGAAAATAGTGCAATCGCACCCATACTCGGCAGCGTTTCCGAAACGCGGCCGAAGCGAGGGTTTGATGCGACGTGATCAAGGGCACGGCCCTGGTCTCCCCACCTGCCCCCGTGGACCGCGCCCGTAATCGATGCAGGCCGGATCCATCCTGGGCGCCCTGTCGCCGAACCGGCGGTCATCCCGCCGGATCGTGCCCGAGGACAACCGGCACTGCTGGCTCGTGCTCCTCGGATCCTTCGGGCTCCTCGGCCTCGTGCTCGTGGCCTACCTCGTGTCGCTGCTGGTACGTCCCGGTGATGCCTACTGGACGTGGCTCGACGGCTGGGTCGTCTGCGGAGTCGAGTTCGCCGGCAGCATTCTCTGTATCACCAAGGGAGTCGTCCGGCGCCCGGGCCGGACGGCGACGCTCGCTCTCGGAATCGGCCTGCTGGCCTGGGCCGTCGGTGACTCGGTGCTCACCGCCCAGTCGATCGGTGGGGCGACGCCGCCGAGCCCGTCGCTGACCGATGCCTTCTACCTGACCTTTTATCCCCTGGCCTACGTGGCCGTCGTCCTCTTCATGCGGGCCGAGGTCAAACTCCTCTCGCCTCCCAAATGGCTGGACGGCATCATCGCCGGACTTGGCGCGGCGGCGGTCTGTGGTGCCTTCGCCTTCCACGGGATCTTGAGAGACTCGGGCAGCAGTTCCCTCGGGACGGTGACCAATCTGGCGTATCCGATCGGGGACCTGTTGCTCCTGAGCCTCGTCATCGGCGGGTGCGCCATCCTCCCGGGCCGGCGCCGGGCTCCCTGGATCCTCCTGGCGAGCGGCATCACCTTGAACGTCGTCGGTGACACGGCGAACCTCTTGCAGCGCTCCTTCGGCGCCACACGGGCCGGGTTCATCGTCAACGCGATCGCCTGGCCGACCGCCACCCTGCTGATGTCGCTGGGCGTCTGGTTGCGCACACGCCCTTCGAACCCGCTCACGCCGCCCAAGCCCACGGGATTCTTCCTGCCCATCCTCGCCGCCAGCGCCGCCCTCGTGATCCTGGTCGTCGGGAGTGTCCACTCCGTCAGTCGGGTCGCCATCGGGCTGTCGGCCGCCACACTCCTCGTCATCGGCATCCGGCTCCTGCTGTCCGTGCGCGAGATTCAGACGCTCAGCCACGAGCGCCATCGCCAGGCGGTCACCGACGACCTCACCGGCCTCAGCAACCGCAGGCACCTGTTCCGGGTGCTCGACTCGTTCTTCACCGAGCGCGACGACACGCTGACCCCGGGACGCAGGCTGGCCTTCTTGTTCATCGACCTCAACCACTTCAAGGAGGTGAACGACTCCTTCGGTCATCCCGCCGGCGACGAGCTCCTCCGGCAGGTGGGGGCCAGGCTCTCGAGCTCACTGCGCGAGGGCGATCTCCTCGTCCGCATCGGCGGTGACGAGTTCGCGGTCGTGCTCATCGACGGGGACGCCGCCTATGCGCAAGAGGTGGCGCAACGGGTCACGGCCAGCCTCGCCGAGCCCTTCGTCCTGGACGTGGTCAGCGCCAGCATCAGCGCCAGCATCGGCATCGCCATGGCCCCCGCCGACGCCTCCTACGGCGCCGGTCTGGTGTGGTGCGCGGACGTCGCCATGTACCGGGCCAAGTTGGGGAACATCCCCTACGCGACCTTCGAGCGCGCCCTCGATGAAGAAGGGGACCAGATGCGCCTCCTCGAGGAGTTGCAGGCCGGAATCGCCCAGGGCGATCTGGTGCTGCACTACCAGCCGCAGCTCACGCTGCGCACGGGCGAGATCCTGGCCGTGGAGGCGCTCCTGCGCTGGGCCCATCCGCGCCTCGGCTTGCTCCCTCCGGACAACTTCCTCCCGATTGCCGAGGAGGCTGGCCTGATGGGCCCGATAACCGAGTGGGTCCTCGACGAGTCGGCCGCCCAGTGCACGGCGTGGCGCGAGGCGGGACGTCCCCTGGCCGTCGCGGTGAACGTCTCACCGAGCACCCTGCTCGCCCCGGGATTCGTGGAGACGGTCCGCTCCCACCTGGCGCGCCACGCCCTTCCGGCCGAGAGCCTGGTGCTGGAACTGACCGAATCGTCGGTCATGGGCGATCTGGCCACCGCTGGGCGCGTCATCGCCGAGCTGCAGACCTTGGGTGTCGTGGTCTCGATCGACGACTTCGGAGCGGGCGTCACGTCCTTGGCGTATCTCAGCAGTCTCGCCGTGGGAGAGCTCAAGCTCGACCGCGTCTTCCTGGCCGGCCTCCTCGGGAACGACGGTGAGCGTGAGTGCGATCTGGTGCGGTCGACCATCGAGCTCGGCCACGCCATGGGCCTGCGGATCGTGGCCGAGGGCATCGAGGACCGGGCCACGCTCGACCTGCTCTCCCGACTCGGATGCGACGTGGCCCAGGGGTACTTCATCAGCCGCCCGAAGCCGGCGACCGAGCTCGTCTTCCGTCCCCAGTTCAGCGGGGCGCGCCTGCCCCCGGCGCTCGGCCGCGGCGGGGACACGGGCGACAACCCCGGCTACCCCGGCCTGGATCGCCGCGGCCTGGCCCGCTAGTCCGGAAGCGCCGCTAGGGCTTCGGAGCTGCTCTGGAGCCCGCCCCGGCCCCCGCCCGGCTCCGTGCCGGCGGCCGGGCCTTGCGGACCGGGCCCAACCCCACGAGACGGTCCGCTACGTCGTAGGCCTCCCGGTCGACGCGCAGGATGCGCTCGAACAACTCGCGGGCCCGCGGCACGTCGCCGGCGCGCTCGTAAAGATCGGCCAGCAGGTACCACTGCCGGATATGCCGATTCGAGGGGTTGCGTAGGGCCTTGGAGGCCCCCGCGGTGGCCAACATCGCAATCGCCCCCTGGAGGTCGCCGCTCTCGGCCAGCGAAGCCGCCGCCACGATGCGCCCCTCGGCCAGGACGTCGGGCTCCGGCGAGCTCTGGCGGAGCTCGGTCCACAGGTCGGCCACCTTCTTGGGCTTGCGCAGGGCGCGCTGGATGTCCATCAGCACCGGAAGGTGTTCGGCCGAGTCGGTCAGTGCGGCATGGGCTTGGAGGTGTTTGAGCGCCTCGCGCCACTTGCCCGACCGGTAGGCGGCCAGTCCGGCCAGCTCCCGTACCGCGGCCACGCTGGGCGTCTCCTCGGCCACGGGCTTGATGGCACGCAGTGCGTCCTGGTAGCGCCCCCGCTCGTAGGCGCCGTAGGCGGACTCGGCCTTCTCGACCAGTCGTTCCCGGTGGAGCGCCGTGGCCACGTCGGCCGCCTTGCGGATTTCCGCGGCGATCTCGGGCGGCAGGGTCTTGCGCGTGGACAGGGTGGAGAGCGCCGTGCTGCTCGCCCGCGCCGCGCGGTCCACACCGCTGGGCGGGGGTCCGGCGGGCTGTTCGCCCCGGCCCCGTGTCTTGCCCCGGACGGCTGTGTCCGTCCACTCGTCGCTCGCGCCGTCGGCTCGCATCCACGGGGTGGGACGGGGCGGCGGGGCGGTGCGCCGGCGTTGCTGGTCGTCGGAGAACTTAGCGGTGCGCTGGTCACCGTCGGGCTGGCGTGCAGTGACCTCCCGTGCGCCGCGTCGGGCTACGTTGCCCCACTTCTTGGCCTGGCTGGGCAACGGCTCGTCGTCGCCCGGGCGTGAGAAGGGCGGCCGGCGAGCGCCCGGGGAGCGTGTGGGGCGCGGGGTACGGGTGCTGTCGCGGGATGGTCCACCGCGGCCGGGCGCCCCGTCGCGTGAGGCACCGTCGAATGACCTCGCGCCAGAAGGGCGGGCGCCAGAAGGGCGGGCGCCAGAAGGGCGGGCGCCAGAAGGCCGGGCGCCAGAAGGGCGGCCGGACGACGGACGGCCGGACGACGGGCGGCCGGACGACGGACGGGCACTCGACGGGCGATCGGGAGCACCCGAACGGGGAGACGAAGGCCGGGCGCTCGAGGGGCGAGACGGCCCGGCGTCCTCCCGATCGCCTCGATACGCCGGACGATCCCGACGCGGTGCGCCGCCCGTTCCCGATGTGCGCGATGTGCGCCCTGCCGGCGCCCCCGGCCGCGCCGACCGAGCCGGCCGGTCAGTCCCATCGGTGCGGGTTGTCCGGACCGGTCGCCCGGTCGTGCTGCGTGCGGGCCGCGCCCTCTTTTTGGGGTCTTCCTCGTCGGAGTGCCACGCTCCCGCCGCCCGTCTCGGGGCGGCCGAGTTCGCCCGTCCCTTGGGGGCTCCCGGTCGCGCGGGCCGGCCTTTCCCACCGCCGGCTCCGGCGCCCGCCCCACCCCCGGTCGCGGACCCACCGCGCGCCGACGGGGCGCGACGAGGAGGTCGGGGGGAATCAGCAGGCATTTTGGGGAGTTTAGGCGAGGGAGGGTGTCGACGGATCGTCAACCGCTCGATGAAGGGTCGGCGCCAGTCGGTCGAGCAGGACGAGGCCGACCACGATCAAGCCCAGGATGGGCAAGGCAAACCCGATGGAGAGGGTGCGGGCACTCCAGCCGACCACCAGGATCACCGCCGCGAACGGGATGATGAAGCGCGTCTTGAGCACTCCGGTGGGGTTCAAGCGCACCTGCACGGCTCCGGTCACCACGAGGTACACCGCCACCGAGATGGCGATCGCCGCCCCCGCCGTGGTCGGCGACACCCCACTCCCCCGCCGGGTGCTCTCCGCGGCCACTTCGAGTCCGGCACCCAGGGCGGCGATGGAAGCGAAGACGGCGTAGTGGGCGTAGCCCCACAAGAACGCAGAATTCCTCGATTCCCGCAGGCCCTCCTCGGACGGATGCTCGAAGTACCACCACCACAGCCCGAAGATGAGGAGTAGGCCGCCGGCCGCCACTCCCACCTGCGGGGCCGAGAGCCCCGACGTCGTGGCGGACTGCATGGCCGCCGTCGCCGCCGCGACGCACTCACCCAGCACGATCAGCGTGAAGAGGCCGTAGCGCTCGCTGATGTGCTGAGGGTGCCACGACGTTCCCCGCCCGCCCCGCTCCGCCCACGCCGGGACGAGCATCTCAGCCAGCGCCAGCACGGGGAACGCCACCTCACCCGCCACGTGTGGCAGGAAGAGGCGAGCGACCCAACCGATCTGCACCGCGGTGACGGCCCCGGCGTAGCGGCGCGCGGCGGATCGGCCCGAGGGGTCACCGCTTGCTGCCCGCAGCCACTGGGTCACCAACGCGACCCGCATCACGACGTAGCCGATGGTCATGACGGTGAAGTCACTGTGGACGAACGCCGCCGGCACCCCGGCGGCCAGGATCAGCACCCCGACGATCTGCACGAAAGTGAGCAGCCGGTAGGGCGTGTCATCGGCGTCGTAGGCCGAGGCGAACCAGGTGAAGTTCACCCAGGCCCACCAGATGGCGAAGAACACGGTGATGTAGCCGACGAAGCCCGAACTGAAGTGATTGCGGGAAAGGTTGTCGTTCAGCTCCCGGGCGGCCTGCGAGACCGCCACCACGAAGCAGAGATCGAAGAGCAGCTCGAGCGGAGTCGAGGCCCGATGCGGCTCTTCTGTGTTGCGGGCGACCATCGGGCGGAGCCGGAGCCGGAGCCGGAGCCGGCGTCGGGTCGGTCGTGTCTCCTGCGGCCCCGGACCCGGCATACGCCGCAGTATGAACGACAATCCGGTGAACGACAAAAGCCCCCCGAGCGAACTCGAGGGGCTTCTGTCTCAGAAATCCCGGCGGCGACCTACTCTCCCAGGGGGCCTCCCCCCAAGTACCATCGGCGCGGGCGGGCTTAACTGCCGTGTTCGGAATGGGAACGGGTGTTTCCCCGCCGCCATGGCCACCGGAA
>Ga0182030_10004771_pt1 | contig 28944 bp, 25 predicted proteins | sample 812S3MmetaG_FD_121299 | JGI IMG/M metagenome (GOLD analysis project Ga0182030, IMG submission 121299) | Permafrost microbial communities from Stordalen Mire, Sweden - 812S3M metaG (Illumina Assembly) | ecosystem: Environmental > Terrestrial > Soil > Wetlands > Permafrost | place: Sweden...
GATGCCGGTGTCGGTCACCGCGAACAACAGACGCGCCTGCTGAGCGGCCGGGTCGACGACCGAGACTTCGACCGTGATCTCGCCTTCCGCCGTAAACTTGATGGCGTTGCCGATCAGATTCAGCAGGATCTGCCGTAGCCGCGCCGGATCGCCGGTCGCTTTGGCCGGAACCGAGGGGTGCACCTTCTTGATCAGCTCGAGATTTTTCTCGTCGGCGCGCAGTGCCACCGTCTTCAGCGCATCGGCCACCACCGCACGAAGGTCCAGGGCGGTCTGATCCAGTTCCATCTTGCCCGCCTCGATCTTGGAGAAGTCCAGGATGTCGTTGATCACCACCAGCAGGGCGTCGGCTGAAATTTTCACCGCGCTCAGATATTCCCTCTGCTCCTGATCGAGTGTGGTGCTCAGGGTAAGATCGGTCATGCCAATGATGCCGTTCATGGGCGTGCGGATTTCATGGCTCATATTGGCCAGAAATTCGCTCTTCAGGCGAGCCGCTTCCTCGGCGCGCTCCTTGGCCGCCTTCAGCTCCGCGGTGCGTTCCCCGACCAGTTCTTCCAGATGATCGCGATGGCGCGCAACTTGCAACTCCCTGGTTTCGATCTCGCTGAGCATCTCATTGAAGGCTTCGATGAGTTCTCCCACTTCATCGTCGGGCCCTCGCGATGCGCGAATGGAATAGGTTCTGGTTAAGGAGACCAGCCGCGCGGTCCCGGTCAGCTTGAGAATCGGATCGACAAGAAGCTTCAGAACTTTGGAGTAGGCGCCAATCGCCAGGATCGTGGGAATCGCCAGGGCCAGAACAGTCAAGAACAGGCGATGAAGGATGCGGGTGTAGAGCTCACTCAAATCGCCCAAAATACAAAGACTGCCGACACGTTCGCCGTCCAGCTCCACGGGGCGAATGACGAGGAGCGTTCTCCGGCCGATGGACGAACCGGGCGGCGGAACCTGGCGCGGTAGAGGATTTTTCCCTGCGTCGCGTTGGTAGCCGGCGAACAGAAGTCCTTTCCGGTTGTACAATCCGGCCGAAAACACAGAAGGAATGGTGCGCAGCGCGGCCAAGGTCGCCTGGGCGTCCTTGGAGTCGTCAAACACGAGCGCAGCGGCGGAGTTCGCGCCGACAACCGCGGTGACGGCGGACAGCTGGGCGGTGGTTTCGCGTTGAAAGTTGTAATATTCGTTGGCGATCGACGCGACGCTGGCCATGAAGATGGCAACGGCGGCCGAAAGGCCTGCGGCAAGAATCAGCTTGTGCCGGAAGGATAGGGCGTACCCACTCATAACACCCTCCCCAGCTTCAGCAATTGCGAACTCACATGCAGACCGGCGGAGCGGGCCGATGCGGGCCGGATTTCGAAGCGCACACGGTTGTCTTCAATATAAAAGCTGATGACGCCGCCTGCCTTGAGAAACCCGGACGACTCACCCACCGTCAGCAGGCCGGGCTGCGCGGGGATTCCGGTGCGCTCATAGTCGCCGCGGCCGATAAAGAGAATATTGCAATCCTTCACGTCTGAGGCCTTGTTGTAGCGGCGCACGTCGACTTTGCGGCCGTTCACGATCTTGCCGCGAACGGTTAAATCGAGCGCGGCGCCGAAGGGATCATGTCCAAGCACGCCGATCACCCACGGAGCGTCGGCCGCGGCGGGCGCCCATTCGACGAACTTCAGGAAGTTGAATAGGAACGCGGCCTTGACCTGGTACTCCAGTCCTTCGGCCAAGAGTGGTTTGGGCTGCGCGCCAAGCAAGGCGACGGCAATTGCGCTGATCAGGGCGCGGCGCACGATCAAAATCTCCACGTCACTCTGCCGTAGAAATTGCGCGGAACTTCGGCGAGCTGATTGAAACGCGTCGATTCGAACTCCAGATGATTCGCCTGGAAGGCATCCTGGACTCCGATGGAAAGCTCCACCTTCGGCCTGGGCCGCCAACCAATCCGCAAATCCCCGCGCAGGTGCTGAGGAATTCCGGTTTGGATCATCGCCGCGGTGTAGTACAACGTGGTGTCGATTTGTAGAGTGCGCGTCAGGTCGAAATTCGAGCGCAGGTTCCATTGATAATGCGGCGTGGCGGCGCTGGTGCGCTGTTGATCCACGCTGATGTCGCCGGCGTAGGAACGCGTCTGGACACGCAGCCAGCTGGACCCGCCCATGAGCCTCCACCGGCTGTTCACATTCCAGGTGGTGGCCAGCTCCGCTCCGTAGGATTCGCCGTAGCGTTCATTTCCGGTCATGACCGGGATCTGGAGGTACGGCATCCCGGAATAGAATTGCATAACCGGAGCGCCGGTGGACACGCTCAACAGATGTTGATACAGGCTGTAAAACATAGACACGTCGAAGGAGACGGTTTTGGAAGCTTGCACCCGCTGGCCGGCCTCGTAGGAGAGCACCGTCTCGGGGCGCACCGCGGGGTTCCCCACTACATTCACGACGCCCCACAAGGAAGGAATCAGAGGCGAGCCCGAGGGGACGGCAATCGGCGCTTGGAGGAGGTCGACGCCTCGGTCGTTGAGCGAAGGGGTTCGCTCCGCGCGCGATACGGCGATCCAGCCTGACAGGACCTGGGTGGGTTTCCAGAGCAGGCGGCCAGTGGGCTGAATGGCGTAGCCGATGGTTTCCGTGTGGCTGGCCTGCGCGCCCAGGATAAAGCTCAGCTTATCTGGAATCAGGGCGATTTCGTCCTGCCCGAACAAGGCGACCTCATCATGATCGGCGCGCAAAGGATTAAACCGGAGCGCGGCGGTCGGCGTCATTTGGAACGCGTTCTCGCGAAAACTAAATCCCCAGATCAGGTCGTTTCTTTCGCCCCAGTGGGCGTGCTGCTGAAAGCCGTAATCGAAGGTCTTAATGTCGCCCGCGCTCTGGGGATCGTTGCGGAACATGTGCTGAAACGAGAAGCGAACCTCGATGCTCGATGTATCGGAAATAATATGCTGCCAGCGAGCCAGGACATTTTCGCCGCTGGTGATGGAGTGGTCGTCGGCGGGCGGCGCATTGGGAGCCGCGATGGTCGCCACCGGCACAATCACTCCCAGGCTGCTGTCATAGAATCCGGCGGAGACGAGCAGAGAATCCCTCGCCGAAAGATCCCAATCCATGCGGAAATCGCCGCTGTGGCTAACCCAGCCGCGGGACGGACTTGCGCTGGACAGAATCTGGAACGGATCGGTTGTCGTATTTTGCGCGCCGACGCGATAATTGGCGCCGCCGGCCTCTCCGCCATAACGGAGGGATGCATTCGAGCTGGTTTCCGATCCCACTCCGCCAGCGATAAGCACGCCTTGCGTCGACTTCGCGGATCTGGTGATGACATTGATCACGCCGTTGACGGCGTTGGTGCCCCACATCGCCGCGCCGGGTCCGCGAATAACCTCGATGCGTTCGATGTCGCCGACGGAAATGTTCAGCGTATCCCAGAACACGCCAGAATAAAATTCGTTGTACACGCTGCGCCCGTCCACCAGGACCAGCAGCTTGTTGGAATACTCGTCGTTGAATCCCCGTACGCTGACGGCCCACGCGCCGCTGGCGAGCCGCGCCACCTGCACCCCGGGCGCGAGACGGAGAAGTTCGGGTAGAACGGCGATTCCGGAACGCCGGATATCCTCGGCGGAGATGACGAACACCGAAGCGGCCGTGGAAGCGAGGCGCTGCGACTTCTTCGACACCGAGGTCACCTCGATGTTCATGAGTTCCTCCATGCTGCGGTCGGCCAGAGCGCTTGGCGGGTCCTGAGGGGCGGCGTCGCAGGGCACGAAAATGCCTAGAAGGAAGAAAAGGAAGATACATCGAAACGCCATCTATAGGCGTTATCGGACTTAAAAAAGGAAGTGAGAGCCCCAAGCTTACGAGTCTGTAAGAAAACGCGGGCGCTGGCCGCGGTTCGCTTTATCCTGATGGGTCCCTAAGGCTCGAAACTGAGCTGCGACTAGCAGGAGTGCTCAATGCACTCCTTTTCACACACACTCCTACGCGGCCCCATTTCGGCGGAGAACCCGGAGAGGCCGTGCGACTGCCGCGAGCGAATCGGTAAACCGTTGAGTGATTCTGGGCGGTTGGTGGAGCGAGCTTTAGCTTGCAGCCGCCGTCTTCACTCCCCCGCCTGCTTGAGCATCCGCGTCGCTTCTTCCACCTGCCCGCACATCGCCCGCAGCGCGACCGCAACCCTCCGCGCCTGCTGATTCGCCTCATCCCACTTCTTCGTATCCGCCGCCTCCCGAATCCCCGGCAGAGTCTTCACCCCGTACCCCGTGTACAAACCCGGCGCGTAAATCTGATGCCTGTACCATTCGCGATGCGGCAGCCCGTCCGCCAGCAGCAGAGCCCTCTCCACATGCGCCAGCGTTTCGTTGACCGTTACCAATTTCTCCGGCCCGATCGACGACACACGCTTCATCAGCACTCCCAACTCCGCGTCGTACGCCTGCGACGCCGCATGCAGCCTGGTCAACTGCGCCTGCACGTCGCGAACATCCACCGCCCCGCCGTTTTTCAAAGCCTCTTTCTGAATCTCTTCGACATACCCGCGAACCGTCCGCGATAGCGTGTGAAATTCGAACGGTAGCACCGGCGCATCGGCGAGACGGACGATCGTCGTGATCATCACCTGCGCCAGCGACTTGCCATAAACCATCTCGCCATCGGAAAATCTCCGGAACCAGTCGACCGTATCGTAGACCGAGTGATAAACCCCTCCCGCGTCCGCCCCGCCGAACCCCAAATTCAAACTCGCTACACCAGCGTGATGCAAAAATCCCACGTAATCCGATCCCGACCCCAACGCCCCCAGCCGGAACCGCGGCGCACTTTCCTTCAGCAAGCTCTTCTGTGTTAATGGATCGTTCAAATCCCGCAGCACTTCGCTCATGAAGGTCTGGAGCGTGTGCGATCCCCCCGCATAGATCGTCCCCCGGCCGTTCGAATCGGAGTTGATATACACAGCCGCCTTCCGCTCCAGTTCCTCCTGGTGTTTCTCCACCCATTCTGTCGACCCGACGAGACCAAACTCTTCTCCATCCCACAACGCAAGGCGAATCGTCCTCTTCGGCTGCCATCCCTGCCTGTGCATTAGCGCCAGCGTCCGCGCCGTTTCCAGCAGCGCCGACGCGCCGCTAATCGGATCGCTCGCCCCATTCACCCACCCGTCGTGATGATTCCCATAGATGACCCACTGGTCCTTATAAACGCCGCCCGGCATGGTCGCGATCACGTCATGCACCGGCTTATTTGTCCAATCGAAATCCAGCTTCAACCGCACCGTCGCCGGCCCAGGCCCCGCATGATACGTGATCGGCAGCGCCCCGCGCCACGCTTCTGGAACCACCGGTCCATGAAGTTGTTCCAGCAGAGGCTGCGCGTCGCCATACGAAATCGGCATCACCGGAATTTTCAGAATCGTAGCGGCCTCGGCGCGCGCGAGCCTCTTCGCCCCCGGCACCGACGCCCATCCCGGCGTCAACGGATCGCCCGGATAAATCGCCATATCCATCACGCTGCCGCGTTGCGCTCCCTGCGCCGGCCTCATCGGACCATTCGGATAAATGTCGCCCTGGAAATACCCGTCGTCGCGAGGATCGGAATAAATCAGGCACCCGACAGCGCCATTCTCCTGCGCCAGCTTCGGCTTGATCCCCCGCCAGCTATGCCCATACCTCGCGATTACGACCTTCCCTTTCACGTCGATGCCGAGCCTTTGCAGCACCTCGTAATCTTCCGGCACGCCGAAATTGACGTATACCAGTTGCGCCGTCACATCGCCTGTCGCGGAATAAGCGTTGAACGTCGGAAGCTGGTTTGCATCGTTGGTGCCCTGATCGTCGGCAATCGCCGGCTCCTTCAGCACCGCCCGATAGCGAACCGGCTCGGTCATCTCCAGCACGCGCGCCGTCGGATACGGCAGCAGCGTCTCGAACGTTTCGATATGCGCGTCGAACCCCCACTCCTTAAACATCCCCAGCGCATACTCGGCCACCGCGCGCGACCCCGCCGACCCCGCATGATGCGGCTTCGACGCCATCCGCTCCATGTAAATTTTCATCCGCTCGCGCTGCGGCATCGCGACGGCCTTTTCCTCGCGCTCGTGCTCGGGCTTCCATTGGTCGTTGCCGAACCCCCGAATGGGGGCCTGCGAATAGGCGGGAAGAAGCAGAAAAAACGAAAGAAAAACGCGCAACATGTGTAAAGGATGCAGTGTAGCATCACCGGAGTTACACTGAAGCTGATGTCTACCGTGTCGAATCCTCGAAGGGACCAACTCCATGCGATCGTCGATGGCCTGCGCGACGACCTGCTCCCCGACGCAATCTCAGCCTTAGCTCACCTCGAAGATGATGAGCCCCTATCTGTAGAGGAGCTTGCGAACATCGAAGCCTCTGCCGAGGACTTCAAACATGGTCGCGTAATTTCGCTAGAAGGATTTAAGAGACAGCAAGGTCTGTGACCTTCAAGATCGTCCTTTCGGCGTCAGCCGGCAAGAGACTAGCGAATCTGGATCGCACCACGATTCGCCAATTGTCTTCACGGCGGATGCCAGCACCAGATTAGCGAGGATTCAATCGATCGGTTCCCGGGGCCAAATCTACAAACGACTGTAACCCGGCCGGCCGCGTCTTCAAAAACCCCAAAAACTCCCCCGTATCCGACGTCTTCCGGTCGAACGATGCGACCAGTTTTTCATCCGGATCGAGAATCGCATAAAACGGCGTCGCAATGGTCGCGAAGCGCTGCTCTTGCAGCTTCTGATTGGCTTCGTCCACGGCATCGCCCGCGTCCGTATAAAGCTCCACCAGCACCAGGTCCTTCAACGCCGGAGCCAGTTCCGGCTTCGGAAACATATTGGTCTTCATCCAATGGCAGTTCGTACACGCATAGCCGGTGAAGCTGACCAGCACCAGCTTGTTCTCGCGCCGAGCCTGATCCAGCGCCTCGCGATACTGATCCTTCAACCACACCGGACCAGCACTGGCAGTCGTTTGCCCACCAAGACCGCCCAATGTCGTCGCCGCCGGCACGAACGCGTCCAACTCGCCCAGCGGAGCGCCAAACATCCCTGGCAGCAGACTGAATGCGAAAATCAAAAACAAGCTCGCGATCAGCATCCGAGGGATGCCCAGCGTCTCTCCCTCTTCCACGCCTTCCAATTTCAGTAGCCCCAACAAATACAGGCCCGCCATCGCGAACAGCACGAACCACGCGGCCAGAAATCGTTCCCGCGTCAGCCAGTTCAACTGCAAAACCTGGTCGATGTTCGCGGCGTATTTCAACATGATCGCCAGCAAAGTAAATCCCATCACGGTCTTCACGCGCGCCAGCCATCCTCCGCTGCGCGGCAGCTTCTTCAAGTACCCCGGAAACGCCGCCAGGAAGAAAAACGGAAACGCGAGGCCAGTCGCGAAGCTCGCCATGCCGAATAATCTCTGCCCCGTGCTCACCGTCACGGAAGCGGCCAGAAGGCTGCCCACGAACGGCCCCACGCACGCGAACGACGTCAGCGCGAACGTCAGCCCCATCAGCAGCGTGCCCAAATATCCGCCCCGCCGCGACGCCGAATCCAACTTCGTCAACAAGCTCGACGGTAACGTGATCTCAAACGCCCCCAGCAAACTCACCGCGAACACGCCAAAAACCAGCGCGATGAATCCGTTCACCCAAGGGTTCGCGGCAAGAAGACGCACTCCGAACGGCCCCACCGCCGCCGTCACGCCCAACCCCAAAGCGCAAAACAAAAAGATGATCCCCAGCGAGAACACGATCGCCTGCCGGATCCCTCCGCGCTCGTTCAGGAAGAACGAAACCGTAATCGGAATCATCGGAAACACGCAAGGCGTGAAAATCGACGCCAGGCCCAGCCCAAATGCCGTCAGCAAAAACGCCAGCATCCCATCCGATGTCTTGGAATGAGCCGCGGGCTTCGGAGCAGCCGTATCGATATATCCCGCCGGAGCCGCAAACGCCGCCGCCGGAGCCGATGCATCGACCGTCACCGTAAACGACGCTGCCTTCGTCTTCGGAGGCAAGCACCGCTTCGAATCGCAGACGGCATAGCGGACGGAAGCCGTAATCTCCAAAGGCCCATGCGCCGCGTCCTTCTTCAACTGATAGGGAATCACAAAGGCCGCTTCTTTTTCGTAAAACTCGGCATTCGCCGCCAGCGCCTCGTCGTACTTCTTCTCTGGCACAGGCTGAAACACATGAGCCGCATCGTCGCCGAACTTGATTTGAACCGGAATGGTGGGAGGAGGTGTGGTGACGGAATAAATGTGCCACCCGTCATCGATTTTCGCGGTCAACCGCAGCGGAATTGTAGCCCCGGGCGCTGCCTTCAACACATCGGAAGAAAGCGTCCACTCAACAGGATTAATCGCCCCAAAACAAACCACCGCCGTAGCGAACACCAGTGCCCACATTCTGGCTACTGGCTTCTGGCTACTGGCTACTTCTTTCATGACGTTAAGGATGCCGCGCGATCGAGCTCCGCTTCAATTTTCTCATTAATTCCGCCCTCGGCAAACTCCGCCGCGACGCGGATGGCGTTCTTAATCGCATTCGCGTTCGAGCGCCCGTGGCAGATAATATTGACGCCCTTCACACCCAAAAGCGGCGCGCCGCCGTACTCGGAATAATCCACCCGTTTTCGAAAATCGGCAAACGCGTTCTGCGCCAGCTTCGCGCCGATCTTGCGCGTCAGCGTCGCCGTCAGCGCTTCTTTGAGCATCGTGCGGATCATCTCGACCAGCCCTTCGCTCACCTTCAGCGCCACATTGCCGATGAAGCCGTCGCAAACAACGACATCCGCAATCCCGGAGTAAATGTCGCGACCTTCGACATTGCCGATAAAATTCAGCGGCAGAGCCTTCAGCAGTGGAGTCACCGCGCGCGTCAGCTCGTTGCCCTTGTGCTCTTCCTCGCCGATGGAAAGAAGCCCGACGCGCGGACTGGGGTTGTGAAAAATGATGCGCGAATAGATCTCGCCCATCACCGCGAACTGGGCCAGCATCTCGGGTGACGAGTCGACGTTCGCGCCCACGTCAATCACCACTACGGGAGATCCCTTCACGGTGGGGAACGCGCCGGCGAGCGCGGGACGGTCGACGCCGCGCACCATGCCCTGTACGGTCTTTGCCGTGACCATCGCCGCACCGGTGTTGCCGGCCGATACCACGCCGTGGACCTCGCCCGCGCGCAGCAGCTTCGCCGCGACCCGCAACGACGAGTCGCGCTTGGTGCGGACCGCCTTGGCGGAATCCTCCATGGTGATCACTTCGCTGGCGTGTTGAATGCGGATCGGCAAGGCCGAAGCTTCCGGGTGAAGCTTCAACCCCCGCCGAAGCACGTCTTCTTGACCCACCAGGACCACGCTGATGTTGAGTTCCTGGGCCGCCAGAATCGAACCTTCAATCTCGGATTTGGGAGCGTAATCTCCCCCCATGGCGTCTACCGCGATTGTCAGCATGTAGGTGAACGATAACTACTGCTCCACTACCTCGATAATTTCACGGCCCTTGTATTTCCCGCAGTGCGGGCAAACCCGGTGCGGCAGCTTCGGTTCGTGGCAGCTCGGGCACTGCGAAAGGCTCGCCTTGGTCAGCGAGTCGTGCGTGCGGCGCGCCGAGGTGCGGCGCTTGGAATGTCGTCGTTTCGGATTCGGCATTGTACTCTCTCTTCTAGTTCAAATGTTTCAGCGCCGCCCAACGGTCATCGGCCGAAGCCCCGTGGCAGGCGCATTCCTTCTGGTTCCTGTTCTGCCCGCAGACCGGACAGATTCCCTTGCAATCTTCCCTGCATACCCGCTGCATAGGCAGCGTCAGCAGAACAAATTCCCGCAAAACGTCGTTGAGCTCCACTCCGTCGCCTTCGTAGAAGCCCATCTCCGCTTCTCCCTCGTCGATCGCTTTCTCCTCGCCGTACCCTTCCGCCACCGGACGATAGTACAGCTCAAAGTCGGCATCGACCGGACACGCAGCCGGCTCCAGACAGCGGTCGCAATCCGCCTCCATCAGAACCTTCACGTGTCCCTTTACCCGGATCTCGCCAAGCAGATCGATCACCAGCTCCGCCACTCCCGAAGCCTTCATCGGACCCGCTTGCCGCAACTTCGGATCGAGAAACTCGATCACTCCCGGCTCCAGCGTGACATCGAATGTACGCGCCCTTAGCTCTAGCTCTCGAATATGAAAGAACAAGGCACTCCACCAGCCCTTACAGGGTGAAAATCCAGTATATCAAGGACTTCGCCCTGTCTGCTACATTTAGGTAGACATGCTGGTTTGCATATGGTGATCGAGATCGATGGCGTAGCCTTGCATCTTGCTCATCCCGATGAGCTTTCCATCGCCTGGGTGGGCCAGGAAGAAGTCATGCGCCAGCTATTAGCGGCCTGGCTGGTGGTGGATCCGCAGGATCTGCCCATGAATCCGCGCCTGCTCGGCAAGCCCGGCGTCGGCAAAACCACGCTCGCCTATGCCGCCGCTAAGCGCTTGGGGCGCGAAGTTTATATTTTGCAGGCCACGGTCGATACACGCCCCGAAGACCTGCTCGTTACGCCGGTTATCGAAGGCGAATCGCGGCTGCGTTATGTTGCGTCACCGCTGGTCACGGCTATGCTGCGCGGCGGCATCGTGATTCTCGACGAAGGCAATCGTATGAGCGAGAAAAGCTGGGCCAGCCTGGCGCCTCTGCTCGATAACCGCCGCTACGTGGAATCGATCGTCGCCGGAATCAAGATCAAGGCGCATCCTTTGTTCCGGCTGGTGGCGACGATGAACGACGACGCGTCCACGTTCGATCTGCCGGAGTACATCCACTCCCGCTTGCAACCGCAAATTCTCATCGATTTTCCGGAACGGCACGAAGAATTCGCCATATTAAAAGAAAATCTCCCCTTCGGCGACGAACACATTCTCAATTACGTGACGGATTTCCTGCAACAGGCCCACTCCGCCGACGAACGCTATACCGCCCGCGACGGCATCAACATCGCCCGCTTCGCGATGAAACTCGCGCTGCAGGCCGAGACCGCCGTCGATAAAGAGATCCTGCGCACAGCCATCATTCAAACCCTCGGCGAAGAGGCCCTGCGGTATGTCTCTCGAATCTGAAATCAAAGCCGGAAGTCTCGACCGGGGCCGTTTCCGCTACTTTCCGGTCGTCCCGGGGAGAGTCGAATTTGCGGTCGAGCTGCGCCGCATTTTATTAGCCGAAAAGCCTCCTATTATTGCTGTCGAATTACCCGGCTTTCTGGCCGATTCTTATCACAAAGCGTTAAGCCGCCTTCCCGAGATGTCTGTCATTTTATATATCCCGGAGAAAAACGACGACGATAATCCCGCTCTCTATGTCCCTGTCGAACCAGCGGATCCGTTCACGGAAGCTTTGCGAACGGCCCACGAACTCGGGTCTGAGATCCTGTTCTTGGAACCCGACTCCGCCGACCGGCCGCATCTTCCGGATACCTATCCCGACACGTACGCGATCCGCCGGATCGGTTTCGAGAAATATATTGAGGCGTATCGAGTCTGGCCGCAGCCGCGCAATGACGATGTCACGGCGCATGCCAACGCCATGGCCTGGAAACTGCAGGGGGCTGACCCGTCGAACAATGTCGTCGTCGTGGTGTCGCTGAACCTGCTCGATCCGCTGCTGGATGCGATGGAATCGCCACAGGAACCTCCGGTGCGACATCCGAAACATTTCGACATTCAATTGCTGAATCCTCATCCGGAGTGCCTGGCGGAGATTACGGTTGAATCGCCGTACTTGCAGGAGCGGTACGAATTTTCCCGGCTGGATATTGAGGAAGAAGACCGGCTGGACCGTCCCAAAGTCCAACTGGCCCTGTTGCGCGAAGCGGAGACGAAGTATACGGAGTCGACTGGAGAGAAGGTCGCGCACTGGCAGAGGCGCATGATCGCGCGCTACACGCGCAATCTGGCGCACATGTCCGGTGATCTGTGCGCCAACGTTTACGATCTGGCGGTGGCGGCGCGGTCGGTCGTCGACGACAACTACGGGTGGGAAGTCTGGCAGATGGCGAACCGGTATCTGGCCCAGAGCGAGCATTCGGATCTGGAAACGGTACGGTTGTCGGCGTCGGAGATTTGGATCAATACGAAGCGGCTGAGAATCCGGCGCCGGCTGCCTCGGCCCAAGCAGAGGCTGAAACCGACGGGCATCAAGCCTCGCAAGCGCGAGAAGACGCCCGGCGAATGGGCGAAGCAGACGACGGGCGAAGCGATCTGCTCCTATCCTCCAGAAGACCTGCTGATCGAAGAATACGGACGGTTTTTGAAGAAAAAGGCCAAGGCACTGTTGTCGGAAGAGCGCGTCCGCGTGGAGCCGTTCACCACTTCGACGCTCGATGGAATCGATTTGCGGGAGACGATTCGCAACTGGTATCAGAAGAAGATCTACGTGCGCCAGGCGGACCGGCTGGCAGGTGAAGTCGGGGCGGTGGTGCTGATTTTCGACGAGGATCGGGACGACCATTATCAATATCTGACGACGTGGCTGGGCGAGCATCAGAACGAATCGGACATGGCGTTTTACTCGACGTTCCCGTTCGACAATATCGTCGGGCCGGGCATTGGGCGGGCTGAGTATGGGGGATTGTTGATGACGCTGCCTCCGCGGCGGCTGTTCGACGTGTGGTCGGACGACGACTACCAGTTCGCGGAATCGAAGCCCGAGAGGCTTTTAATGGCTGCGCTGGATTATTCGGTGGAGCGATTCGTTGTGTACGTGGCAGCGAAGCCTCCGCGGAGTATTTTCCGGTCGATCGCATCGCATCTGGGACGGAAGATTCTGTATGTGCCGATTGGAGCGCTGTCGCCGACGAAGGTGAAGAGGCTGCGCGTGGTTCATGTGCTCGATAGTTACGAGCGTCGGGCGGAGGCGAAAGATTACCTCTGGTAAGCTGAAGCTATGACGATTTCTATTCCCGATTCGATTAAGGAACTCGTGGACCAGGAGGTCGCCAGTGGGGCGTTCCCGACGGCGGAGGATTACATCCAGGCGTTGGTGGAGGCGGATCACAAGCAAAAGGCGCTGGACCGATTGGAAGCCCAGGATCGAGGGCCTGGATTCCCCCGCATCCGAGATGACTCAGCAGGACTGGGACGATATCCGGCGCGAAGGATTGGCTCATCTCCGGAGCCGACATAGCGAGGTTCCTGGTCGCGCCTAGGGTGCAATGACCCGGAACCAATCCCGCATCACCTGTTGCACTCGTTCGTGCTCCTCTGAGGTAACTGGGCTCATGTGGCAGACTGTGTTCCGAGTGTGCCCAATTAGCCGTGTCTGAGTAATGAGCGCTTTATCTCGGACTAAATCTTGGAAATGGTTCCGCCAGTTATTGTCCTCGTCCATGATTCGCAGTAGTTGCGGCAGAGTAGTGAGCGCAAGCTTGCCCCTCGGATTTAGATTCATCCACCGCTTAGAGTCCTCTGTACCCTCGTATTCGGCGACCTTGTCGCGCACGTCCTTTGGCACGGAGTCCCACCAATTCTCCTTGTCGGCCTCAGAGAGTACAGTGAGAATAAAGTCCCGTAGATAGTTCTCTAGCACGTAGAACAACTGAAAGGTCTCGGCCACGGAGAAGGCCTCACGTGCTTCGTCGGGCAGGACCTCGGCTGCGTTAAACGTGTCAGATATCATCAGCCGACTTTGCGGAACAGTGTTCGGCAATTTCGTGATTGAGCGTTGCGCCGTCTGACCTACCATAAGAAACAGGGCTAGGCGCTCGTTCATGCTAGAGCCTTGCGCAGCGCGTTGAAGATATTCAGGTACGTTTCCTCCGTGCCGTTCGACGGCAAGTGAACCTCAATATTGAACCGGAACTCCGGGTGAAATGTCGAGGCGCGAGAGACGCTTGGCGGTGTCGGCGCCGCAGGAGGCGGCACCTTCTCTTCCTTCGTGGTATCTTCGGCGGGAGTTGGAGCCGCCGGAGGCTCCGCGGCGCCGCTAAAGTCCGCGAGCTTGGCTAGGGCACCAAACGTAAGAGCAATCGCCTTAGTCATCGCCTCGTCGGTGCCGCTAACCTGCGCCACTAGCCCCTTTAGTTGGTCTGTCGGCAGCGCGTCAGCGTTCTCGTCGGCTTCGTATAGTGCTGCATACCCCTTCCGAATGCCGTCGGCGATGGCTTTCTTTGCTGTGCTCTTGTTCTTGAGCAATGCGTAGGTTGGCGTGGGCTTGCCCGAATTGTCTAGGAAACCTAGTTTCTTCAGAAGTCCGATGAGCGCGCGGTCATTTGTGCTCTTAAGGCCGAGAGTGCCACTCAGGAAGCTGGTCGTAAACGCGTCCGGAACCTTTGCTTTTGCGATGTTCTCAAACAACTGCGGAGCGTTCTTATAGGTTGGCAGGTACGGAAGTTCAATAGCCATATCTACCATAAGCCTGACATGACTCCGACGGGATGTCAAGAATCAGTAATTTTCTGACACGCTTGACACGGCAGGATAATCTGCCCTCAGCCAGCTGCTCTCTATTTGAACCACCCTGCCCCGCTAAACCCCCGCCATCACCGCGACCGGCTCCGGCGCGACCACCGGTGGCGCCTCGAACCTTACGCTTACCAGCTTCGACACGCCGGGTTCTTGCATGGTTACTCCGTATAACGCTTGCGCGGCTTCCATGGTGCGTTTGGCGTGGGTGATTACGATGAACTGCGTGGTTGCGGACATTTCCTTGATCAGGCGCGTCAGGCGCATGATGTTGGGTTCGTCTAGCGGGGCATCCACTTCGTCCAGGATGCAGAACGGGCTCGGAGTGAAGCGGAAGATGGCCATTAGCAGGGCCATGGCGGTTAGGGATTTTTCGCCTCCCGAGAGCAGGGCGATGTTCTGCAATTTTTTGCCGGGGGGCGAGGCCATGATGTCGATGCCGCTTTCGTTCAGGTTCGATTCGTCGGTGAGGCGCATTTCGCCTTGGCCTCCGCCGAACAGGGTTTTGAACATGCCCCGGAAATGGTCGTTGATGGCGTCGAAGGCGTCCTTGAAGCGGCGGCGGGATTCGACGTCCAGTTCCTGGATGGCTTTTTCGGTGTCGCGGATGGAGTCGAGCAGGTCTTGCCGCTGGGTGTTGAGGAATTCGTAGCGCTGGCTCGCTTCCTGAAATTCTTCCAGTGCCTGCGTGTTGACCGGGCCTAAAGCTTCGATTTTGCCGCGGACGTCCTGATATTTTTGCTCGACTTCGGCTACGCCGATTTCGTCGAGGTTCACTTCTTCGGTCGCGGCGATTTCGCTCGCGGCTATGGTTAGTTCTTTGCGCGAGGTTTCGTCGAGGTATTTCAGGTCGCCTTGTTTGCGGACCAGTTCGAGCTCGATTTCGGCGCGTTTTTCCTGGGCGGCTTGGGATTCGAGGCGAAGGGCTTTGAGGGCTTCGTCGAGGGCTGCAAGAGCCGCTCGGCCTTCGGACTCCTGGGCGGCGTATTGTTCGACGGCGGATGCGGCTGCGGCACGATGCTCGGAGAGTTCTCCAGCGCGCTGGTCTAGTTCGATGTTGTCGGCCAGGAGGCGGGCTCGCTCTACTCCGAGACGTTCGAGCTCTTGAGAGAGATTGGCGCGGCGGGATTCCAGTTGCTTGGTCTGCATTTCCAGGCGGGCTAGAGAGGATTTTTCGGAGCGGGCGCGTTCTTCCAGGCCGGCGAGTTCGGCTCTGAGAGCGGCGTGTTCTTCGCTGACGGTATGTGCGTGGGACTGGAGGCGTTCGAATTCGGCGCGCTCGACTTCGAGGGCTTTTTCCTGATCGAAGCGGGCTTGTTCTTTTTCGGCGACCAGGGCCTGGCTCTGTTCGCGCTGGGCTCTGGAGCGGGCGTCTTCGCGCCTTAGACGGTCTAGTTCGAGGCGGGCGACGGAGAGGCGCGATCCGGCTCGGGCGTATTCCTCGGCCAGCTTTCGCTGTTCATGGCTCAGAGCGAGCGCGTCTTTTTCGCGGGTTTGAAGGGCGTGGCGGAGTTGCTCCAGGTCCTCGGACATTTGTGCGGTGCCGCGCTCCAATTCTTCCAGCTCCGAGGTGAGCGATTCCTGTTCGCGTTCGCGGGTTTCCACTTGTCCGATGAGATCCCGCAATTCACGTTTCAGGGCGAGAGGGCCACCTCCGGTTTTGCGTCCGCCGCTGACGGCGTGGCCGTGATAGCTGACGCCGTCCTGGAGCAGAAAGTAGCAATCGGGATTCGAGGTCGCCAGGCGCTGGGCGGAGCCGCGATCGGTTACCAGGAAACAGCGGGCGAGGCGAGGCAATAAGCCTTGCGGGGCTTGGGCGAAACCGTTGGTCAGGCGAAGAGTGTCGCGGAGGCGGCCGACGATGCCGGGGTCGCTCGAAAGGTCGGGGGCGTGCGGCGACGCCGCGCTTTTTTCGGGATGGACCAAGAAAGTAGCGCGGCCGTCGGATTCGGCGCGCATGAGTTCGACGCCGCGTTCGGCTTCGCCCCAGCCGCTGACGACGACGTATTCGAGCTCTTCATGTAAAAAGGCTTCGCAGGCTTTTTCCCAGGCGGCGTCGGCTACTTCGACGAAGTCGGCGAGGACACCGGAGGGCTTGAAATTGTCGACTTGGCCACGCTCGACCTGGGTGAAGAGACGCTTTACAGAATCAGTTGTATAGGCGCGGTGCGAAAGAATTTCTTCGAGCGAATCGCGTCGGGCTTTTTGTTTCGAGAGGACGGCGCGAAGCTGTTCCAGCTTCTGTCGCATGTCGAGGGTGCGGGCGCGGCGCTCCTTGATTTCTTCGTCGACGCGGCGTCGCTTGTCGGCCAGTGATTCCAGCTCCAGTTGCTGGGCGGAGAGCTTCGTGGAGAGCTCGGCTTTTACCTCTTCAAGTCTGGACAGATCCCCTGAAGCGCCCTCCTCTTCTTTTTTCGATCGGGCGGTGTCGCGGTCGACCGCCGCCAGAAATTCGTCGATCTGGGCTAGCTGATTGCGGAGGCTGGAGGCTTCGCCCAAGAGGCGGAGGACCTGCTGACGGGCTGTTTCGAGGCCTCTCTCGCGTTGCCGCATGTCGGCTTGGAGGGCATCGCGCTCGGACGTTTTGGCGCGCATCATCTCTTGAAGCGCAAAGCCTTCCTGTTCGATTCCGGCGACGGCTTTCGAGTGAACTTCGAGCTCGGCCAGTTCGCGCTCGTGACGGGCTTCCAGTTCCTGGGTTTCGGCTTCTCCCGCCGAGAGGCGGTCACCAATCGACCCGATTTGTTTGGCCTGGAGTTCGAGGCGGCCTCGGGTGCGCTCGGATTCGAGATTGAGTTCGGCGACTTTTTGACGGGCTTCGGTCAACTCGGCTTCGGTGCGGTAGCAGGCTTCGCGGGTGGTGGTGTGTTCGCGTTCTTTTTCTTTGACTTGGGTGGCAATACCTTGGAAATTGGTTTGAGCCTGGTTCAGGTCCAGGGCGAGTTTCGCGGCTTCGCGCTCCAGCATGCGGAATCGGCCGGAGACGGCCTGGCGGAGGTGGGCGACCATCTCCGTGCGCAGCTCTTCGTAGCGGCGGGCTTTGGAGGCCTGGCGCTTCAGGGAATTGACCTGGCGGCCGACTTCTTCGAGGATGTCGAAGACGCGGGAGAGGTTCTGCTTGGCGCTTTCGAGCTTCGATTCGGCGAGGCGCTTGCGGGTCTTGTACTTGCCGATGCCAGCGGCCTCTTCTATGATGGCTCGGCGGTCAGCGGGTTTGTTCGAAAGAATCTGGCCGATGCGGCCTTGCTCGATGATGGCGTAGCTTTCAGGACCGAGGCCTGTGCCGGAGAAGAGGTCCTGAATGTCGCGGAGGCGGGCGGCGCGGCCGTCGATCAGGTACTCGCTTTCGCCAGAGCGGTAGAGGCGGCGGGTGATGACGATATCGCCATGGTGCTTACCGTGACCATTGGCATGGCCGTTGGTGTGGCCGTTAGTATGAGTGATCGACTCGATGGGCTTGGCCGAGTCGGGGTCCCACATGGTGAGCGTCACTTGCGCCATGCCGAGGGGTTTTCGCTCGCGGGTGCCGGCGAAGATGACGTCTTCCATGCGGGCGCCGCGGAGGCTTTTCGCGCTCTGCTCGCCGAGGACCCAGCTGATGGCGTCGCTGAGGTTCGATTTACCGCAGCCGTTCGGGCCGACGACGGCGGCGATGCCGGAACCGTGGAATCGCATGTCGGTGCGGTCGTAAAAAGACTTGAAGCCTTGGATGTCGACGCGTTTTAGTTTGAGCACGGGAGCCCCTTTTCGATAGACGTTCACTCGGGGGGAGTGACACCATCCTAAACTGAACTGAGGGAAAAGTAAAGCGGGTGCCCTACTTGGGGTTGGGGGTTGGTGGGGATGGGGGCTATATGTGGTGGGGTGGTTCGAAAAACCATGCATCGAGACGAGTCTTGACGCGGCACGCCTCGGGCGTGCGCCACTTTGCACATCAGATGTATTCCATTAAGGACATGAAGCCGTAGTCCATGTGCATTTGTTGGTGGCAATGGAAGAGGGTTTTGCCTGGGTTGTTGGCGGTGAAGTCGGCTTCTATGATCGATTTGGCGGGGACTACTGCTACGTCTTTGAAGATGCCGGAGCTCCTTAATTCAAAAGTGTGGCGGTGGAGGTGGACGGGGTGGGGCTCGTCGCTGCGGTTGTCGAACACGAGGCGGTAGCGGTGGCCTTCCTGGACGTGAATCGGGTCGGTTTTGGGCCAGGATTTTCCGTTGATGGTCCACTTATCGACCCAGCGGCTGCCGGCGAATTTTTTTTCAATGACGAGGGGGATCGCTTCGACGGTTTCGGCGGGGTAGGGTTTGCCGAATTGGGCGTAATCCCAAGGGTCCTTTGCTGGCACAACCCATTGTGCTGCACCAGGTCGGTTGGAATATTCAAAGATGATCCCTAAGCCGGCTTTGCGATCGCGATCGTCGGTGGCGCCTAGGATCCAGATGCCGGGCTGGTCCATTTCCACGAGGGCGTCGATGCGTTCGGCGGGGCCTAGTTCGAGGATGGGGACTTTTTGGGGGGTCGCGACGGGGTTGCCGTCCATGGCGACTACGGTGAAGGAGTGGCCGGAAAAAGCGATGCGTCGTTGCAGGGTGGCGCTGGCGTTCAGGATTCTGAGCATAACGCGCTGGCCTTGTTTTACGCGGATCGGGTCGCCGAAGCCGAGGGATCTCGAGTTGATGGCGCAGCGTTTATACATGACGTCCATGGCGTCTTCGGAGGTCGAGAAATAGGGGTCCCATTCGCGGAGGGCGAGGAAAATCTCCTGGTCGAAGCGGGCGGGGTCTGATTTGGGTTCGATATAGATGAAGCCGTACTGGCCGCTGTAGAGGCCTTTGTTCAAGTTGCGCATCGCGCCGGTGTGGGTGTGGTACCAGCGTGTGCCGGAGGGGGTCGGGGTGAAGGTGTAACGGGCGGAGGCATGCGGAGGGATCATGGGTGTGCCTTCTTCCATGGAGCCGTCGACGTCGGAAGGGATGTGCAGGCCGTGCCAGTGGACGATTTCGGGGTCCGAGGTGTTGTTCTGGACGTCGATTGTCACGCGTTGGCCTTCTTTCATGCGCAGGAGGGGGCCGGGGGCGGAGTTGTTGTAGGCAACGGTTTTTATTACAGATTTGGGGGCGATTTCCAGGGTCGTGTGATTGATGACGAGCTTGTAGTCGGCGGGCTGCTGGGCTTTGAGCGCGGGGATTGCCAGAGATGCGAGGAGCTGCCGGCGGGTCACGGTTTTTCGAACCTCACGGGGTCGAGTTTGGGGTTTACTTCGACTTGATGAAGGGTAATTCTTTGGGCTCCGGAGTCGATTTCGAAGGCGTACATGAGACCTCTTACCCGGCGGTAGTCCTTGAAGTAGCTTTCTAAGAGGTTGCCGGAGACCAGGCCTTGCCATTTCACTTCTAAATACGACTTGCAGTCAATGTAGTCGATCCGGTTCTCGCCGTTTTTCATGGCGATGACGAGTTTGTAAGCTTTGCGCTTGCCGATTTTTTCCTGGCCGGCGAGTTCGACGCGGTTGCCTTTCTCTTTGTAATTGACTAGCGGTCCCTCGAAGTCGGCGCTCTGGGCGAGGTTGGAGAGTTCGTCGGGGTCGACGGATTTGGGTTCGACCAGGTCGCGGAGGCTGCCGACGACCCAGCCGGAGTTTCCGTCAGTGGTGCGGATCATGAATTTTCCGCCGACAGTGACCATTTCGCGCATCATGCCGGGGCGTTTCATCTCCACGATGAAGGGTCCGGCGCTTCCACCAGCGAGTGAGATTGTTCCGCTAAGCCGTTGAGTGTTTAGAGATTTAATTTTCTTAAAGCCGCCGCGCGCCTGGACGGCTTTGGCTACGACGTCGTCAACGGACTGGGACAACAGGAGCGACATCAGGCAGAGAATCACTCCTCAAGTGTAATAGTCTTAGGTGTAATAATTTGGGCTGGTTCCTGTCTTTAGGAGTAGATGCTGGCAACAATGATCAAAGCTCCCCTCGATCAGATGTATGAAGCGCATCACGGGATGGTGTTTCGCACTGCCTACAGGATTACGGGCAATGCGGCCGATGCCGAGGATGTGCTGCAAACCGTTTTTCTGCGGATGGTGCGCGGGAATCCGGAGGTGGAAAACCCGGAAAGGTATCTGCGGAGGTCGGCGGTGAATGCGGCGCTCGACGTCGTCAGGGCGCGGCATGATAACGACACCTTAGAGCCGGAACGAATGCCTTCGAGCGGATCTTGTACGGAGCTACGGGAGCTGAGGGATTCGTTGAGACGCGCTTTATCGAAATTGCCGCCGAGGAATGCCGAGATGTTTGCGATGCGGTTTTTCGAAGGGTACAAGAATCCGGAGATCGCGAAATTGTTGGGGATTTCCCAGGTGGCGGTGGCGGTGACGCTGCATCGGACGCGGCGACGGTTGCAGAAGGAGATGGGACGATGAACTTCGATCAGATCTTGAAGTCTATTCGCGAGGAAGATCCGGGGCAGGCTGTGATGGATGCGGCGGCGGAGCGGGTGCGGGCGAACATGGCTTATTTAAATGCGGCGCGGTCGGTAGATTTCGGCGGCCGATTGAATTCGTGCGAGGATTTCCGGTCGCTGGCCGACGCTTATCGCGAAGGGAAGCTGACCGAAGCGCGGCAGATGCTGGTGGAGGATCATCTGCATTCGTGCGTCGAGTGCCGGAGGTTTTTTCGCGGTGAGCAGAAGACCGCTGTGGTGGTGATGCCCCAGAAGAAGTCGTTTGTGGGAGTGGCGCTGCCGTGGGCGATTGCGGCGGCGGTGGTTCTCGTTGCGGGGATTACTTTGCCCGAGTATTTTAATGTGCTGATGGCTCCCGCGGGGCCTCGGGCTACTGTGGCGTCGGTGGATGGAGAACTGTATCGGGTGTCGCCGGCTGGATTGTTGAACGTCGGGGCGCAGATTGGCGAAAACGAAGAGGTCAGAACTGCAAAAGGATCGCGGGCGGTGTTGAGGCTGCGGGATGGGTCGCTGGTGGAGGTCGCCGAGAGAAGCGATCTGCGGTTGAACGAGCGGTGGAGCGGGAAGACGATCGCGCTGGAGCGTGGCAGCGTGATGGTCGAGGCGGCGAAGCAGCGGAGAGGTCAATTGGAAATTTCGACGCCCGATTGCATGGTGTCTGTGAAGGGGACGATTTTTTCGGTCAGCCGGGGGCTGAAGGGGTCGAGGGTGTCGGTGGTGGAGGGGGAAGTGAAGGTCGATAAGTCGACGGGCACGGAGTTGCTGCATCGCGGAGACCAGACGGCTACGAATCCGACCATGGCGTTGAGCGGAGTAGCGGCGGATATTTCGTGGAGTGAGAATTCGCAAAAATATGTGGCGCTGCTGGGGGAGTTGTCTGGGATTTCGAAAAGGCTCGAGGCGATTCCGGGGCCGGGGATGCGGTATGGATCGAAACTGACCGCGGTTCTGCCGGCGAATACGGCGGTGTTTGTATCGATGCCGAATCTGGCGTCGACGTTGGCGGAGGCCAGTTCGATTTTCGAGGAGCGGGCGAAGCAGAGTCCGGTGCTGAACGAGTGGTGGAATGCGGAGGGGGCTAAGAGGGTACGGACGATTGTCGACCAGGTGCGGACGGTTAGCGATTATTTGGGGGATGAGATTGTGCTAGCGGTGCCGGTGGGCGGAGGGAAGTTGCAAAATCCGGTAATGGTGGCGGAGCAGAAGAAGCGCGGGTTGAAGGAATATTTGTCGGGGTCGACAAATGGGGTGAGCGTCGAGGAGCAGGGGGATTTGGTGGTGATGGGAGGGCGCACTGGTGCAGGGTTCGAGTCGACGGAGTTGGGGAAACGGGTGGCGCAGAGTTATGCGTCGGGGGCGGGGTGGCTTTTTGCGGCCGACATGGAACAAATTTTGCCGGCGAACGTAAGAAACGGTATCCGCTACCTGGTGGTGGAACGGAAACAAAATCTGGGACGGACGGAGAGCTCGGCTACGGTGAGCTTCGATGGGACTCGATCTGGGATTGCGAGCTGGATCGCGGCGCCGGCGCCGATGGGGACGCTCGACTTTATTTCGCCGGATGCGACGTTCGCGGCTTCGTTCGTAGTGAACAATCCGGCGGAGCTGCTGAAGCAACTGCCGACGACCGTGTTCACGGAGATGCAGAGCGCGACTGGTGTGGACGTGACGAACGACATCGCGCCGACGCTGGGCGGCGAGGTGACGATTGCGGTGGATGGGCCGCTGCTGCCTTCGCCTAGCTGGAAGATTGCGGTCGAGGTGAATAATCCCACGCGGCTGGAGTGGTCGATTGAGCAGATGGTGAAAGCGGCTCCGGCGGACGCTCAGGTGCGGTTGACGAATGAGATTGTCGGCGGCCTGACCTACTATACGCTGTCCTCGGCAAAAAGCCCGGTGGCGGTGAATTACGTGTTCACGGACGGATATTTATTGATGGCGCCGAACCACGGGCTGCTCGCGACGTCGATTCAGAACCGGACTTTGGGGACGACGTTGACGAGTTCGAGCACGTTCCGGCAGCAGTTGCCGCAGAACGGTCAGATGAATTTTTCGGCCTTGGCCTGGTACAACGCGAGCGCCGCGATCGCGCCCATGGCGGATCAGTTGAAGCAGACCAAGTTTCTGACGGCGGAGCAGCAGAAGGCTCTGGAGACGCTGACGGCGGATCGGGCTCCGACGTTGATTTATGTGTATGCGGAGCCGGAACGGATTGTGGCGGCGACGCGGGGGAGCTTTTTCGGGCTCGGCCTCGACACGCTGGTAGGATTGAATGGTGGGAATGCGGGGAGTTTGATTGCGAAGTTGATGTCGCCGGCGTTGGGCAAATGAGTGCGCGATTTGCGGACGAGGCGAAAAATAGGGACAGCCCGCTCTGTCCACAGGCGACGGAGGTTGGAACGCTCGCGTCAAAATTGTGGCGCCTTGGGACAGAGTAGGCTGTCCCTGTTTTTCGCAGTTCTGTTTTTCGCAGTTTTGTTTTGTGGAACATGATTGAACACTTATGCAACCTGTGATTGAATTGGCGGGATTGGGGGTGCGGTTCGGGACGCGCGACATTTTGAAGGACCTGCGCATTTCCCTTTCCGGACGCACGATCGGGTTGTTGGGGCCGAATGGCGCTGGGAAATCGACGCTGATTCAATCGCTGCTGGGGTTCTGTCCGCTGATGGCGGGGACGGCCTCGATTTTCGGGCACGACATCCGGAGCGAGCAGAAACAGATTCGCACCGTGGTCGGGTACATGCCGGAGAACGATTCGTTTATCGCCAACATGACGGCGGTGTCGTTCATTCGGATGATGGGCGAGTTGAGCGGGCTGCCCAAGGACGCGGCTTTAGAACGGGCTCATGAGGTTTTGTTTTATGTGGGGCTGGGCGAGGCCCGGTATCGGCCATTGGGAACGTATTCGCTGGGCATGAAGCAGCTGGCGAAGCTGGCGCAGGCGATTGTTCATGGGCCGAAGCTGGTAATTCTCGACGAGCCGACCAATGGCCTGGATCCGCCGGCTCGGGTGCGGATGATTAAGCTGATCAGTGAAATGAAGGCGGTCAGCAATATGCACATCGTGCTGTGCTCGCATCTGCTGAGGGATGTCGAGGAAACGTGCGAAGAAGTGCTCATTTTGAAGTCGGGGCGGATTGTTCATTACGCGAATCTGGAAGAAGAGAGGCGCGCGAATAAGAGGTTCGTGGAACTGGAGACTCGCGGGGACGACAAGGGGTTTGCGGAGGAGTTGATCGCGCTGGGGTGTGAGACCTCGACGACCGGTTACGGGCGTTTCAAGATGGTTTGTCCTGTCGGGTTTGAGCTGCGTGAAATCTACAGGCTGGCGGCGCAGAGGGATTTGCAGTTGCGAAGGCTGAATTACCGGCGGGATACGCTCGAAGATATTTTTTTGAAGGCGATGGAGAATTGAGAATGATCCCCTCCATGACTGTCGGGGTTCCGTTAGGTCGACTCCCCGCCCTGACGGGACGGGGTCATAACCCCTGGCGTCAGCCAGGGGACGGGGCAAAGAATCATGGCGGTTTATAAACGCACTTATAAGGGATACGCGGGCGGGTTGACGCCGGGGTGGTCGCGGTTCATGATTTTGCCTCGGTACAGCTATGCGCGGCTGTTTCAATCGAAATTTCTGCTGATGTTTCTGGCCCTCTGCGCGATTTATCCAATTGGGGCGGCGGGGTTCATTTACATCGCGCATAACGTTTCGTTTTTGAAGGCGATCAATCCGGCGGCGGGGGGTTTACTGGAGGTCAACGAGACGTTCTTCGTTTACTACTGCAATTTTCAGTCGGTCATGGCGTATCTTTTGACGGCGATTGTGGGGCCGAGTCTGGTGTCTCCGGATGTGACGAACAATGCGATGCCATTGTACTTGTGCCGGCCGTTTACGCGCACCGAATACGTGCTGGGAAGAATGATGGTGGTGCTGTACCTGCTGGCGTGGATTACCTGGATTCCGGGGTTGATCCTATTCGGAATTCAAGCCGACGAGGCGGGGTGGGATTGGACGAAGACGCATCTATGGATCGCGGGGGGACTATTCGCGGGGCTGTTCGTCTGGTCGGTGGTGTTGTCGCTGATCGCGCTGGCGATTTCGGCCTGGGTGCGATGGAAGATCGCGGCGGGAGGTCTCATTCTGGGTGTGTTTTTCGCGGGCGCGGGATTCGGCGCGGCCATTAACACCGTAATGCGGACAGACAAGGGTTCGCTGATCGATATCGCACGGATGATGGCGACCGCGTGGGGACAACTGCTGCACTACGACAACGGCGGCGGCATTTCGGCAACGCAGGCGTGGTCGGTGCTGGCGATTGTTTGCGCCATCAGTTTGTGGCTGCTGTCGAAAAAAGTGCGGGCGTTTGAGGTGGTGAAGTGATCGCCCAGGCACCGGGAACACAGACGTCTGCGACGCCTCCGCCTATCGAGGAGAGCCTCGTGGTGTTCGACAACGTCTCGCGATTTTATGGCGAGGTGTTGGGGGTCAATCGGGTCACGCTGACGATTCCGCCGGGGATTACTTCGCTGGTGGGGCCGAACGGGTCGGGCAAGACTACGCTCATGAATCTGATGACGGGGTTGGTGCGGCCGACGCGGGGGTCGATCAAGGTGCTGGGGGTGGCGACGGACGATCCGGAGAGGCTTTTCCGGCTGGTCGGATATTCGACGCAGTTCGATTCGTTTCCCAAGGGGCTGACGGGGTTTGATTTCGTTTATTCGTTCCTAAGGCTGTTCGGGGATTCCCATGCGGATTGCGAGGCTCGGGCGTGGAAGGCGATTGAGCGGGTGAATCTGGTGGAGCCGGCGAAGCGGAAAATCGCCGGGTATAGCAAAGGGATGCGGCAGAGAATCAAGCTGGCGCAGGCGATTGCGCACGATCCCCGGGTGCTGGTGCTGGATGAACCGCTGAACGGTCTTGACCCGCTGGTGAGGGCGGAGACCATTGCGCTGTTTCGCGAGTTCGCCGCCAAGGGACGGCACGTGATGATGTCCACCCATATTCTGCATGAGGTGGACATGATTTCGGACCAGGTGATTCTGCTGTCGAACGGGTACGTGGTGGCGGAGGGCGAGATCAGCGGCGTGCGGTCGGAGATCAGCGAGCAGCCGATACAGGTGCAGATCCGGTGCGACAGGCCGTCGGCGATGGCGGCGAGGGTTTTCGAGACGGATCATGTGGTCGAGGTGAAGCTGCATGTGGATGGCGGGGGGCTGTTGATCAAGACTCGGGATGCGGACAAGTTTTATCGGTTGCTGAATCATATTGCGCTGGAAGGAATCGCGATTGAGAGCGTGACGCCGGCCGACGATAACGCGAATTCGATTTACGAATATCTGATTGGCGGAGAGGACGCAACCAAATGAACTGGGGGTTGTGGTGGGCGCAGATCAAGAGCGTGATTCGGCTCGAAATGCGTAAAACATTTTTCGCCAAGCGCGGGATTTGGGTGTATCTGCTGGCTCTGGCTCCGGCAGCGCTGTTTTTCGCGGATTCGATCGCGGTGATGCACGATCGGGACAGAAAAGCCGAAGAGGCGTCGACGCACGCGGTGACCAGGGAGATGGTCGGGTCGGTCAAGATGGGGATGACCAAGGACGAGGTCGTTGCGAAACTAGGCGAGCCGTATGCGAAGCAGGTGTTTCATTTCAACCGGCGGAGGGAGCAGCACGAGCAGGCGGTGTATCGCTACACGGACGGCGAGAACGACTACGTGTACATGTTCCGGGACGACGAATTGAATGGGATCCGGACCAATGAACTGCGGACGATTCCGAAAGACTCGCTGATTTTCGCCACGGTGTTTCAGTTTTTCTTTTTGAGGCTGGCGATTTTCTTCGGGTGCGTGGGGATTTTCACGAATCTGTTTCGCGGGGAGCTGCTCGATAAGAGTCTGCACTTCTATTTGCTCGCGCCGATACGGCGGGAAGTTTTGCTGGTCGGGAAATATCTGGCGGGGCTGATTGCGACGGTGGTTATTTTCACTACGAGCACGGCGCTGCAACTGCTGGCGATCGGATGGCATTTGACGGGTCCGGCGATGACCGAGTATCTGCATGGGCCGGGGATGAGGCAGATCGGGGCGTATCTGGGCGTGACGGCGCTGGCGTGTTTGGGATATGGGAGCGTGTTCCTGGCGGCGGGGCTGTTGTTCCGCAATCCGATTATTCCGGCGGCGGTGGTGCTGTTGTGGGAGAGCGCAAATCCGTTTCTGCCGGCGACGCTGAAGAAGATCAGCGTGATTTTTTATTTGCAATCGATGTGTCCGGTGGTGGCGAGGCCGAACGATATGCCAGCGCTGGCGGCGCTGCTGTTATCGTCGGCGGAGGCTACGCCGGTTGTTTGGGCGGCGGGAGGGCTGGTCGTGGTGACGATGGTTTTGTTGGGGATCGCAGCGAGGCAGGCTCGGAAGCTGGAGATTAACTATAGTTCGGATTAGTGGGGCGTGTCCGCATGCTTACGCATGCCGGTTCCCTGTGCCACCAGAAAAGGCTAGTCGAGGGGTTTTAGGGCGGAGGCGATTTCGCTGTAGGGGATTTCGTAGGGTTCGTTCATGTAGTGGAACTGCTGCATGTCGCGATCGCGGGTTAATTTGTCGAGCACTGCGCCGTAGGGGATGGTCCTTTTTTCCGTACCGAGAGGACGAAGTGTCCGGGGATTCAGCTTTACGGCTTCGAGGGTTTTCGTGAGTTCGAATTTGGGCATACGGGCCAGGACATTGAATCCTGGCCCGGTGTCCTCCACTCGTGCTCGAAAGTCTTTGCTTCCGGTTTGGCCAGTTACGCTGCCCCAGCCCTTATTGGTAACACACTTCTGAGGCATTGTGAAAACGCGGAGCAGAACAGATCCACGTTTTCGGGGGTGGCGAGAGGGCCCATCAGTCCGATGCGAAACATTTTCCCGGCCAGAGGGCCGAAGCCTCCGGCGATTTCGATGTCGTGATCGGAGAGAAGGCGCTTGCGGATGCCCAGGTCGTCGGCGCCGGAGGGGACGCGGACGGTGTTGAGGGTCGCGATGCGGAAGCCAGGGGCGACGTGCATGGAAAGGCCCATGGCTTCGATGCGGCGGACGAAGTCTTCATGCGCGCGCTGGTGGCGCGCGTAGCGATTCGCGGCTCCTTCATCCATGATGGCCGCCAGGCCTTCGCGCAGCGCGTAAAAAGTGGAGATGGGCGCGGTGTGGTGATATTTGTGCGGCGCGTCGAAGTAGTCGTTGAGGAGATTGAGGTCGAGATACCAGACTACGTTGACGCGGTTTTTTAATTGCCCGGCGGCGCGCGGAGAAACGGTGATGGGGGCAAGGCCGGGAGGGCAGCTCAATCCTTTCTGCGAACAACTGTAAGCAATATCGATGCCGTTCAGGTCGATGTCGATGGGAACTCCTCCAAGGGAGGTGACGCAATCGGCGATGACCAGGGCTCCGATGGCTCGGGCGGGTTTGGTGATGGCGAGAGGCGGCTGGAGGGCTCCGGTGGAGGTTTCGGCGTGGACGAAGGCGACAAGTTGGGGGCGTTCGCGATTTAGGAATTCGGTGGCTTCGGCTTCAGAGAAAGTCTCGCCCCAGGGTTTTTCGCACTTGACGACGGTGGCTCCGTGGCGGCGGCCCATTTCGGCGATGCGGTCGCCAAAGAAGCCGGAAACAAAGACGGCCAGTTTTGTTCCGGGGCCGGAAAAGTTGGAGACGGCGGTCTCCATGCCCGCGCTACCGGTTCCGGAGACGGCGAAGGTCATGGGGTTCGAGGTGCCGAACAGGACGCGGAGGTCGCGGCGGATTTCTTCGACGACCTCGAAGAAGAAGGGGTCCAGGTAGCCGACCACGGGTTTGGTCATGGCGTCGTAGACGCGGGGTTCGACCTGAGTGGGTCCGGGGCCAAAGAGAAGCCGGCGCGGGGGTGCGAGAGAAGGCATGTATTAAGTTTAGCGAAGGGGCGAGGGCGTGATATATTAGAGCTTCGCCCACCTTAATGGGCTCGTAGCTCAGTTGGTTAGAGCGCCTGCTTGACACGCAGGAGGTCACAGATTCGAGTTCTGTCGAGCCCACCA
>Ga0182030_10004772_pt1 | contig 28933 bp, 23 predicted proteins | sample 812S3MmetaG_FD_121299 | JGI IMG/M metagenome (GOLD analysis project Ga0182030, IMG submission 121299) | Permafrost microbial communities from Stordalen Mire, Sweden - 812S3M metaG (Illumina Assembly) | ecosystem: Environmental > Terrestrial > Soil > Wetlands > Permafrost | place: Sweden...
CCCGGCCGGACAGGTCATCGGCCGGGCGACGTCGGTGCGCCGCACGAAAGACGTGGTGCTCGGCATGGTCGAGGAGTACATCGACGCGGTGGAGAAGCTGCAGCAGGTGAACGAGGGCGCGACCGCCTGACCCATGCCGTCCCCTCCCCGTCGACCCGGGCACGGCATGGCACCCTGCGAGCGCGCCCGCGGTCGCAGGGGCAACCGACGGGTTGCCGCCGGAATCGCGGCGGGATCCGTGGCACTTCTCGTGACCATCCCTGCGTGTAGCTCCTCGTCGACTCCGACGGCGGCCTCGACATCGACGTCGACATCGACGTCCACATCCACGTCCCACCAGGTGACAACGTCGACAACGTCGACAACGTCGACAACGGCGCAGTCGCCGGTCACCTTCCAGGAGGGATCGGCCGCCGAGGTGGCCAACTGCGAGTCCGACGCCAAGGTCGTCGAGGTCGCTCTCGACGCGTACATGGCCGAGAAGGGCGCCTACCCGTCGCCGCCGTCAGCGTGGAGCGCCGCCACGTATGCGGCCAATTTCGCGCCGCTGACCGCGGCGGGCGGTGGGGGTCCGTTCCTGCCGAGCGTCCCGGCCACGACGTACTACGTGATCGAATACGACTCGGCGGGGCACGTCTGGATCGCGCCACCAGGGTCCTACGGCGTCAGCTACAACCCCGGCCAGAGCTTCGATGCGAACGAGAACGTCTGTCTGGCGGCCGTCAGATAGCCGTCAGAGAGCCGTCAGACAGCGGTCGGATGGCCGTGGGATGGCGGTCGGATCGCAGCGCAGGGCGACCGGCGGCACCAGTCCCATCAAACCACTGTGTTTCGTCGGACTCACCAGCTTCCGCGGTGATCAACGGATGCCTCGGACGGTGACCGCGACGTAAGGTGCCGGGCATATGGAACTCCACGAGGTGCTGTACACGACGCGCGCCATGCGCCGGGTCAAGACGGACCCCATCCCCCTCGACGTCCAGGCCCGCATCCTCGATGCGGCCATCCGCGCCCCCTCGGGCGGCAACCAGCAGAACTGGCGCTTCCTGCTCCTCGACGACCCGGAGAAGAAGGCCGCCCTGGCGCCCCTGTACCAGCACGCCATGGGTGAGCTGTGGAAGAGCGTCTACAAGCCACAGCTCGATGCGGCGAACGCCCACCCCGAGGCGCCCGAGTCGGTCCAGTTCGTCAAGGTCCAGCGCTCGGCTCAGTGGCTGGCCGACCACTTCGAGGACGTGCCGCTCTACCTCTTCCCCTTCTGCCAGCACGATCCCACCGGCGGCTCCATCTACCCCGCCGTCTGGAGCGCCATGCTCGCCGCCCGGGCCGAGGGCATCGGCAGCTGCATGACCGCGCTGCTGCAGTTCTTCCACCCGGCCGAGACGTTCGAGATCCTCGGGGTCCCCACCGACGAGGGCTGGCACCTCTCGGGCACCGTCAGCTTCGGCTACCCCACGGGCACCTGGGGCATCGCCCCGAGGCGGCCGGTGCACGAGGTCTCGCACCGCAACACCTGGGGCGCCCCCGTCGGCTTCGAGGTCCCTCAACCCCTGTGGCCCGGCTGACCGTCCCGTTCGCGGGCACGGTCCTGCGGGTCTCCGTGGCGGCGGGCGACCGCGTGGCGGCCGGGGCCGTCCTCGTCGTGCTCGAGTCCATGAAGATGGAGCACGTGATCGAGGCCGCCACGCCCGGCCTGATCGACGCCGTCCTGGTGGCGCCGGGCGACGCCGTGCAGACCGGGGACGTGATCGTGCAGATGACCGAAGCGGAGGAGACGGCGGGCGAGGGCGGGGGCCGCCCCCCGGGCGTGGACGCCGAGGCGGCGGGGATCGAGCGCCCCGAGCTGTCCGAGCTGCGGGCCCGCGTCGCCGCCACGCTCGATCCGGGACGGCCCGCCGCCACCGAGCGCCGGCACGCCGGCGGGCGGCGGACGGCGCGCGAGAACATCGAGGACCTGTGCGACCCGGGCAGCTTCGAGGAGTACGGCGGCCTGGTCATCGCGGCCCAGCGGGCGCGGCGCAGCACCGAGGACCTCATCGCCAACACACCGGCCGACGGCCTCGTCGCCGGGATCGGGCGGGTCAACGGTGACGTCTTCGACGCGGAACGGTCGCGCTGCGCCGTCCTGTCGTACGACTATTCCGTCCTCGCCGGCACCCAGGGCCAAATGAACCACCGCAAGAAGGACCGCCTCTTCGAGCTCGTCGAGCGGCTGCGGCTCCCGGTGGTGCTCTTCGCCGAGGGCGGCGGCGGGCGCCCGGGCGACACGGACATGGCGGTGGTCACGGGGCTCGACACGGAGGCCTTCGCGCTGTTCGGCCGGCTGAGCGGGCGCGTGCCCCTTGTCGGCATCGTGTCGGGGCGCTGCTTCGCCGGCAACGCCGCGCTGCTGGGATGCTGCCACGTCGTCATCGCCACGCCCGACGCCAACGTGGGCATGGGCGGCCCCGCCATGATCGAGGGAGGCGGGCTCGGCGTCTTCGCCCCCGAGGACGTGGGGCCGGTGTCGGTGCAGGTGCCGAACGGGGTCGTCGACGTCCTGGCCGCCGACGAGAAGGAGGCCGTCGAGGTGGCCCGACGGTACCTGTCGTACTTCCAGGGCGACGTCGCCGAGTGGCGCAGCCCCGATCAGGCGCTCCTCAGGGACGTCGTGCCCCCGGACCGCCGCCGCGTCTACGACGTGCGGCGGGCGGTGGACCTGCTGGCCGACGAGGGCTCGGTGCTCGAGCTGCGGCCGTCGTTCGCACCGGGCATGGTCACGGCGCTGGCCCGGGTGGAGGGCCGTGCCGTCGGGGTCATCGCCAACAACCCGATGCACCTGGCGGGGGCGATCGACGCCGCCAACGCCGACAAGGCGGCCCGGTTCATGCAGCTGTGCGAGGCCTTCGGCCTGCCGCTGCTGTTCCTGTGCGACACGCCCGGGTTCATGGTCGGGCCCGAGGCCGAGGAGACGGCGCTCGTGCGCCACGTCAGCCGGATGTTCGTCGTCGGCGCCTCGCTCACCGTGCCCTTCGCCTGCGTCGTGCTTCGCAAGGGGTACGGCCTCGGGGCGCAGGCGATGGCCGGCGGGAGCTTCCGCCGCCCCATCTTCACCGTGGCCTGGCCCACCGGCGAGCTCGGCGGCATGGGGCTCGAGGGGGCGGTCCGCCTCGGCTTCCGCCGGGAGCTCGACCTCGTCGACGACCCCGTCGAGCGGGAGGCGGCCTTCGACGCCATGGTGGCGCGCGCCTACGAGCACGGGAAGGCCCTCAACGTGGCCGCCCACTTCGAGATCGACGACGTGATCGACCCGGCCGACACCCGGGCGCGCTTCGTGCACGCCCTGGACGCGGCGGGACCTCGCGACGACTGGACGGCCGGACAACCGCGGCGGCCCTTCGTGGACACGTGGTGAGCGGCGGCGGCGGCGACGGCGGCGGCGGCGGCGGAGTCGTCGAGCACCTCGTCGGGGCCATGACCCTCGACGAGAAGTGCTCCCTCACCGCCGGGGCCAACCTGTGGTACCTCCCGCCGGTCGAGCGGCTCGGCATCCCGGCGCTCAAGGTCTCCGACGGCCCGTCGGGCGTCCGGGGTGACAGCCTGATCGGTCGCCGCTCGCTGTCGCTGCCCTGCGGCATGTCGATCGGGTCGACGTGGAACCCACCGCTCGTGGCGCGCCTCGGCGAGGTCCTGGCCGCCGAGGCCCGGTCCAAGGGCGTCCACGTGCTGCTGGGGCCGACGGTCTGCATCGTGCGCACGCCGCTGGCCGGGCGCACCTTCGAGTCGTTCTCCGAGGACCCGCTGCTGACGTCCCGCCTCGCCGTCGCCTACGTGGAGGGGGTGCAGGGGGGCGGGGTCGGGTGCTGCATCAAGCACTTCGCCTGCAACGACCAGGAGCACGAGCGGATGACGATCAGCGCCGAGGTCTCCGAGCGCGCCCTGCGGGAGATCCACCTCGCCGCCTTCGAAGCCGCCGTACGGGAGGCCGGCGTCTGGTCCGTGATGACCGCCTACAACAAGGTCAACGGCGTCTACTGCGGCGAGCAGCCCGACCTCATCGACGGGATCCTCCGCGGCGAGTGGGGCTTCGACGGGCTCGTCATGTCGGACTGGTTCGGCACACACTCCACCGCGCCCGCCGCGCTGGCGGGCCTCGACCTCGAGATGCCGGGGCCCTCCGCCTGGCTCGGCCCCACCCTGGCGGCCGCTGTCCGCGAGGGCCTGGTCGACGAGGCCGTGGTCGACGGGCAGGTCCGCCACCTGCTGCGCCTGATGGGACGGGTCGGGCTGCTCGACGGCGCGGCGCCGGCGCCGGCCGACGAGCGGGAGGAAGACGACCCCGGGCGGCGGGCAGTGGCCCGTGAGGTCGCCGCCGACGGGACGGTCCTGCTGGTCAACGACGGCCTGCTGCCGTTGTCCGACGTCGCCCGGGTGGCCGTCCTCGGACCGAACGCCAGCCAGCTGGCCATGGGCGGTGGCAGCTCGGAGGTCACGCCGCACCGGCGCCGGAGCGTGGCCGACGCGTTGGCCGAACGGCTCCCCGGCGCCGTGGTCTCCTCCGAGGTCGGATGCCGCATCGACCGCGGCCTCCCCGCCCTCGACCTGCGCCTGATGGAGGGCGGAGGGCTCCGGGTGGACTACTTCGACGGCGCCGGACCCCCGAGCAGAGCGCCCGTGGCGTCGGGCACGGCGTACGCGGCGCGCCTCATGTGGATCGGGCCACCGCAGCCCGACCTCGCCGTCGGGCGCTACACCGTGCGGATCGGCGGGACCTTCACCCCCGACGTGTCGGGCGGCTGGCGGCTGGGGCTCGAGAGCGCCGGGCGCGCGGTCCTGCGCGTGAACGGGACGGTGGTGGTGGACAACACCGAGCCGACGCGCGGCATCGGCTTCTACGGCGCCGGCAGCGAGCCGGTCGAGGCGCAGTGCGACCTGGAGGCCGGGACCTCGTACGAGCTGGAGGTCGAGGTGTGGCCCCGGTCGTCCTCCTCGCCGATCATGGGGGCGCGCCTCGGGGCGGCGCGGCCCGAGGCCGGCGACGAGCTCGAGCGCGCCGTGGCCCTGGCCCGCCGCGCCGACGTCGCGGTGGTCGTGGTCGGCTCCAACGGGCAGTGGGAGTCCGAGGGGCACGACCGGCCGGACCTGTCGTTGCCGGGACGCCAGCGCGAGCTCGTCGAGGCGGTCCTCGACGCCAACCCGAGGACGGTGGTGGTCGTCAACGCCGGCTCGCCCGTCGAGATGCCGTGGGCGGAGCGCGCCGGTGCGGTCCTGGTCAACTGGTACCCCGGCGAGGAGGGCGCCGATGCGCTGGCGGACATCCTCGTCGGGCTCACCGACCCCGGGGGCCGCCTGCCGGTGACCTTCCCGGTCCGGCCGGAGGACGGGGCCACGGGAGGTGACCCGGCGCGCTACCCCGGTCTGGACGGCAGGGTCGTCTACGGCGAGGGCGTGTTCGTCGGGTACCGCCACGACGGCGCCGCGCCGCAGTTCGCCTTCGGGCACGGGCTCTCCTATGGCGCGATCGCCTACGACGAGGTGACGGTGACGCCCGAGGCGGTGCGCGTGCGCCTGGTCAACGCGGGCGCGCGGCGCGGCACCGAGGTGGTGCAGGTGTACCTCCGGGCGCTCGAGCCGCGCCTGCCGCGACCCGACCGGGAGCTGGTGGGTTTCGTGAAAGTCGCGCTGGAGGCCGGCCAGCGGGAGACGGTCGAGGTGGAGCTCGGGGCTGCGGCCACCCGCTACTGGGATGTGGACACCCACGGCTGGCGGTCCGATCCGGGTCGCTACGAGGTCCTGGTCGGATCCTCGTCGGTCGACGTCAGGGCGAGCGCCGTCATCACGTTGACGTGACGTCGCGCCCGTGGACGTTGGTCTGGGACCGGCTCCTGGTCGAGCCCCGTCGCCCGGCGGTCGTCCGGGAGCAGCCCAACGCCTACTGGTTCGCCGTGGCGGCCGTGTGCATCGGCGCGTTCATGGGCCAGCTCGACGCCTCCATCGTCACCGTCGCCCTCCCCACCCTGCAGCACACGTTCGACGCCTCGGTGGGCGCCGTCACCTGGGTGGGCCTGTCGTACCTGCTGGTGCTGGTGGCGACCGTGACCGCCGTCGGCCGGTTCGCCGACATGTGGGGGCGCAAGCTGCTGTACGTCTACGGCTTCGTGCTCTTCACGCTCGCCTCGGTGCTCTGCGGGCTCGCCCCGGGGCTGGCCGCCCTGTGCGGGTTCCGGGCACTGCAAGCGGTGGGCGCGGCGATGCTGCAGGCGAACAGCCTGGCCATCATCGTGCTGGTGATGCCGGCCCGATCGCTCGGGAAGGCCATCGGGCTCCAGGGGGCGGCCCAGGCCCTGGGGCTCGCACTGGGCCCCTCGGTCGGCGGCCTGCTGCTGGCGGCCGGAGGCTGGCGCCTCATCTTCTTCGTGAACGTGCCCTTCGGCCTCTTCGGGGCGGTGGCCGCGATCCTGCTGGTCCCCCGCAGCCAGAACCTGATGGCCCGGGTGCGCTTCGACTGGGCGGGGCTCGGGATCTTCTTCCCGGCGGTGGTGGCGCTGCTGTGCGCCATCTCCTTCGGGGCCGAGGTCGGCTGGTCCTCGGCGGCGATCGTGGGGCTGTTCGTCGTGGCCGCGGTGCTGGGCGGGCTGTTCGTGGCGCACGAACGCCGGGATCGGGACCCGATGATGAACCTCGGGCTGTTCCGCAACGCCCGCTTCTCGACGGGAATCGCCAGCGGCCTGGGCTCGTACCTGGTCATGTTCGGGGTGCTGCTCCTGGTGCCCTTCTACCTGGAGCGGGCCCAGGGCCTCGGGACCGCTCGCTCGGGCCTGGAGCTGATGGCCATGCCGTTGGCCTTCGGGCTGGTGGCGCCGTTCGCGGGGCGTCTCGCCGACCGGCTGGGCGCCCGGCCGCTCACCGTGACCGGGATGGCCGTGGTCGCCGTCAGCCTGGCGGTGCTGGGGGCGAGCCGGCCACCCACGGCGTGGTTCCTCGTCCTGCTGGCCGCGGTGGGGGTCGGGATGGGGCTCTTCACCTCGCCCAACAACGCGTCCATCATGGGCGCCGCCCCCGAGCAGGAGGCCGGGATGGCCTCCGGCGTGCTGAACATGACCCGTGGCATCGGGACGGCGCTGGGCCTCGCCGTGACGGGGACCATCTTCGTCGGCGCCGGCGGGGACGCCGGGCGTGCCGGCGGCGCCGCGCACGCCTTCACCGTCACCGCGTACGTGCTGGCGGCGGTCGCCGCGGCGGCGGGAGTGGTGTCGGCGCTGCGCTCGAACGGGGCGCTGGCCGACGCCACGCTGTCGTCGGTGGAATAAGCCCCCATTTCGACCACGACCGAGTGCCGGAGGGCTGGCGCCGGCGGGCGACCATCACCACGGGCGACACGCCCCACCCGTTCCCGACGGCCGCGCTGCTCCCCCGTCGGCTCGGCGGCGTCGACCAGGTCGAACGCAGCGCGGCGGCGTCGTCGGTGCTCGCTGTGCCCCTGGCCCCGGCCACCTGCCTCACCGTCGCCTGCGGCGCCCTCCGCTCCGCCGTCGGCCCCTGACCAGGGCCGGCACACGGGTCGCTCCCCTACCATGGGCGCGTGGGGGCCGAGTCAGACTGCCGACCCGACGGGGGCGAAGGTGGGGGCACCGGCGCCGGCCGGTACGCCATCTCCATAGAGGAGATAGAGGACGCGGTCGTCGATGGCGACACCCCGCTGCCGCCCCGGCGGGGCACCGCCCGGGCCGCGCTCTCGCACCGGACCTTCCGCATCGTCTTCCTGGGTGCCTTCGCATCGAACATCGGCACCTGGATGCAGAACGTCGTCCTGGGTGCCTACGCGTACGACCTCACGCACTCGGCGACCTTCGTCGGCATCATCATCTTCGCCCAGCTCGGACCGACGCTCGTCCTGCCCATGGTCGGGGGCCTGCTGGCCGACAAGGTGGACCGCAAGCGCTTCTTGATCATCCTGTCGATTGAGCAGCTCGTGTTCTCGGTCGGCGTGGCCCTCGTCGTGCTCTCGCCCGATCCCTCCAAGGTGCTCCTGGTGGTCATGGTCTTCATGGTGGGGGCGGGCAGCGCCATGTTCGGGCCCACGTACTCGGCCATCCTGCCCGGCCTCGTCGGGCGGGAGGACCTGCCCGGCGCGATCTCGTTGAACTCCGCCCAGATGAACGCGTCCCGGGTCATCGGCCCCGTCATCGGGGGCGTGCTCTACTCGCTGGTGGGACCGGCCTGGATCTTCGCGGGGAACGCGGCCACCTACCTGTTCGTGGTCGGCGCACTGATGATGGTCACGCTCCCCTCCGTCCGCCAGGCGCCGACCCACGCCAGCCGGTGGCGCCAGCTGACGGCGGGCATCACGGTGGCCCGGCAGGACCCGGTGGTGGGCCGCTGCCTCGTCACCGTGTTCGTGTTCTCCCTCCTGGCGCTGGCCTTCATCGGGCAGATGCCGGTGGTGGCGGCCCACAACCTCGGGATCAACCTCTCCAAGTCGCCCGACTACGGCATCCTCTACGCCTGCTTCGGCACCGGGGCCCTGGCCGGTGCCATCTCCATCGGCACCGTGTTCGCCGGCACCTCCAAGCCGCTGATCGTGCGGATCTGCCTCGTCGGCTACTCCCTGTCGCTGTGCGCCTTCGCCCTCGAACGCAGCCCGGTGCCCGCGTACGTGAACGTGGCGGTCGTGGGCGCGTTCTACTTCGCGTTCATCACGGCGCTGAACACGACGCTGCAGGGCCGCCTGCACGAGAACGTGCGCGGGCGGGTCATGGCCCTGTGGATGATGGGGTTCGGCGGCACGGTCGGCATCGGCAACCTCCTCATCGGGCCGGTCGTCGCGGCCGTCGGCATCACCGATGTCCTGCTCTTCGGCGCCTGCGTCGCCCTGGCGCTCGCCTGGTACGCCGACGTCCGGCCGCGCCCTGACGCTCAGGTCGTGCTGGGCGTCGGGCTGGCCCAGTAGGCGTCGCGCAGGGCCTTCTTGTAGAGCTTCCCGTTCTCCCCACGGGGCAGCGTCTCGGTGAAGTCGACCGTGCGGGGGCACTTGTAGTGCGACAGGTGGTCGCGGCAGAAGGCGATGATCTCCGCCTCGAGCTCCGGGCCGGGGACGGTGCCGGGGGCGGGTTGCACCACCGCCTTGACCTCCTCGCCCATCTCCGGCTCGGGCACCCCGAAGACGGCGACGTCGGCCACCGCGGGGTGCAGCACCAGGACGTCCTCGATCTCCTGCGGGTAGATGTTCACCCCGCCCGACACGATCATGAAGAGCTTGCGATCCGTGAGGTACAGGTAGCCCTCGGCGTCGACGTGCCCGACGTCCCACAGCGTGCTCCAGCCCCGGTCGTTGAAGGTCTGGCGGGTCTTCTCGGGATCATGGTTGTACTCGAAGCCGGGCGCGCCGGCCCGTCCCCCGAAGTACACGACACCGTCCTCGCCGGCGGGGAGCTCCTCACCGTCGTCCCCGCAGATGTGGGCCTCGCCCCAGATGGTGCGGCCCACCGACCCGGGATGGGTCAACGCCTCCTCGGAGGTGACCCAGGTCATGCCCATCCCCTCGGTGCCCGAGTAGTACTCGTGGATGATCGGGCCCCACCACTCGATCATCCGGCGCTTCACCTCCGGGGCGCACGGGGCTGCCGCGTGCACCACGGCGCGCAGCGAGGACACGTCGTAGGCGGCGCGCTCCTCGTCGGGCAGCTTGAGCATGCGAACGAACATGGTGGGGACGAACTGCGCGTGGGTCACCCGGTGCTGCCCGATCAGCCGCAGGCACTCCTCGGGGTCGAAGTGCTCCATCACGACCGCAGTGCCACCCATGCGGATGGCGGTCATCGACCAGACGAGCGGAGCGGAGTGGTACAGGGGGGCCGGGCTCAGGTAGACGTCGCCCTCCCCGAAGCCCATGATCCCGCCCAGCATCGGGGCCAGGACCGCGTCCGCCCCGAAGGGCAGCCCGCTCAGGGGCCGGCGGATGCCCTTGGGGTGGCCCGTGGTGCCCGAGGAGTACAGCATGGGCGAGCCCTCCACCTCGTCGGGGAGGGGCGCACCGGGGAACCCCGACACGAACTCGTCGTAGTGCTCGTATCCCTCCTCGGCCCGGTCACCCACCATGAGCCGCAGCTCCACCGCGGGGGTCAAGGCGATCATGGCGGCGGCCAGCGGTGCCAGCGCCGACGAGGTGATCAGCGTGCGGGCGCCACAGTCCTCCACGATGTACGCCGCTTCCTCGGCGGCAAGATGCGTGTTGACCATGGTGCAGTAGAGCCCGGAGCGCTGGAGACCGAACGTCACCTCGTGGGTGCGGTGGTCGTTGGGCAACAGCACCGCGACGTGGTCCCCCGGGCGCAGGCCGTGGGCGTACAGGGCCTGCGCCAGCCGGCACGACCGCTCCTCGATTTCGGCGAAGGTCACCACCTGCCCCGACGAGGTGATGACCGCCGGCCGCTCGGGCGAGGTGGCGGCGTAGACGCCGGGACGGAAGCGGGTCGGTGGGGTCTCGGGGCTCACCGCCCTCTTCTAGCCCAACGTGCCGCCGCCGCGCCTGCTCGGGGCGGCGCAGGACCGTCCCCCCGGGCCCGCCGGGCTGGGCTTGCTGGTTCGGGACGACGTGAACGACTCGGTGGCCGCACACGCGCCTCCGCGCACACGCGCCTCCTCGAAGCCGCCGGCGAGGAAACAGGCGTCCGGCGGCGGCGTCACCCTGCACACCGTCGTCCCCGTGCACACCGTCGTCCCCGTGCACACCGTCGTCCCCGTGCACACCGTTGCGGCGGACGCCGCTGGCCCGGCTCGGCGGACCTCAGGACGAGACCCGGACGGCGCTGCTCCCGACCGAGCCCGCCGACACCTCCGTCACCGGCCAGGCCGTCGTGGTCGACGGCGGCCTCACCTGCTCACGGGGCCGCTCAACCCCGCTTGGGGGACCACGTCCAGCGCCGGAGGCTGACGAAGACGGCAACGGCCCCCCACACGGCGATGACCAGGAGGTCGTTCCACACCGACTCGCCCGGGATGCCGTTGAACGTGTACACCATCGCCAGGATCATGTGCCGGATCGGGAAGAGTCCCGTGAACGTCGCCAGCCCGGAGCCGGCCTTGACGGGGAAGTAGAGACCCGACAGCGCCACGAGGATGAAGAAGACGAGGCTGACCATGGGACCGGCGGCGTCCGCGTTGGGCACCAGGGTGCTCATGCCGACCCCGATGGCCGTGAAGCTCAACATGCCGACGACCAGCACGAGGAGAAACATCCCGACGTCGTGCGGGCCGTGCACCGAGTACCCGAAGTGGCCCACCAGCAACAGCAGCACCACCTGAATCAGGGCGATGATCATCCAATTGATGAAGATGGCCGCCAAGAGCATCCAGGTCGGGAGCGGGCTCAGTCGCAGCCGCTTCAGGAGTCCCATCTCGCGACGGTTGACCATGCTGATGGCCAGGACGTTGAAGCAGGCGGCCATCACCCCGTACGCCGCGAACGCCGGGACGTAGTACTGGCCGAGGTTGATGGGCAGGTAGCTCACCGTGGAGTTCCTCGAGGTGGACAAGAAGATCACCACGAAGACGACGGAGAAGCCGATCGTCAGCAAGGCGCCGATCGGGTTCAGCCAGAACGAGAGCTGCTCGAAGCGCACCTGGCGAGCGACCAGTGGCAGGTCACTGGCACCCCGGAAGGACCCCTTGACCGGGGTCTCGGCGGCGCTCATCGCCGGGACTCCGGCTCTTCGCCGCGACGCTCTGCACGCGCCTGGGTCAGACCGAGGTAGATGTCCTCGAGGGAGACGCGCAGGACCGACAGACCCCGCAGCGCGTGGCCACCCTCGAGGGCCCAGCCGGTGAGGTCGTGCAGCACGCGGACCTCGTCCTCGGTGTGGATCTCGACCCGGCCGTCGTCGGAGGGCTTCGCGAGAACCGGGAGGGAGGCCAGCGTGACCCCGTCGGGTAGGCGGAACCGGATCGTCACCGCACCGAAGTCACGACCGCCGATGGAGGACGGCGTGCCACTGGCGACGATCTCCTGGCCGAAGAGGACCGCCACCCGGTCGGCCAGCGCCTCCACCTCGTCCATGTAGTGGGTCGTCAACAGCACCGTGGTGCCCTCGGAGGCGAGGAGGCGGATCAGCTCCCAGGTCTCACGCCGCCCGGAAGGGTCGAGGCCGGTCGTCGGCTCGTCGAGGAACAGCAGCTCCGGATTGCCGATGATCCCGAGACCCACGTCCAACCTTCGCTGCTGGCCGCCGGAGAGCCGCTTGACCCGGTCGTCGGCCTTCTCCGAGAGCCCGATCAGCTCAATCACCTCGTCGACGGGCCGCGGGTTCGGGTAGTAGCCGGCATTGCGCGCCAGCACCTGGCGGACCGAGTAGTACGGCTCGACCGCCAACTCCTGGAGGATCACGCCGATGCGCGTGCGCAACCAGCGCTGCGTGCTGTGGTCCGCGGGGTCGACACCCAGCGTCTGCACCCGGCCGCCGCTCCGCTCGCGGAAGCCCTCCAGGATCTCGACCGTCGTGGTCTTGCCCGCGCCGTTCGGTCCGAGCAGGGCGAACACCTCGCCCTTCTGCACGTCAAAGGTCACGTCGCGCACCGCCACGGTGTCCCCGTAGGACTTGGAGAGGTGCTCCACGCTCACCGCCGGCACGGCGACCTCCTCTTCCCGCTTCCGGGTCGGCCCGAACGCCCTGGCGCGCCCTTCCGCCACGTCACTCCCGGAACCATCGGGCCGACGCTACCGGCCGCCGGGTCGCCGGGTCGCCGGGTCGCCTAGGACGGGGCGGCCGTCGCCACGGGGAGTTCGCTGCCGGCGGACCCAGCCGTTCGCTCGCCCGTGGCGGCCAGCACCTTGTCCAGCAGGTCACGCAACTGGCGTAACTCGGACTGCGAGAGCGCGGTGAAGGCCACCGGCGGCACCGACACGACGGCGTCGATCTGCGCCGCCAGCGCCCGGCCCGCCTCGGTCAGCACAATGATCTTGACCCTCCGGTCGTCGGGCGCCGGCTCCCGCCGCGCCAGTCCCCGCTGGTCGAGATCGTCGACGAGCGCCGTGATGTACGAGGGATCGACCCCGATGCCCCGCGCCATGTCGCCCATGGAGACGCCGTCTGCCTTGGAGAGCCGCATCAGGGTCTTGATGACCCCGGGTGAGAGCTTGGTGCGGACACCCAGCGCGGCCATCCGCTCCACGTGCTCACCCTCGAAGGCCACCCGGCGCAACCGGTCGAACGCCTCCTCGGCCATGCTCATGCTGCAATTGTCGCACTGCGGAAACTATTTGACAACTCCATACCTTTGAGTACTCTTAAGTATTCCGATGCCACGCTCACCGTCCAACGCCTTCACCCTGACACCAGAGGTCCGGCGCACCTCCACCGTGGTGGTCCTGGGGTCGATCATGTCGATCCTCGACACCACGATCGTGGCGGTGGCACTGGCCACCCTCGGGCGGGACTTCCACGTCTCGGTCACCACGATCCAGTGGGTGGCCACCGGCTACCTGCTGGCGCTGGCCGTGGTCATCCCCATCACCGGATGGGCGGTCGACCGCTTCGGGGCGAAGTCGGTCTGGATGACGTCGCTGAGCCTGTTCGTCGTGGGCTCGTGCCTGTGCGGGGTGGCCTGGTCGGCGAACTCGCTGATCGCCTTCCGCGTCGTCCAGGGCATCGGCGGCGGCATGCTGCTCCCCGTCGGCCAGTCGATCCTGGCCCGCGCCGCAGGCCCGCAGCGCATGGGCCGCGTGATGAGCATCATCGGCGTGCCCATGGTGCTGGGGCCGATCCTGGGGCCGGTCATCGGGGGCCTCATCGTCTCGAACTTCAGCTGGCGCTGGATCTTCTACATCAACCTCCCCATCGGCATCGTGACGCTGATCCTGTCCAGTCGCTGGCTGCCCAAGTGGGACACCGACGAGCGCTTTCCATCCCGCTTCGACACCCTGGGGTTCTGCCTGCTCTCCCCCGGGCTGGCCGCCCTGGTGTACGCGCTGGCCGAGGTGGGCACCACCGGCAGTTTCACCAGTACCTCGGTGATCGTGAGTTTCGTCATCGGGATGGTGCTGATGACGGGGTTCATCCTTCACGCGCTGCGGATCAAGAACCCGCTGCTGGAGCTGCACCTGTTCAAGGACCGCAATTTCACCGTCGCCAACATCTGCATCTTCGTGCTCGGCGCCACCCTGTTCGGGTCCATGTTCCTGCTGCCGCTCTACTACCAGATCGCCCGCGGCCAGGAGGCCTGGGTGGCGGGGCTGCTCATGGCGCCCCAGGGGATCGGCGCCGCCTGCATCATGCGCTGGTCGGGGAACGTGACGGACCGGTTCGGTCCACGCCGCATCGTCCCGTTCGGTGTCCTGCTGATGGCGGCCGCCACGATCCCGTTCGCCTTCGTGACGACCTCCACCAGCGAGGCGCTCCTGGCCGTCACGCTCTTCATCCGCGGCCTCGGCCTCGGTCTCACGATGATGCCCGTGACGGCCGCCGCGTATTTCGACCTGAGCCACGCCGAGATCCCCAAGGCCAGCACGACCATGAACATCGTCCGTCAGGTGGGCGGCTCGGTGGCCACGGCGCTCTTCGCCGTGATCCTGGAGCGCCAGATCGTGGCCAACCTCGGGCCGGTCGCCGGCAAGGCCGGCGGCAGCGCGGGCGTCATCTCCTCGACCGTCACACTGCCGCCGCAGGTCGCAGACCCGGTGGCGGCGGCGTTCGCACACACCTTCTGGTGGGCGATCGCGACGATCCTCCTCGCCTTCATCCCGACCCTGTTCCTCACCGATCGCGCCCCGGCTCAGACGGACGCCGATGCCGGGCGGCCCGCCGCGGGCGGGGCCGCCGACGGCGACGAGGAGTCCGGACCCCGCGTCGCCGGGGCGATGCTCGACTGACCGGGTCCAACGATCCCGACGTGGTCGCCGCGTTGGCGGCCGCGCTCGCCCGGGCCGGTTGCGTGGCGGCGGAGGAAGAGGCCGCCGAGCTCGCCGCCGCCGTTGCGGGGGGCGACCGTGTGCTGCTCGCGTCGCTCGCCGAGCGCCGTATGAACGGCGAGCCCATCGCCTGGATCACGGGACGCGCGGAATTCGGCGGCCTCTCCGTGCACGTCGAGCCGGGCGTCTACGTCCCGCGGTGGCAAAGCCTGACACTGGTCGGGCGCGCCGCAGCCCGGCTCCCGGACCGGGGCACCGGCATCGACCTCTGCACGGGTTCGGGGGCCATCGCGGCCGCTCTGCGCGCCGGCCACCCGGCGGCTCGCATCGTCGCCACGGACAGCGACGGCCGTGCCGTTGCCTGCGCCCGCGCCAACGGGGTCGAGGCCTACCAGGGCGACCTGTTCGCCGGCGTGCCGGCGTCCCTGCGAGGCCGGGCCGACGTGGTGGTGGCGGTGGTGCCCTACGTCCCGACTGCCGAGCTCCGGATGCTCCCACGCGACACGCTGCACTTCGAGGAGACCTCTCACTACGACGGTGGTCCGGACGGCACCGACCTCCTTCGGCGCGTGGTGACCGAGGCGCCGCGGTTCCTCCGTTCCGGCGGGGCGCTGCTGCTCGAGCTGGGCGGGGAGCAGGCCGACGCACTGCGACCCGTGCTGGAAGAGGTCGGCTACCGCGCCGTGCAGACCTGGTCCGACACCGACGGCGACATCCGGGGTGTGGAGGCGATCCTCCGGTGAGCCCTCTCAGCGCCGGGCGAACACATCGGCCACCGGTGACCGGTCGACGACGTGCCACACGGGGTCGTGGGAGAGGTACTGCGAGAGCGCGGTGTGCGGTGCCCACACGACGTAGGAGACGTGGTACGCCGACAGCACCGGGTCCGGGTCCGTGGTGACGTTGGTCACGTCGAAGAACTGGGTGAGCACGCGACCCTCGAAGAGGTCGGTGCGCCCGTCGACGAACGTCGCCCGATGGCGCGCGATCGCATAGTCACCCCAGGTGTACTCGGTGAAGATTCGCCCGTGATGGGTGCCCAGATAGTCGAACGCCTGCACCGGCAGCGTCGACGAGACCGTCCCCGCGGGGACCGACGGGGCGGCCAGGATGACGATGGCGAACACGACGAGTCCTCCGCCCGCCCACCGCCGCGCCACGGTCCCCCACGCTCTCCGTGCCGGGAGGCTCGCCGCCAGTCCCACCGCGACGATCATCAGGTACACGGCCAGACGCTGCGTCCGTAACGCCTCGACGAAGAGGAGCGTCCCGAGAGTCCCTTCGAGCAGCGGGACCCGCCGCGTGCGGACGCACGCCACCAGCACGCCAAGGGGGACGAGGAACACCAGGAGCGTCATGAGCGAATGGAAGTCGGGTGAATTCCACTCGGCGATGTACTGGGCGATCTGGGGGTTACGCGTCACGTCGACGTCGTAGGCGAGCAGGGCCGGTCCATAGGGGGTGATGCAGGAGGCGATCACGCCGCCCAGCAGGGTCAGCGCGAGCGGCCCCGCGTGCGGCGACCGCCGCACGCCGCCGATCCGATCCACCAGTCGTGCCGGTACCAGCGCCCACGCCAGCTCGACACCCAGGACCAGGAGCCCGATCAGGATCGATCCATGGGTGTTGACCCACGCCACACAGAGCAACGGAACCGCGAGGAGCCACCGTGGGTTGGCCCGCGCCTTGGTGAGCACCAACAGCTCGAGCGGCAGCCAGACCAGCGAGAAGTCCAGACCCCGGTCACCCGCAACCACGCCCGCGATGCCCACCGCCAACAACAGGACGATGGCGACCACCCGACCACCCCGCGCACCAAGGGCACGGGCGTAGGCCGTGCTGGCGACGAGGCACAGTGCGCCCAGCACGATGGCGTAGATGTTGGAGGCGGCGGCACCGAAGACCCGGAAGAGCTCGGCCAGGGCGACCTCGGATCCCCATTCATCGGTCACCCAGCGGCGATGCGACTCGGTGTAACTGAAGGGGTCCAACCCGATCAGGGTGTGGTGGGCGAGCATCCACTGCCCGGCCGCCAACTGCCAGAACTCGTCGTTGGACAGCTCCCGGCCGAACGCGACCGCGGCGATGAATCCGACACCGAGGGCCAGTCCGACCAGCTCAATGGCTCGGGGCGACAGCGGCGGTCGCGGCGGGCGTGAGGCCTCCAGGCCCGAACGAGCAGGGGCGGCGGCGGCCGTGGACACTGTGCGTGTCTCGACGGCCTGCACGCTCGCCTGCACCGCTCCCCCCTCATGCCGGTCCCCCAACCGGCGCCCTGCTCGTACGGTAAACGCACAACGTCACGCCGCCGTCGCAGGACGGTTGCCATCTCGTGGCTTGGCCCCAGCAGGTGGGCTGGGCCACCGGCGTGTTCAGAGGGGCGGACGGCACGCCTGCCGGGAGCACCTGCCCGGGATGGCAGCGCCCGATCCGCAACCGCGTCACCGTGCACCGTGCGCCGTGCGCCGTGTGACTCGACCGCATTCTGGCGGTACCATGACTGCGTGAGTTAGAGCCCGACGTGCCCGGCGGCCCACGATCGCGCCGCAGCCACCGTCACCCACGTCCCCATCCTCCGGAGCTCTCTCGTGCCCTCTCCCGCCGCAGCACCCCTGGCGACACTCGTCGCCCACGATCTCCGCCACGAGCGCGGGGGCCACACCGTCCTCGACGGCGTGTCGCTGACCGTCGGCCCTGCCACCTGCCTGGGCGTCGTCGGTCCCAACGGCGTCGGCAAGTCGACCCTCCTGCAGATCCTGGCGGGCCTCCTCGAGCCCGCCGGAGGTGACGTCAGGGTCGATCCTCCGACGGCGACGGTTGGCTACCTGAGCCAAGAGCACGCACGGTCCAGCACCGAGACCGTGCGGGCCGCCCTGTATCAGCGCACCGGCGCCGGCGCCGCCGAGACCGGTCTCTCCGCTGCCGCGGCCGCACTGGCGGCGGGAGAGGCGCACGCCGACGAGCAATTTGCCGCGGCTCTCGACCGATACGAGTCCGTCTCCGCCGGCGACTTCGAGGCGCGCCTCATGACCACGCTCGGGCAGGTGGGCCTCCGTGCACCCCTGGCCGACCAGCCCGTCGCCCGGCTGTCGGGCGGGCAGGAGGCGCGTGTGGCCCTGGCGGCCATCCTCCTGGCGCGCTTCGACATCACGCTGCTCGACGAGCCGACGAACGACCTCGACTTCGACGGACTGTCCCGGCTGGAGGAGATGGTGGCTCGCCGGCGAGGCGGCATGGTGATCGTGTCCCACGACCGCGCCTTCCTCGACCACACCGTCACCGACGTGCTCGAGCTGGACGTGCACACCCGTACGGGACGCATCTACGGCGGCGGCTGGGAGGGCTACCGGGCCGAGCGCCAGTCCGAGCGGGCGCACGCGGACGAGGCCTATGCGGTCTACGAGACGCAGCGCGCCGACCTGAGGAAGCGGGCACAGCGCGAACGCCAGTGGGCGACGTCCGGCGTCGGCCGCGAGCGAAAGCATCCCCGCGACAACGACAAGGCACAGCGGGACTTCCGGATCAACCGGACGGAGCGGCTGGCGTCGAGGGCACGGCGCACCGAGCGGGCGCTCGAGTCGCTCGAGGTGGTCGAGAAGCCGTGGGAGGGCTGGGACCTTCGCTTCACGATCAGTGAGGCCACCCGGTCGGGGGAAGTCGTGGTCCGCCTCACCGACGCCGTCGTCGAGCGCGGCGCCTTCACCCTCGGGCCCCTCACCCTCGACATCGCATGGGCAGACCGGATCGCGCTCGTGGGGCCCAACGGCTCGGGCAAGACCACCCTCGTCGAGGCCATCCTCGGCCGGCTCCCGCTGTCGGCCGGGACGCGCCGGATGGGACCGAGCGTCGTGGTGGGCGAACTGGCCCAGGATCGGCGGGTCCTCCACGAGGCCCCGAGCCTGGCGGACGCGTTCGAGGATGCCACCGGTCTCCCCCGCGACCGCGTCCGCTCGCAACTGGCCAAGTTCGGGTTGGCGGCGGACGCCGTGCTCCGCCCCCCGTCATCCCTCTCGCCGGGAGAGCGCACCCGCGCGGAACTGGCTGCGTTCGCGGCCAGAGGAGTCAACTTCCTGGTACTCGACGAACCGACGAACCACCTCGATCTACCGGCCATCGAGCAGCTGGAGTCGGCGCTGCACGGTTACGGGGGCACCCTGCTGCTCGTCTCGCACGACCGCCGGCTTCTCGAGTCCGTGCCATTGACCCAGAGAGTGGAGCTCCCACTGGCGGGGACGGGAACTGAGAACACCGGTAGCGAGTAGCGTGAGACCAGAACAACGGGTCGGGTGCAGGAGGGCCGTCATATGCGTGCTCGGCGTCACGGTCTGGCTGTCGGCCGGGTCCCAGCGGTGCGGTGAGCACCGCCGCCGCCAGTAGGGACGTCCCACCCGGCTCCGGGGCTCCGCCGCCACCCGACTTCCGGGCGCTCTTCGAGTCCGCCCCGGGCCTGTACCTCGTCCTCGACCCGGACCTCGTCATCGTCGCCGCCAGCGACGCCTACTTGAAGGCCACCCGGACCGAACGGATCGCCGTCGTCGGCCGGGGCATCTTCGACGTCTTCCCCGACAACCCCGATGACCCGGAAACCGAGGGGGCGCGCAACCTGAGGGCCTCCCTGGCCCAGGTGCTGCGTGATCGGGTCGGCGACACCATGTCCCTGCAGAAGTACGACATCCAGCGACCCGATGCAGAGGGCGGCGGCTTCGAGGAGCGCTTCTGGAGCCCGTACAACGCTCCGGTCCTCGGGCTCGATGGCTCGGTGTCCTACATCATCCACACGGTGAGGGACGTCACGGACTACGTCCGACTGAGGCGTCGCGCCGAAGCGAAGACGGAGAGTTTGGGCATAGACGAGGCGGAGTTCGAGGTCGTCCGGAGTGCCCGCGAGGTCGCCGACGCCGGACGTCGGCTGAAGGAGGCCAACGAGGAGCTGACCATGCTCTACGCGAGGATGCAGGAGCTGGACCGCATGAAGACGCAGTTCTTCTCCAACGTGAGCCACGAGCTCCGCACCCCCCTTGCCCTGATCCTCGGGCCGGCCGAGCGCGTGCTCACGGATCTCGGCCCCGACGATCCTCACCGGAAGCAGCTCGAGATCATCCTCCGCAACGCCCGCGTGCTGATGGGCCACGTCAATGACCTGCTCGAGACATCGAAGATCGAGGCAGCCATGCTCGAGCTCGACTATTCCGAGCTCGACCTCTCCCACCTGGTTCGCCTGGTGGCCAACAACTTCGAGACGCTCGCCCTCGACCGCGAGGTCGACTTCTCCGTGCTCGCGCCGGACGACGCGGTGCCCGCCCAGATCGACCCGACCAGGGTGCAGCAGGTACTCCTCAATCTGCTCTCCAACGCGTTCAAATTCACCCCGCCCCACGGGACCGTGCGGATAGAGCTCAAGAGCGTGACCGAGGGGGCGATTGCCCGAATAGAGGTCGGCGACAGCGGTCCCGGCATACCCCCGGATCGGCGCGACGAGGCCTTCGAACGATTCCACCAGCTCGACGGTGCCGCCACACGGAAGATGGGCGGCACCGGACTCGGCCTGCACATCGCGCGCGAGCTGGTGGGCCTCCACCGGGGCACGCTCACGATCGGCGACGCGCCGGAGGGCGGGGCACTCTTCGTCGTGGAGCTCCCGCTCGCCGCGCCACCCGGAACGACGGTGCGGACCGAGACCCCGACCGTGCTGCGGGACCCGGCCGCGGCGCTGCTCGACGGACACGCGGTGCCCCTCGTACCGGCACCCATGACGCCGACCCACAAGGGTGCGAGCATCGGCGAGCTCGACCGCGAACGGCACGACGACGGGGTGCGCCTCGTTCTCGTGGCCGAGGACAACCCCGACATGAACAGCTTCATCTGCGACGCGCTCGGGGGGTCGTTCCGGGTGTGGTCCGCCCTGGACGGCCGGCAGGGGTTGGAGCTCGCCCGCTCCCTGCGGCCCGACCTCATCGTCTGCGACTTCATGATGCCCGAGATGAGCGGTATGGACCTGGTGCGCGCCGTCCGGGCCGAGCCACTGATCGAGGCCACCCCGATCCTGATCCTCACCGCGCGCGACGACTCGGTGGCCAGGATCGACATCCTGCGTGAAGGGGCCAACGACTACCTGTTGAAGCCATTTCTCGAGCCCGAGCTCCTGGCGCGGGCGGACAATCTCATCAAGGTGCGGGAGGCCGAGGCGCAGCAGCTGGCCCTCGAGATGTCCAACGAGCGCGACCGAATCGCCCGCGACCTTCACGACCTCGTGATCCAGCGCGTGTTCGGGGTCGGCATGCGCCTGAGCTCCCTGCTCCCGGCGGTCCCGGACCCGACCGCGGAGCGCCTCCGCGACATCGTCGCCGAGCTGGACAGTGTCATCAGCGACATCCGTACGACCATCTTCGACCTCCAGGCGGGCCAGTCGGTGGGCGAGGGCCTGCGCTCCAGCGTGCTCCAACTGGTCGCCGACGCCGAAGAGCGACTCGGCTTCCATCCCCGGGTCCAATTCGAGGGCCCCGTCGACACCCTCGTCGACGAGTCCGCGGGCGAGCAGCTCCTCGCGGTCCTGCGCGAGTCGCTCTCCAACGTGATCCGCCACGCGCAGGCCTCGTCGGTCGACGTCACGCTGGCCGCCGGGACGGAGCTGGTACTGGTGGTCTCCGACGACGGCGTCGGCCCGGGAGTGGGCGGACACACGGGCTTCGGGTTGCGCAACATGGAGACCCGCGCCTCAGCGCTCGGCGGGTCCTTCGAGGTACGGGCCCGCCAGTCCGGTGGCACCCTCGTCGAGTGGCGGGTCCCGCTGTCGGTGGCTGCCGCGGGAGCCTGACGGCGCCGCAGTGCCATCCGCTCGGTCCCGCACCGCGATGGCAACCCCGTTACGCCGCAACATCACCCCGCGACCGTCACTCTGTTGTGTACTCGTTGTCCTCAGTCTTCACTCTGTTGTGTAGTCATTGTCCTCGGTCTCGGGGCATGGTTCCACGGACCGCAGGGCGGCGACGGTGGAGACCCGGTCGGAGACCGGGAAGTACGAGGGAGAAGCGATGACACCCAGCTTCCGGAGCGCCGAGCAGATGGTCAGCCAGCTCATCAGCGAGGCCAACCAATCGCATGCCGGCGCCGGCTGGAGCTACGAGCTCACCAGCGACGTCGACAACATCGAGGTCGTCCCGGAGCTGGGCATCCCCGCCCACACGCTGCGCATCCACCCGTGCTGGTTGCGCTACGTCGTCTCGCAGGGCGACTTCAAGTCGTGTGTCGCCGACGAGATCGAGTACTGGCACCTCCTCGCCCGCCTCACCGGCCCGAACATCGCAGCCTGAGCGCCGCACACCTCCTCAGGAGAAACGTTCCCGCAGCGCCACCTCCGCCGCCGACACCCCGCACATGCCGTGGACGCCACCGCCCGGGGGCGTCGAGGCCGAGCACAGATACACACCGTCGAGCGGGGTCCGGTACGGATTCCACCGTGGCACGGGCCGGAACAGCGTCTGGCGCAGCGTGGCCGCTCCCCCGTTGACGTCACCACCCAGCAGGTTCGGGTTGTGGGACTCCGCGGCGGCGGCGGTCCGCACCGTCCGGGCCAGGACCCGGTCCCGGAAGCCTGGCGCGAACCGCTCGATCTGCGCCTCCATGCGCTCGGTCATGTCGACGTCCGAGCCGTTGGGCACGTGGCAGTACCCCCACAGCGTCTGGCCTCCCACCGGTGCGCGCGTGGGGTCGACGACGCCGGGTTGGGCGACCAGGACGAACGGGTGATCCGCGTGCCGCCCCGACCGCACCTCCGCCTCGGCGCGCGCCACCTCCTCGAAGGTGCCACCGACGTGGACGGTCACGGTGCGCCGGCAGGCCTCGGCGCTCCACGGCACCGGGCCGTCCAGCGCCCAGTCCACCTTGCAGGCCCCGGGCCCCGGACGGAAGCGGACCCACGGGCGGGCTGCCCGCGTGGACAACTCCGGGCCGGCCAGTCCGACGAACTGGCGCGGCGTCACGTCGAGCAGGACGGCACGCGCCCGAGGCAGCTCGGACAGCGAGGTGACCCAGCGGCCCGTGTGCACCACACCACCCAGGCGGCGCACCTCCCCGGCCAGGCCGGACGTGATGGCCGCGCTCCCACCCTCGACGACGGGCCAGCCCACGCCGTGCCCCATCGCCGTGAGCAGCAGGCCGAACGCAGCGGTCAGTGGGGCCGTGAGCGGCTCCATGGAGTGCGCGGCCGCGCCGGCCAGCAGCGCTCGCGCCGCGTCCGTGGAAAATCCCCTCGTCGCGTGCCGGACCGACCGCGCGCCGACGCGGGCGAAGCGGGCCAGGGCCAGGGGGTCGCGTGGCACGCCTCGCATCGGGCCCATGACGTAGGGGACGATCCGGTCCAGCCATTCCACCAGCGGCCCGACGAGCTGCCGGTAGGCCGCCGCGTCCCCGCCGAGGTGTGACGCCGTCTCCTCGACGCTGCGGTACAGTGCGGCGGCGCGCCCGCCCCCCAGCGGCTGGGCGAAGGCCACCTCGGGCTGGCGCAGCACGACGCCGAGACCGAGCAGGTCGAGCGAGCGGAAGAAGGGGGAGGCCACCAGCGCCGGGTGCACTGCCGAGCAGACGTCATGGCGGAAGCCCTCCAGGGTGAGCTCCTCGGTCCGGGTGCCACCTCCGACGGTTGGCGCGCCCTCGTACACCTCGACCCCGTGCCCGGCCCGGGCCAACGTGAGCGCAGCAGCCAGGCCGTTGGGTCCCGAGCCGACCACGACCGCGTCCGAGTGCTGCACGGACCGACGTTACCGACGTCCCTCCGGCGTTGCACCGGAACTCGGGACCGGCACGTCCCGTGCGCCCGGAGAGCCTGGGCCCGCCATTGCGCCCGCCCCACTAGGTTGCAGGTGCGAAGGTCCGACGAGGCCCGCGGTAGCGGACCATGGTCACGGGGGGTCCGCATGGCAGACGTGTCCGAGGTGAAGGGAACCTGCGAGCCGCGCTTCGAGGGCGTGCGCGCCACCCTCGCCGCCCAGATCGAGAGCGGCGCCGATCTGGGCGCCTCCGTGGCGGTCTTCCTGGGTGGCGAGCCCGTGGTCGACATCTGGGGCGGCTGGTCCGACGCAGAGAGGACGCAGCCCTGGGAGCGCGACACCATCACGAACGTGTGGTCGACCACCAAGACCATGACGTTCCTCTGCGCGCTCATGCTGCACGACCGGGGCGAGCTCGACTTCCACGCCCCCGTCGCGACCTACTGGCCCGAGTTCGCCGCCAACGGCAAGGAGCGGGTCGAGGTGCGCCACGTGATGGGGCACACCGCGGGACTCCCCGGGTGGGACGAGCCCCTCGCCGCCGAGGCCCTGGCCGACTGGGACAGGTGCACCTCGTTGCTGGCGGCCCAGGCTCCGTGGTGGGAGCCAGGGAACGGATCGGGCTACCACGCCGTCACGCAGGGCTACCTCATCGGCGAGATCGTCCGTCGCATCACCGGGGAGAGCATCGGTCGTTGGTTCGACCGCCAGGTGGCCATCCCGCTCGGTGCGGACTTCCACATAGGCCTCCCGGCGACCGAGGACCACCGGGTGTCGAACGTGATCCCGCCGCCGCCGATCGACATGGCCGAGATGGGGGGCCGGGTGCCGGAGTTCATGCTCAAGACGTTCATGAACCCGCCCATCGACGCCACCATGGCGCACCATGCGTGGTGGCGTCGCGCCGAGATCCCCGCCGCCAACGGCCAGGGCAACGCCCGCTCGGTGGCGGCCATCCAATCGATCATCGCCGGCCGGGGTGTGGCGCGCGGCATCCGGCTCCTCTCGGCCGAGGGCACCGATCCCATCTTCGAGGTCCAGGCCGACGGCATCGACAGGGTGCTCGGCGTGCAGGAGCGCATCGGCATGGGCTATGGCCTGAGCAACCCTCCCGACCTGCCGCTCGGCCCGCGGGCCTGCCACTGGGGCGGCTACGGCGGCTCGCTCATCGTCGTGGACCAGGATGCGGAGCTGGCGGTCTGCTACGTCATGAACCGGATGGAGTCCGGGATCGTGGGTGACCAGCGCGGCGCCGACATCCTCGCAGCCACCATGGCCGGCCTCGCCCCGTAGTCAGGGCAGCACCGCCTCGGCTTCGATCTCCACCTTCCAGGCGGGGTCCAGCAACGCCGCCACCACGACCATCGTGGCGGCCGGTCGCACGCGCCCGAGGAGCTCGCCGTGGACAGCACCGACAGCCTCGGCATCTTCGGCCGCGACGATGAACATCCGCGTGCGCACGACGTCGTCCAGCCCTGCGCCCGCCTCGGCCAACGCGTCCTCGATGATCGCGAAGCACCGACGCGCCTGCGCGCCGGCACCGTCGGGGCACCCGCCCCCCGGCAGCACCGGCCCGGTCCCCGAGACGAGCACCCGGTCCCTCACCCGCAGCGCCCGGCTGAACCCGATGGTGGACTCGAACGGCGAGCCCGAGGAGATGCCCTGACGATCGGCCATGGCCCGAATCCTCGCACCCCCGGGGGGAGCGAAGCCGCGGCGAACGGTACGATTGCCCCGATCGGAGGTCGGATGGGTCTGGGTCGGCGGCGGATCACGGTGGCGGTGGGGGAGCCGCACTGGCCGTGGGCGCAGCCGCCCTGGTCGTCGGCACCATCGGCCTCACCTCCAGCGCGCCGTCGGCGGCACCGGTGCCCCCGGTCCACCACGCCGCACCCACGACGACCACCACCACGACCACCGCTCCGGCCGCCGCCGCGACGGCCCCCGCGGCGAGCACGCTCGTGGCCACGACCCACGGCTCCATCCCGGGCTATGCGTCGCCCGAATCGGCCGGCCCCTCCATGACGGTGCCGGGCTCCTGGTACGGCTCCCCCTCCATCCTTCCCGTGATCACGACCGAACCCGGATGGCTGTACGTCCGGCTGGCCCAGCGCCCCAACGGCTCGACCATCTGGGTGCGCCAGAGCGACGTGACCCTGTCCAGCACCCCGTACTCCATCGTGGTCGACCTCACTACCATGCATCTTCTCGTCTACGACAGCGGCACGCAGATCTTCGACTTCCCGGCCGGGATCGGCGCGCCCGACGACCCCACGCCGACCGGCCACTACTTCATGCCGATGCAGTACCCGTCGCCCGGCCCCGGCTACGGCCCCTTCGTCCTCGTCACCTCGGACCACTCCGACACGATCACCGACTGGGAGAACTCCGGTGACGCCGTCATCGGGATCCACGGCCCCATCACGTCCTACGACGACTCACTGATCGGCACCACGGGTGCCGCGATCTCGCACGGGTGCATCCGGCTGCACGACGCAGACCTGGCGCAGCTGTCCATGATCCCGCCCGGGACCCCGATCGACATCGTGAATTGACTAGCCCGACACGGCGACGACGCCGTCGAGGTACTGCCGCGCCCGCGCGAACCAGGCCAGTGCCTCGGGCACGCCGGCGCTCACCAGGCCCTGCCAGCCGTGCACCATGCCGGGCCACGACTCCAGGGTGACGGCCACCCCGGCCCGCAGTGCGGACGCCGCCAGCGCCATCACGCCCTCGCGCAGCGTGTCGAGCTCCCCCACCGGCAGGTAGAGGGGCGGCAGGCTCGACAAGTCGGCATAGGCGGGCGACAGACGCGGGTCATCGAGCGCCACGCTCCCCGCGGCATAGTCCCGGCCGCGGTTGCGCACCCACTCGGCGGTGAGGAAGGGATCGGGGCCGGCACCGCCGCCGGGAGAGGCGACGGAGAGGTCGAACCACCCCGAGACCGACACGAAGCAGGCCGGCGGGGACAGGCCCTCGTCGCGAGCGGCGATGAGCGTGCCGAGCCCGAGCAGCCCCCCGCAGGAGTCACCACTGACCACCACCCGACCCGGGGCGACCCCACCCGAGAGCAGGCCACGGTAGGCGGCCAGGCAGTCCTCGTGCGCGGCGGGGAACGGGTGCTCGGGCGCCAGGCGGTAGTCCGCCATGACGACCCGGGCCTGGAGCTGCTCGGCGAGCATCGCGCCATAGAAGTGGTAGTCGTCGAGTGGGCACGAGACCAGACCGCCCCCGTGGCAGTGGAAGACGACGCGCTCGCGTGGAGGCGATCTGCCGTCGTCGTACCAGGCACAGCGCACCCCGCCGAGCACCGACTCGGTCACGGTCACGGAGGGGGGCACGCGGTGACCGTGGAACGGCGCCATCATCGCCCGCACGGCCCGGTAGTCGGCCTGCGGGTCCGCGAAGTCCGGCGGCACCAGCGCCAGGATCTCGGACAGCTCCCTGCTGGGCCCGGCCCCGGCCCCGGCCCCGGCCGCGGTCATGACGTCCGTCGCCTTCGGGTCAGCGCCCCATGTGCTTGACCAGCTCGGCGATCTGGCTGTTGACCTCGACGGTCCGGGGCAGCGTGTCCATGGCCGACGCCAGCGTCTCAGGGGTCCAGCGGTCGTCGGTCTCCACCGATTCGGCGATCGACCACCCCGCGTAGATCCCCACCGACCCGCCGTAGACGCTGAAGACCTGTCCGTTGAACGGGCAGGTCTCCGAGGCCAGCACCGCCACGAGCGGCGACACGCACTCGGGGTCGAACACGTGCTGCTCCATGGAGTCGCTCATCCCGGGGGTCTGCAGCGTCAACCTCGTGCGCGCCACGGGGGCGATGCAGTTGGCGCGGACCCCGTAGCGATGCAGCTCCATGGCGTTGACGACCGTCATGGCCGCGATGCCCGCCTTGGCGGCCGAGTAGTTGGTCTGGCCCACGTTGCCGTGCAGGCCGGCGCCCGAGCTGGTGTTCACGATGGCGCGATCGGTCACGGTCCCGCCCTTGGCCGCCTCGCGCCAGTAGCCCGCGGCGTGCCGGGTGATGTTGAAGGTGCCCTTGAGGTGGACGGAGATGACGTCGTCGAAGTCCTGCTCGCTCATGGAGACGAGCATCCGGTCGCGCAGGATCCCTGCGTTGTTCACCACGACGTGCAGGTCGCCGAAGGAGGACACGGCCTGGTCGACGATGGCCTTGGCCCCGTCGAACGAGCTCACGCTGTCGGTGTTGGCCACCGCCTGGCCGCCGGCCGCCGTGATCTCGTCGACGACCGACTGCGCCGCCGAGACGTCGGCGCCCGAGCCGTCGACCGCCCCGCCGAGGTCGTTGACCACGACCTTGGCCCCCAGGGACGCGAACAGGAGGGCGTGCTCGCGGCCGATGCCCCGCCCACCCCCGGTGATGATCGCCACTCTGTCCTGCAACATGGTTCAGCCGTCCTCTCGGTTCGCGTCCCCGCCCTCGAGACGGTGGTCCGGGCGAGACGATTGCAACGGCGTCCCGGCCTGTCAAACCGACGTCAGGCCGACGCCTCGCGCCGGCGGCGCTCGAGGTAGCGACGCTCCGCGTCCGTGCCGGCGAGGTCGTGCGCCTCCCGGTAGGCCTCGGCCGCCTCGGAACGGCGGCCCAGGCGGCGCAGCATGTCGCCGCGTGCCGCGGGCAAGAGGTGGTAGTCGGGCAGCCCGTTCGGCGCGATCAGCTCCAGCAGGGCCAGTCCGGCGCCGGGTCCCTCCGCCATGGACACGGCGACGGCGCGGTTGAGTGCGACGACGGCCGAGGGTGACATCTCGTACAGGCGGTCGTACAGCATCGCGATCTCGTCCCAGTCCTTCTCGTCGGGAGCGCCGACGTGGCAGGCGGCGATGGCCGCCTGGACCTGGAATGGCCCAGGGTGCCCCAGTCGCAGGGCGCCGGCGAGCCGCTCGTGCCCCTCGGCGATGGCCGCGCCGTCGAACAGAGATCGATCCTGCTCGGACAGCACCACGATGTCCCCGGCGCTGTCGACGCGGGCCGCGCTGCGGGCATCGTGGAAGAGCATGAGGGCGAGCAGACCGAGTGCCTCGGGCTCGTCGGGCATCAGCGTGCACAGGATCCGCCCCAGGCGGATGGCCTCGGTGGTCAGGCCGCGCCGGACCAGGTCCGCGCCGGAGCTGGCCGAGTAGCCCTCGTTGAAGAGCAGGTAGAGGACGGCCAGCACGGCCGCCGTGCGCTCCACGAGCTGGTGCGCCGGCGGCACGGCGAAGGGGATCCCGGCATGGCGGATCTTGCGCTTCGCACGGACGAGGCGCTGGGCCATGGTCGCCTCGG
>Ga0182030_10004773_pt1 | contig 28931 bp, 20 predicted proteins | sample 812S3MmetaG_FD_121299 | JGI IMG/M metagenome (GOLD analysis project Ga0182030, IMG submission 121299) | Permafrost microbial communities from Stordalen Mire, Sweden - 812S3M metaG (Illumina Assembly) | ecosystem: Environmental > Terrestrial > Soil > Wetlands > Permafrost | place: Sweden...
CCGGCATAAGCCCTCGACTCTACCGGACCGGCGACCTGGCCCGGGTTCTGGAGAACGGCGAGCTTGAATACCTCGGTCGGATCGATCATCAGGTCAAGATTCGGGGCTTCCGCATCGAACTCAGTGAAATTGAATCGATGCTGGCCCGGCATCCCGCCGTCAAGGAAAGCGCCGTCCTGGCCCGAAGCGACGCCGGTTCCGAACCGCGTCTGGTCGCCTACCTCGTCACCGGCCGGGACGCGCCGGTCGGCGTGGAAGAACTGCGGACCCATCTTGCGCGGAAATTGCCGGAATACATGGTCCCGTCGGCGTTTGTCTTTCTTGCGGGCTTTCCGCTGACGGTCAACGGCAAGCTGGATCGCGAGGCGCTGCCCGCCCCCGGCACGGAACGGCCCCGCCTGGTCTCCGAATATGTCGCGCCGCAAAGCGAACTGGAAAAGACGCTGGCCGATTTATGGAAAACGGCGCTGCGCCAGGACCAGGTGAGCGTGAACGACAATTTCTTCGACCTGGGAGCCGATTCGCTCATGCTCACCTCCGTTCACCGCCGCCTCCAAAGCGAACTCAAGAGGGAGATTCCCATCACTGAGCTCTTCCAATTTCCCACCATCCGCAGCCTGGCCGGACGACTGGGCGAGAATCGCGAAGAGAACGGACTGTCTGACAAAACCCAGGCGCGCGCGCAACTCCAACGAGCCGCCCTGGCCCGGAATCGACGCCCCGCACCGTCCCAACCTCTAGCCAAATGAGCACCGAATCAACCCAACTCGCGGACGGAATCGCCGTCATCGGCATGGCGGGGAAATTCCCCGGCGCGCCGAATCTCGATGCGTTTTGGCAAAACCTGCGCAACGGAGTTGATTCGATCACCCATTTCTCGGAACATGAACTTGAGGTCTCTCCGGCGATCAGCAGCAACCCGCAGTATGTCCGGGCGCGCGGCATCATGGCGGGCGTTGACCTTTTCGACGCGGACTTTTTCAATATCAATCCAAGGGAAGCCGAGTACACCGACCCGCAGCATCGCCTCCTTCTCGAAACGGCATGGGAAGCCCTCGAGAACGCCGGTTACGATACCGAACGATTTGCAGGAAGTATCGGCGTCTTCGCCGGATGCAGCCAGAATACCTATTTGCTTTGCAATCTCGCTTCGCATCCCGAATTCCTGGCCGAGTACCTCTCCTTCCAGCAAGTGGGCGCGCATCCATCGATGCTTGGCAACGACAAGGATTTCGTGGCCACGCGGATCGCCTACAAACTGAACCTGCGCGGCCCGAGCATTGCCGTGCAGTCGGCTTGCTCCACCTCGCTGGTTGCGGTCTGCCAGGCCTGTCAGAACTTGCTCACGTTCCAGTGTGACATCGCGCTGGCCGGTGGCGTATCGGTCACCTTTCCGCAGAAGCGCGGCTATGTTGCCGAAGAAGGGAGCCTTGCTTCGGGCGATGGACGGTGCCGGCCTTTTGACTCCGCCGCCGGAGGGACCGTTTTCGGGGATGGAGTTGGGCTGGTGGTCTTGAAACGTGCGGATGAGGCGATGCGCGACGGCGACCACATTCACGCGGTCATTCGCGGTTTTGCAGTCAACAACGACGGCTCGACGAAAGTCAGTTACATGGCGCCGAGCGTCGATGGCCAGGCCGAGGTTGTTGCCGCTGCGCAGGCGCTGGCCGGAATCGACGTCGCCACCATCCGCTATCTTGAAGCGCACGGCACCGGAACGTCGCTCGGTGATCCAATTGAAGTGGCGGCGCTGACCAAGGCCTTTCGCGCGGGAACCTCGGAGCGGCAATTTTGTGCGCTCGGTGCGGTCAAAGGAAATATTGGGCACCTCGAATCGGCGTCTGGCGTGGCCGGGTTGCTCAAGGCGATCATGGTCCTTGAGCATGGCGAGATTCCACCCACGCTTCATTTCTCCGCGCCGAATCCCCGGATCGATTTCGCCGCCAGTCCGTTCTACGTCTGCTCCAAATTGCAGGAATGGCCCGCATCGGAAATACCGCGTCGCGCCGGAGTCAGTTCGTTCGGCGTCGGCGGTACCAACGCACATGTTGTGTTGGAGGAAGCGCCGCAAGTCGCGCCAGCAGCCGAGAACCCGCAGCCACAGCTTTTTGTGCTCTCGGCCAAGACCACCTCGGCCTTGGACGACGCGACGAACCGGCTTGCTGAGCATTTGCGGCTTCATCCTGAACTCTCCCTGGCCGATGCGGCCTATACGCTCCAAACGGGACGCCGTGCATTCCGTCATCGGCGGACCTGGGTCAGCCGGACGATCAAAGAAACGGTGGAACTTCTCGGCCAAAAGAAATCGGCGAAGATCCTTTCCTCCGATAAGCAAAGCCAGAAGGGGAGCGTGGCTTTTCTTTTCCCCGGCCAGGGCGCGCAACAAGTCGATATGGGGCGTGAGCTTTACGAGACGCATCCGATTTTCCGCGCACAGGTTGATCTTTGCTGTGAACGACTCGCGCCCGATCTTGGTCTCGATCTGCGCCATGTCCTTTATCCCGCCGATTCGGATAGAGCCGGGGCGCAAGATCGCCTGATGCAGACCTCATTGACACAGCCCGCGCTATTCGTGGTCGAGTACGCGCTTGCCCGGGTGTGGCTTTCGTTGGGCGTGCGTCCGCAAGTCATGGTTGGCCACAGCCTCGGCGAATATGTCGCGGCGGTGCTGGCCGGTATTTTTACTCTTGAAGACGCACTGCATCTTCTCGCCGTGCGTGGACGGCTCATCCAGTCGATGCCCGCCGGTACCATGCTGGCCGTGACCCTTTCGGAAGAGGAAGTGACGCCGTTGCTCGGAGAAGGCTTAAGCCTCGCGGCGGTGAATGGGCCGAAACTTTGCGTGGTTTCCGGCCCGGACGAAATCGTGGCAGCATTGCGCGAAAAGCTTTCCGGACAAGGTGCGGTCTGCCGCGAACTGAAAACCTCGCATGCGTTTCACTCGGCCATGTTGGACCCGATTCTCGCTGAATTTGAGGCTGAAGTTGCGCGCGTTTCTCGGACCAAGCCGCAGATTCCCATCGTCTCCAGTTTGTATGGACGCTTGGCGACCGATGAGGAGTTGACGAATCCAGGCTATTGGTCGGCTCAGTTGCGGCACACGGTCCGATTTGCGGACGCGGTCGGACAACTCTTGAGACAGCCCACTCTCGCCTTGCTCGAAGTGGGACCGGGCCAGACGCTGACCACGCTGGCTCGACAGAATCCCGCCAAGCTGCCGGGACAAGCCACGATTCATTCCAGTCCGCGAACGGCGGGGTCCGAAACGACGGAGCTTCTTTCCGCCGTCGGTCAACTTTGGCTGGCCGGAGTGCATATTGATTGGCGGGCTCTTCACGGCGAATCGACGCGCCGGCACGTTCCGCTGCCCTCTTACCCCTTTGAACGCAAACGTCATTGGGTCGAGCCCTACCGTTCTGCCAGTTCGGGGGCGGTTTATACGAACGGATCGACGAACGGAGTCAGTGCCGCGCGAGACACGCGCATGACGCTCGCGGACCATCTTGAAGCCATGACAAAGGGCGCGCTTGTGACGGAAGGCGGTTCTGCGCCATCTTCCGAGTTGGAAGCGCTTATCGAAGAACAATTACGTATCATGGCGAAACAAATCGAAGTCCTGCGCGACGCGTCCACCAGCGCGGCCCCAAACGGAGGTTCCAGCCATGAGTGAGCAATCGCCCCGCTACCCGCAAATCGAAGACGAGGTGAAATCCGTGCTGAAGAATTTGTCCGGGCGCGACCTGGACGGCATTGATACGTCCGCCACGTTTTTCGATCTCGGCTTCGACTCGCTTCTGCTGACACAAGCCGGCCAATCGTTCCGGAAAACATTCGGGGTGAAGATTTCGTTTCGCCAGCTTTTGGAGGATCTTGTGAGCATCGCTGCCGTGTCGAGCTATCTGGACGAGAAAGTTCCGGCGGACAAGTTTGTTCCCGCACCTGCGGTGGCAAAGGTCATGTCTCCGCAGCCGGTTGCTCAAATAATGGCGAGGCAGGCGACGACTGCCTTCACGCCGTCCGTTTCGAATACTATCCCCGCTGGCACTTCGCTGTCTTCGGTGGAACGCCTCGTGAAGATGCAGTTACAGCTCATGGCCCAGCAGTTGGACGCGTTGCGGTCGGACGGTTCGCTGCCTGCGGAGCTGAACGGGGAGGGGAGTGCAATCGCCGCGGAGGCCGAGACTGTTCCTGCCACCGATGTGCCATCTGCGCCGGAGATCGAAAGCAAATCGGCGACGATTGCCGCGCCGACACTGATCCAGTTCGGTCCCTTTAAGCCGGTCGACAAAAGTCCCGGCGGCGGGTTGACCGAACACCAACAAGAGCATCTCGACAAGCTCATCGCCGAATACACCGCGAAAACGCCCCGCTCCAAGAAATACACGGGGAAGCACCGCGCGCACTTCGCCGATCCGCGAACCGTGGCTGGTTTTCGAAATAACTGGAAGGAAATGGTCTACCCGATTGTGGTCAAACATTCGCGCGGTGCGCGATTCTGGGACCTCGACAATAATGAATACGTCGATGTGACCATGGGATTCGGCACGAATCTGTTCGGCCATATGCCTGATTTTGTGGAGCGCGCTTTGCGCAACCAGGTTAGCCACGGCATCGAGGTCGGACCGCAAACGGCCATCGCCGGAAAAGTCGCCGAGTTGATGTGTGAATTCAGCGGCATGGAACGAGTGTGCTTTTGCAGCACGGGTTCGGAAGCGGTGCTGGCGGCCATTCGCATCGCCCGCACGGTCACGGGGCGCACCAAGATCGCCACGATGTCGGGCGCTTATCACGGGATCAACGACGAAGTGCTGATTCGCGGCACCATGACCAACGGGAAGCCGAAGACCGTGCCCATCGCACCGGGAATTCCTGAACAAAACGTCCAGGAGGTGCTGGTTCTCGACTACGGCTCGCCTGCCGCGCTCGAGCTTTTGAAGAAGCATGCCCACGAACTGGCCGCCGTTCTGGTTGAGCCGGTGCAGAGCCGCCATCCGGAGTTAGTGCCGGTCGAGTTTCTCCGCGAGGTGCGGCGGATCACCTAGGAATCGGAAACGGCGCTTGTCTTCGACGAGATCGTCACCGGCTTTCGCACGCACCCGGGCGGATGCCAGGCACTGTTCGGGATCAAGGCCGACATCGCCACGTACGGCAAGGTCATCGGCGGTGGCATTCCGATCGGCGCGATTTGCGGCAAGGCGATGTACCTCGATGCGCTCGACGGCGGGAACTGGCAATACGGGGACGCCTCGTTCCCCGAGATCGGGATGACTTTCTTCGCGGGAACTTTTGTGCGGCATCCGCTCGGGATACGCTCCGCGCTCTCCGTTCTGACCAGGCTGAAACGCGAGGGCGTTGCGCTTCAGGATAATCTGAGCGACCGCTGCGCCTACATGGTTGATACACTCAACGCTTTCTTCGAGGAGAATCAGGTGCCGATGCGGCTGACCCGTTTCCGCTCGATCATGTACTACGCATTCCAGGAGCAGTTCAAGTACTCGAGCCTGCTCTATTATTACCTGCGCCTGAAAGGGCTGCATGTCTGGGAAGCACGTCCGCTTTTTCTTTCGACCGCGCACACCGATGAAGATATCGCGTTCATCATTCAGGCATTCAAGGAGACCGTGCTCGAACTTCGCGAAGGCGGTTTTTTGCCGGAACTCGACGAGCAGTCCTCTGCCGCAGTACCGGCCAAGCCCGGAGAGGACCAAAAGTTACCTCTCCACGAAGCTCAGGTGGGCGTCTGGCTGCTCTGTAATTCTTCCGCGGACGCCGCGCGACCCTACCATGAGTTCGTCACGTTATCGTTTACCGGAACGCTCGATCTCGAAGCCCTGCGCGGCGCGCTGCAAGCCATTGTGGACCGTCATGACGGTCTACGCACGACTATCGAAGAGGATGGCCGGTATCAAATGATGCACGCCAAATATGACTTCCAATTGGAGCGGCATGACGTTTCGGGCGTAGCCCCGTCCGAACAAGCCGCCGCTATCGACACGAAATTGAAGGAAATCAACCGCTACATGTTCCCCGAACTGCGCGGCCCGTTCCTTCACGCGAGCCTGTTGAAATGTGATGCCGAAAAGCATCTCCTGGTGCTGACCTTCCATCATATGCTTGGGAACGGTCCTTCATATTGGATGTTCTTGGATGAATTAATCGCGCTCTATCGGGAGAAAGCGCATCACGAAAAGGCGACTTTGCCGGAGCCGATGCCGCTGGCGGAGTACGTGAAGCGCCGCCAGGATTTTCTCCAATCCGAAGCCGGACGGGAAGCGGAGGCATTCTGGCTCAAACAGATGGAGGGTGGAGTTCCGGCTCTCGATCTGCCGGTCGATTATCCCCGGCCTGCCGAGCTGACTTACGTTGGGACCCGGCGCGAGGTCATCATAGAGCCCGAACTGAATGCCGCGTTGAAAAAAATGGGCGCGGCACATCGCTGCTCTCCCTTCATGGTGATGTTAAGCGCCTACAGTATTTTGCTGCACCGTCTTTCCGGCCAGGACGACCTGATCATCGGCGTGCCTTTCGACAGCCCCGTCCGGATGGAGGAAAAGGACCGCAATCTCTTCGCCAATACCACGAACATGATTCCTCTGCGGAGCATTCTCTACGAGGAGAGCAGTTTCATCGACCACCTGCAGCAAATCAAAAATCTCGTGATCGAGGCTTCCGAACACCAGGACTATTTCTTTGGACATCTCATCGGCAAGCTGGGCCTGCCGCGCGATCCGTCCCGGTCGCCTTTCTTCAACGTCACCTTCAATCTCGAATCTGGTGAACTTCACCAGACGCGGCCCGGTCTTGAAATCAAACTTGAAACGGTAGGCGTGCCTTACCGGAGCCCGGTTGGCACGGCCATGTACGAGCTTTATTTGAATGCGGCGGAAAGAGAGACCGGCGAGATTTTCGTGCAATGCGATCACAACGCGGACTTGATCGCTCCGGAAACTCTGCAGCGCTGGTTGGGACATTATAAAACGCTGCTTCAGGGAATTGTGGCCGACCCCAACCAACTTGCCGCCCTCATCCCTTTGATGACAACCGAAGAACAACAGGAACTGGTCGTTTCCGGCAAACAGATCGCCGCCGTCTCGACGGCCTGATAAACTGAATCCGAATCATGGACGCTCTCCCTTACATCTCCGTTCCTGAATGGTTTGAGGCCCGGGTCCGGGCCACGCCCGAGGCCACTGCCGTTGTCTTTGATGAGAAGGGACTCACCTACCGCCAGATCAATCGCCAGGCGAACCAACTCGCGCGCCGCCTGGAAAAACTCGGCGTTGGACCGGACAAGGTTGTTGCGGTTTGCCTGGAGCGCTCGTTTGATTTGATCGTCTGCCTGTTGGCGATCCTCAAGGCGGGCGGCGCCTATCTGCCGGTCGATCCGGCCCTGCCGCGCGAACGCCAGGCGTTGATGCTGAACGATGCCCGGCCGACCGTCCTGGTCACCGAGCAATTGCTCCGAGCCGAGTTGCCGCCCTCGGCTGCGCCCGTTTTTGTCGTTGATTTGGAACGGCCTGGCCTTGAAAGTGAAAACGGAGAGGACGTTCCCGGGCTCGCGACGGGAAAGAATCTCGCCTACGTGATGTACACGTCCGGGTCGACCGGCGTGCCGAAAGGCGTGGAGATTCCGCACGAGGCGCTGGTGAATTTCCTCGCCTCGATGAAGGAGCGGCCCGGCCTGACGGACCGGGATGTCCTCGTGGCCGTGACCACGTTCTCCTTCGACATCGCTGGACTTGAAATCTTTTTGCCGTTGGTTACTGGCGCGCGGTTGGTTTTCCTCAGCCGCGACGATGCGGCGGATGGATTCCGCGTGCTCCACCACTTGATGACGAACAACGCCACCGTTCTGCAAGCCACTCCGTCCACCTGGCGGATGCTGCTCGATGCGAAATGGACGGGAAATCCGCGACTGAAAATGTTATGCGGAGGTGAGGCCCTGCCGAAGGAATTGGCCATGCAACTCCTGGCCAGGGGAGGCGAGCTTTGGAACATGTACGGCCCGACGGAAACGACCATTTGGTCCTCCGCCGCGCAAGTTACGCGCGACGACGCGTCGATCAACATTGGCCAGCCCATCGCCAATACCCGGCTTTACATTCTCGACCCGCATCTTCAGCCCGTCCCGATGGGCGTGGCCGGCGAACTGCACATTGGCGGGTTGGGCCTCGCCCGGGGTTACCGGAACCGGCCCGAACTGACCGCGGAACGCTTCGTTCCGGATCCTTTTTCCAGTGAGCCTGGAGCGCGGCTCTACAAGACGGGCGATATCGCCCGGCTTCGCGCGAAGGGACAGATTGAAGTTCTGGGCCGGCTTGATCACCAGGTCAAAATTCGCGGGTTCCGCATCGAGCTGGGAGAAATCGAAGCGCGTATCAGTGAGCATCCACGGGTCAAGGAAGTGGTTGTAACGGCGCGGGAAGACGTGCCGGGCCGCAAACAACTCGTCGCCTATCTCGTCCTCCATGCCGCTTCGCCGGCTTCGAACGGAACGTCCCCGGTGGCTGCCCCGCTGATTCCGGAACTGCGTGCCTTTCTCGAGCCGAAATTGCCGGACTACATGATCCCGGTTTTCTTTGAGGAGCTCGCCGCGCTGCCGCGCACTCCCAACGGCAAGATCAATCGCAAGGCTCTCCCCGCGCCCAAAACGCATGTGGCGATTCCGAATCGTCCCTATGTTGTCCCACGCAACCCGGTCGAGTTGAAACTGACGGAAATCTGGGCCGAAGTCCTGGGGCGTGAGCGCGTGGGTATCGAGGATAATATTTTTGAAATCGGCGGCGATTCGTTGCTTATCTTTCGCATTGCGGCGCGCGCCAATGAGGCCGGCCTGCCCATCACCATACGTCAATTTTTTCAACATCGGACCATTGCCGGGATGGTTGCGCAAATGGAGTCGGCGGGAGGCCAGCCTGTCTCGTCCGGAGCACCTGCGCCCTCCATTACGGCAGTTTCCCGAGACGCCTACCGCCGCTCCCACCCCGCCGCAGACAAGGCAGCATCGGTGACGGTGACGCCATGACGGAAGATCTCCTGGAACCGGCACAGCCTAAGGCCGGAGGCGTCCTTCCAACGAAGGAGGCAGAGGTCTTTGTCATGCCTTGCTCCGTCAGCCAGTACCGATTCTGGATGCTGGACCAGCTCTATCCCGAAAATTCGGCGTTAAACATTCCCTTGGCCGTACAATTCAGCGGCCCGCTCAACATCCCCGTTCTGGAGCGCGCGCTTAACGCCATTGTCGAGCGGCATGAAGTCCTGCGCACAAGTTTTGCGGTGGTGGACGATGCACCGAAACAAGTCATCAAGACGGAGGCGCATGTTCATTTGGACATGATCGATTTGGGAAATGTCCCGGAGGAAAAGCGCCAGGAACGCATTGAGCAGGAGATGATCGCGGAGGCGGCGCGCCCGCTTTCCCTGACCCATGCTCCGATCTTTCGGACTGTCCTGCTGCGGTTGACTCCGGATGAGAACATCTTGATGCTCACGCTGCATCACATTATCTGTGATGGATGGTCCAATGGTTTGTTAGTTCGAGAGGTGGGGATTTTTTACGATGCTTTTTTGCGAGGAAAGCTGGCGCAGCTTCCCGCTCTCGCTTTTCACTATGCGGATTATGCCCTTTGGCAGCAGGAATGGCTCAAGACGCCCCAGTATCAGAAGCAACTCGATTACTGGAAAGAGACCCTGGACGGTGACCCTCCCGTTCTGGATATGCCGACTGATTATCCGCGCCAGATGGGACAAGACTACACGGCCTTCATCGAAAGCCTTCTTTTGTCACCCGATCTTCGGGACGGCCTCAAGCGCCTTTGCGTCGAGTTGGACGTCACGCTTTTCATGGTCCTTTTCGCCACCTACGTGACGTTGCTTTACCGGTACACCGGTCAAACCGAATTCATGATCGGGACCACGGCGGCCAATCGAAATCGCTCGGAAATGGAGCATCTTATCGGCCTGTTTGCGAATCCCCTGATTCTGCGTCCGGAGGTATCAGGCGAGATGACCTTCCGCGAACTCGCTGTGCGGCTGCGCGATCATTCGCTCAACGGTTTTGCCCATCAGGAAGTTCCTTTCGAAAATGTTTTGCAGGAGCTGCAAGAGAGAAAGACTGGCGCGCGTGCGCCGGTGATCCAGACCCATTTTCTTTATCAGAAGGCTTTTATGGAGCCGGCCACGTATGGCGATATGGTGATCCGGCCCCTCCGTTCCGTGAGTCCCGGCTCAACCTTTGAACTCACCTACGGCATCGTGGAACGGCCCGAGGGCATCCGTTTGCAGATGGAATACCACATTGCACTTTACAAAAACTCGACCATCCGCCGCCTGCTCCGCCATTTCCAAAGACTTCTGGAAGCCGCGGTGGAGAATCCGGAGACGCCGGTACGCGAACTGGCCCTCCTGACCGACGAGGAGCGGGTGAAGTTGGAGGCCTCTTTGTCCCCAATAAAGTCGTTAACGGAGGGGACGCATCAAGTCGTCGATCCTCAGTTGATCCTTGATTATCTGCAAAACCAACTTAACAAGCACCTCTGTGTAGGCGTCGACTTACAAGGCGCTTCGATCGAACCACCGCCGGGCGCAATCCTCGTCGTATTAGACCGTCATTTGCGTTTGTTGCCGGTTGGGGTTCCAGGTGGGCTCTACCTGGGTGGTGTCTTTTCCGACGCCGTGCCTGGCAATGCGCTTGTTTCGGGACCGCTGGATACACCGTCTCCCATTCCGCTGCAGCACACGGCCTTTGTGGGGCGATATCGTGAAGATGGGAAAATCGAACTCCTGGGCCATGCCAGGGATTTTGCGCAGGTCAACGGTTTTCGAATCAACCTTCGCCAAGTTGAAGCGATCCTTTCCCGTCATCCCGCCGTTTTGGAAGTTGTCGCCGCCATGATTCCGCAAAAATCGGGCGAAAAACTGCTCATTGGCTATGTGGTGCCCAAGCCGGGCTCATCGCCGACCGAAAAGGACCTTCGCGCGTTTCTGAAGGGAAAGCTCAGCGATTTCACCCTTCCGGCCCACATCCTGACGGTTTCTTCGTTGCCAAGGGATGCCAGGGGCGAAGTGATGACTGAACTTTTACCGGAACCGGTTTCGCCCTCCAGATCGATACAGGACGAGAAAATGCCACTGGAAGCAATCTTATATCATCAGATGATTGAAATCTGGATGGAGATTCTCAAGGTGCCCGGCCTGACCATCGAGGACAATTTTTTTACGCTCGGCGGCACTTCGCTCCTGGCCTTGCGAATGATGACGCAGATCGAGAAACTTTGCGGACGCCCGCTTCCCCTCTCTCTTTTGCTGACGGGCGCGACCATTGCGAATCTGGCCCGCTTTATTATTGAAGCCAATACCGAGTCCGCCGCGCCACTGGTTACAGTCCAGTCCAAAGGCAACCGCGCGCCGCTTTTTTTCCTGCATGGCGATTGGGCGGGTGGCGGTTTTTATTGTGGCCGCCTCTCCCAACTACTCGGCGAAGACCAGCCTTTTTATGCCCTCCCTCCTTATCGATCGGGAAAGCAAAGCGTATTAACCCTCGAAGAAATGGCGGCGTATCACATTGCGGCCATCCGGGAACACACCCCGCACGGGCCGTACCTGCTGGGCGGCTACTGCATCGGCGCCACTGTCGCTGTGGAAGTAGCGAGGCAGTTGGTTGAGAAGGGCGAAAAGGTCACGCACCTGCTCCTGATCGATCCCCCCCAGTTGGGTGCCCCATGGCTCCGAGGGATTTGGTTTTTTATCGACAAGTCGGGCGAGTTCCTGAAATGGGACCTGCAAAAAAAGATCTATTATTTTGACCGCTACGGAGTTTCGCTCGTTCGTTGGCTTAAGAAACCACCACGAAGCAAGTTCACGACGCTTTGTCGTCGTCTGGGCATAACGAGCCAAACCGGTTCCAGCCCCATAACCGCAGGACGTGAAATAAGCGAAGGTGACGGAGAAATTCTTAATAGCTTGGACTATGCGGTCTACTTCCTCGCTTATCGCCTTTACAAATTAAGATATCTCCCCGCTCCGGCCACCATTTATTTTCCCGAAGAGACTCCTCCTTCGCGTCTCACTTGGGCGAAGCGTGCCAGCAAGAGGGGCCCGCTTAAATTCACCGTCGATATGGTGCCGGGCAACCATCACGCCTGTATAACCAAATACATTTCCGTCCTGGTCGATAAGATGAAAAGGGTCCTGGATAGCCTTCAAAATTAGATGTCAGGCGCGTTTGCTTAACCATCTTGTAAGGAACAGCTTGCTGGTTGCTTCTCTATAAAAAATTGATATAAAACTTGGTCATACGGCGGAGAGAAGATTCAGTTGGTTGGTGAAGGAGTCTCGGGCAATGTGCGGGGGAGGGGGTGAAACATCCTTTCCAAGCGCTTGTTCTCGGCTATAAAAAAGGGCGCTGTTAATCGGGGAATGATGAAATGCGATCAAACCGTCTACTACTTAAACTTAAATCAACGACGAGACGAAAAGCTCAGACAAATTTTTACCTGCCCAAACCTCTGCTTGTATTTGGATATGGTAGTTTGTTGATCCTGGCGACGTTCGGAAGTCTCGTTGCAGATGAGCCGTCGTCTTCAGGGACCGCTCCCGATACTGGGGCTCAAACCGTTACTCCTGCAGTTCCAGCCAACCCGCAGACTCCCGATAATTCGCAGGCTGCTGACAACTCACAGCTTCCGGACAGCTCACAGGCTCCAGTTAATTCTCAGGCTCCCAATGTCCCTTTGATTCCGCAGCAGGGGGCCAATTTCTACGTGCCCTTTTCCTCCACATCTGGCACTTCGAACGAGCAATCCCCGCAAATTACGTCACCTAACCTCTACGCTACGGGTGCGAACGACCTGTCTCAAGTCGCTACCAATGCTTCGCTCGCGCAGGCATTTGGTCAGCAACCGGCTTCCGGTTTCATGTCGGAGCCGGGAATCGGTTATTCCCACCCGCCCATTGAGCGAATTCGTTTGGGGCCCTTCGACCTTAAGGCGGCGCTTTCGATGAATGTTGTGTCGGATGACAACCTTCGGAGGGGAGAGATGGGCCAGGGGAAGATTAGTGACACGAGTTTCGGCGTCACTCCGGCGATCCTGCTGGAATATGGCGCGCAAGAGGGACAAAGGGGTTATGCCTCCGTGGTCTACGCTCCCACGATCACGCGGTACTTTCGCCATTCGGACGAAGACAGTGATAATCAAAATGTTGCGCTCAACGTCCAATACCCCTTTCAGAAGCTTACCCTCGATTTTTCCGAGGCGTACGCGCAGGCAACAGGCACTAACACGGACCTTAATGCGCGCACCACGCAAACCTCCAGCGTCACGACATTCGGTGGAAGTTATGACATCGACGACAAGATATCCATTGCCGGTCATGTCCAGGAGTTGATAACCAGCTTTTCCGGAGGCCAGGCGCAAGGAGGAGGAGCGCAAGGGCAGGGGGACACGACTTCCTCCATCAATTCTTCCTTGTTGTACCACCTTTCCCAGAAGTTGACGCTGGGCCCCAGCTTTAATGTGGGAGTGGACAAGCCGGAGGGCGTGAAGCAGCAAACATTTGAGCAGGGTCTTCTTGGGTTGAATTACCAGCCGACGGAGAAAGTTAATCTCTACGCGCAAGGCGGCGCCGAGTTTCGTCAGGGCATCCAAAATAACCAAAACAACCAGGGCGGCCAAAGTGGGAGTTCGACGAATCCAATCTTTAGCGCGGGTGCCGGATATGCCCCTTTCGATTCGACGACGCTCGCCTTAAACGCGAATCAGAGCGTCTATACATCCAGCGCCAACTCCGCGCAAACGGTGGTGTACACGGGCGTCGGGGTGTCCGCGACCCAGCGTTTTATGCAACGGTTTTTCCTCAATCTCAACTTTAACTATTCCCACAACGATACTTCGGCCGGCACGGGTGGCATCGCGACTACATCCGGCACCAGCCAGGACACATTGGCGTACCGCCCCTCACTGTCGGTTGCGCCCACGGCGTGGACGTCAGTCGCGATTTATTACCAGTATCTGGACAATAAATCGAATGCGACCGGGGGAACCTATCACGATAGTCAGATGGGGGTTGCCGCCTCAATCCAGTTTTAAGAGAATCGCTTGCTTTTGATTTTCCACATTCTTGCTTTCGTTGTTTCGCGTGGTTCGTTACGCTCCCGTCACTAAATGAAGATGTTTGCCGCCTATGAATCCTCCCCGTAAAACGTCGTCGAGTCGCAGTTCTCAGGAAAGAGATGCCGCGCCCCTTTCGATCGACTATGACCACCTGTCGCGGCTCTGTCTCAAGCATTGGAAGTGGTTGGTGGGGGGCGTTGTGGCGGGGGGCCTTATCGGCCTGGTCGTCACGCTTTTCCAGACACCGGTCTATCTCGCAATGTCCAGTATCGAGGTTCCGGCAAAGGATACCGAGGTGGCGGGAGGTGTGGGTGTCAACCCGACGGATTTCAGCGGCGACATGATCAAGACCTTTGAAGCGCGCCTTCAGACAAAAGCCCTGTCGGAGAGGGTGGTGAAAAGCGAGCACTTGAATGAGAATCTCGAGTTCCTCCCCGATGGCGTCACGCCTCCGGTCCAAGAGGAAACTGCTGCGGGAATGCTTCATCATAATGTCAAAATTAACATTCGACCATTGACCCGATTGATCGACATCAAGGTGGAGCACCATTCGCCCCAAATGGCGCAAAAACTGGCCAACTGGCTGGCTCAAGCAGCAGTTACACAGGAGTTTGAACAACATACCGGAAGTTCCGCCGATCTTTCCGAGACTCTTAAAGCAGACCTGGCGCGGCTTCGACAGAAGGTGGCCGAGTCCGCACACGCCCTTCAGGAATATCAGGCTGCCCATAATATGGGTGGAGGAGAGGATGCGGACGCTCGTTTAAAGGATTTGACCCAGCAATACAACGCTGCCCAGGCCCAAGTGACCCTATTGGAAGAGCGTTATGAGCCGTTACATCCCAAACTCATCCAGGCAAAGGCGATGAGGGACGAATTGCGGAACGAGGTCAATAAGGCCGAGACGGAGGCCAATGCGTCGATTGGCCAAAATACGGAGTACGCGATGCTGAAGACCGACGCCGAGTCTTATCGGAAGGAATTGGATTCCCAACTTACCAAACTCCAGGATCTCCAGACTTCCGTGGCTGTGGCGATCCCCGGTCTTCAGGTTGAGGAAGAGGCATCGTATAGCGTGCAACTCAGCCCCAATAGAACGAAGGCGGCCGCGCTTGGCGGTTTCGCCGGGCTGATCTGCGGCTTGGGCTTCATCATGGGCCTCTATTTCGTCGACAGCTCCATCCGGACCGTTTCCCAGGCCGAGAGCACGTTGAACCTGCCCGTTATTGCAGCCATTCCCATTCTCGCGGAGACGGACGGAAAGACGATTCTCCCGACTTACTCGGACCCGCAATCGTTCGTGGCCGAATCTTTTCGAGGACTTCGCGCCTCCCTTATTCTTCACGACCGGGAAAATCCGATAAAGACGGTGCTGGTCGTCAGTGCCATTCCCGGAGAAGGGAAAAGTTTTTGCGCCGCCAACCTGGCTGTTGCGTTTGCCCAGGCGGGGCTAAAAACCTTGGTCATCGACGCGGACCTTCGGCTCCCGACGCTTCACACCTATTTCAACCTCCCTCCGGATGAGGAGAATACCGGCTTTCAGGATGTGCTCGCGGGACGCAAAACACTCGCCTCGGCGGTTGTCCCTTCCGCAATATCAACCCTGGAACTGTTGTTGACGACCACCCCGGCCGAATCTCCGGCGGAATTGCTTTCTGGAATTCGCCTGCCGCTCCTTTTGGATGAGGCAGCGCAGACATATGATCGGGTTGTCATTGACAGCGCGCCTTTGAATGCCGTGAGCGATACCATGCTCATCCTGCCAAAGGCGGATGCGATTCTGCTCGTGGTTCGCGCGACACAAACGCCGGCAAGTGAAAGTAAGGCGGCTGTGCAAAAAATTTATAGTAGCAAGATGAAACCATTAGGCATTATTCTCAATTACCTCGCCGCCCATACACTTAAATCATACGCATATGGCTATTCATATGGACAGAAGCCCAAGGAAAAAAATGCAAAGTAAACTTCGATCTCATGGCTGGTTTTTCAAACTGCATTCGGTTGCCGCATTGATTCTGACACTATTTGTCAGCGCGGTCGTAGCGCGCGCGGCAGACCCGTTGACTCCGGTTCCGCCATCCGGCGCATCGACAGCCCAGCTCATCCCGTCGCCCACGGTATCGAGCACCTACACGCTATCGCCTTACGACGTCATCGACGTTTCCGTTTTTGGCGAGGAAGATCTTCATACCCGGGCCAAGTTGGGAGCGGACGGCACGGTGCTGCTTCCCCTGATCCAGAGCGTTTCTCTCAGCGGTAAAACGGTGGCGGAGGCCACGGACTTGATTCAGAAAAAATACGCCGCCGGTTTCGTGAAGGATCCGCACATTCTGGTAACGGTGCTGGAATATCGAAAAAGCACCTTTTCCATCCTGGGACAGGTCATGCGACCTGGCATCTATGAAATCCCCGAGGGATCTCACATGAGCATCGTCGACGCCATTCTTCTCGCCGGTGGATTCACCCGCATCGCGGACCAAAACGGTGTCAAGGTCAAGCGCATGGTCAAGGGCAAAGCGGCGGTTTTTAAAGTCAAGGCCGGGTCGATGGCCGATTCCTCGGAAGTGGCCCCCTTTGAAATCCATCCCGGCGACGTCATCAAGGTCAACGAGAGCTGGTTTTGATTCTGCCTTTTCTGCCGCTGGCTTTGATCAACTCATCCGACGGGATGGGCAGGCGATAACGCTTCCGGGGTGAAGGGTCTTCCGGTGGTTCCGTCAGTAATTGCGGTGAGGCCCAGCAAAGGGCCAGCAGGACGAGAAAAAAGAGCCGGGTGGAGGGTATCTGAAGCGGAAAATCGATCAGCGCTTGGACGAGAGTGCCGCAGACGCCCAGGATGGCGGCCAGAACCAGATGCCGCTCGGTCTTGCTGGGGAACAACTCGCGCCGCAGATAGATCCTGATCGCCCGATAAAGGCCGCCCGCCACCAAAAGAACCCACCACAGGGTGCCTAACCAGCCCCACTCCAGAACGGTCTGCAGGTAATCTTCATGCGCATATTCGCGCAGACCGATCCTCACATTACCCAGCGGACTCGTCTGGTAGGGAAAGGCGACTTGGAACAGACCGGGACCGAGGCCAAAGCAACCGACATCCGGTACGGCGTTCAAGTATTGTTGATATGCCTCAATTCTTCCATCGAAGGAAGCGGAGACTTCGGAGGCATTGGTCATGCGCTGGAATGCGGCTTCCTGGGCCATATGCGATGAGACAACCAGTCCCCCCACGATGAAAAACAGGGCGACGGCGCCCAGAAGGAACAGGACCTTTGCCTTCAAGCGCGTTAGCCTCGTCAAGAACGGCCAGGGCAGGATGAGTAATCCGATGACCAACGCCGCCTTGGAGGCATTCAGGAAGAGCGCGCAGGCACAGGCCATGGTGGCGAGCGTCCACACGAATTTCTTGGCGTAACTGACCGTCGGGGTGTAGGCGCGGCGGGTAAAGACGAGGATGAGAGGCCACACCAGGTTCAGGAAAGCGCCGGCATTCCCGTGATAGCGGTAGAGGGCAAAGTCGTTCCAATCGATGTCCGCCTGTTTCCAAAAGTAGCGCATGAGCGGTTCTCCGGCGAGCTTCAGGACAATCCCGAACACGCTGATCAAGACACCGGAAATGGCCGCAGCCAGGAGAACGAATCTTCGCACGTTCGCATTGCCGAAAAGCTCACAAAGAACCACGAAAACGCCCAGTAACAAGCTCGTAACTGCCATGGAGTTGAAGGAGAGACGGTAAATATTTTCCAAAGTCGTATCCAGCACGCCCCCGTTCGCGGATACGAGGGATGGAAAGACCGGATTCCAAGTCAACCACCAGCCTTGAAGCAAAATGGCCGCTACGCAAACCAGCACCAACCTGGGGATGGCGGGCCAACGTCGGTTGGCCGCAAAACTGATCATGCCTGTCACAATGCAGGCAATGAGCAGGGCGAAGAGCGCGGGCAGCATTTCGGGGCGCGTGCAGCCGTAGGCCAGTGGAGCATAGAACAACGCCACAGCCAGAAAAAAGGCGCTGGCCCCTGTAATGCGAGAAGAGATGTTCACGGGGTGAAAAATAACGGAAAGTTTTCAGGAGATGCGGCCTTGTGGCTCATCCCCTTAAGATAAACACACTTGCGGAAGGGCCAGCAAGCGGAACCGGTGCTGCGCGCAGCACCTTTCGGCGTGACCAGCGCCGACTTTTCAGACAGCCTCAAGGCAGTTTGAGCTTTGAGCCATCACCGATCCCTGACGCCCTAAAGTTTTGAAAATCCTTTTCGCCTGCAGTTGCCTCGAACCCGGCATGGATGGTGTGGGTGACTACACCCGGAGACTTGCCGCGGAGATCACAGAGCAAGGGCATCGTTGTCATCTGCTGGCGCTCGCCGATTCCCGGGTCAAAAAAATCACGGCTGGTGAATTCGGTGACGCAAACGGGCTCATTCCGTATCTTCGGCTTCCTGCGGCGGACTCGTGGCCGGAGCGAGTCCATCAAGCGAAAAATTTTTGCAAGGGAATCGCGCCAGACTGGATCAGTTGGCAAATCGTTCCCTATGGATTTGATCGCCGGGGGCTGAGTTTTGGCATGGGTGGACGATTCAAGGAAATTTCCGGAGGTTGTAAAAATGAGGTCATGTTCCACGAAATCTGGATTGGCGAAGCGGAGGGATCATCGCTGAAAAATAGGATTACCGGAAAATTGCAGAGGCTCATTATCAAGGACTTCCTGCAAAAGCTCCAACCGCGCGTTGTCCACACGCACACGCCGCTTTATCAGCATCTTTTGGGCAGGCTTGGTTGCAGGGCCATGATTCTGCCGCTTTTTGGAAATATTCCCATAATGATGAATCCCCGTTCCGAATGGCTGAAGGAAAAGTGGCCTGAACACTGGGGGCAATTTAATGCGGCGGCTCGGGATTCGTGGTGGATTTTTGTCGTGTTTGGCAGCATCCACCCGGAGTGGGATGCAGATGATTTTCTGCGAAGGGCGTCGGCGGCCGCGCAACGGGCCGGAAAAAAATGTCTCTTCATTTCGATTGGCAGACCGGGCGCGGACGGGGAGCGCACGTTGCAAGAACTTCAGAAGCACGAGGGAAATTCCTGGCGGTTCCTCAATCTGGGCCGGCAAACCGAGGAGGATATTTCCCAATGCTTGCTGATGGCCGATTTTGGTGTTTCGACCGTACCGCCGGAATATGTATTTAAGAGCGGGACGGCAGCCGCCATGATCGAACATGGTTTGCAAGTCATCGCCACTCGCCCCTCGTACCACTATTCGAATTGTCCGCCGGAGAAGCTGTCGATTGGCATGAGGAATGTTGTAACGGATTTCAATTTGGAAGCTTTAAAAAAGTCAAAAGCGGGCAGTTTGCTTCCAGCCGTGGCCGGCCAATTTATTGAAGATTTGTCCCAAGCCCCATGAAAATTTTACTGACCTCGCTGCTTTTCGCTCCGTCCATTGGTGGGATCGAAACGGTATCCATGCTGCTGGCCCGGGAGTTTGTGGCGGCAGGGCATTCGGTGAAGGTGGCAACAATGACGACGGGCGATGATGGCGCGTCTTATGGTTTTGAAGTCTTGCGAAAACCGTCCTTTGCCCAACTCGCGCAAGCGGCCCGCTGGTGCGACGTTTATTTTCAAAATAATATCAGTGTTCCGCTCGCCGCGCCGCTCTTGATCGTTCGACGCCCTTGGTTCATTTGCCATCAGACCTGGATTCCTGATCCCAAGGCATTTTCCGGTCTGAATCACAGGTTGAAACTGTTCCTGCTTCGCTTCGGGCATTCGATCTCAATCAGTCAGGCGCTTGCAGCGGCGCTCCCGGTGAAATCGGAGATGATTCCAAATCCATACGATGCGACTCTTTTCCATGTCCGCGATTCCATCGCGCGTGCGGAAGATCTTGTTGCCCTCGGCCGTTTGGTTTCGGACAAGGGCTTCGATCTTCTTATCGAAGCGCTGGCTCTTCTCGCGAAAGAAGGATGCAGGCCAAAATTGACCATTATCGGGGACGGGCCCGAAAAACAAGCCCTCATCCAACAGGCCAAAGATTTGCAGGTAGCGGATCAAATCACTTTCCTCGGGGCGAGGACCGGAACCGAACTGGCGGAAGAACTCAATCGTCACCGCATTGCCGTGATTCCCTCGCGCTGGAAAGAGCCTTTTGGGATTGTCGCCCTCGAGGCGATCGCCTGCGGATGTGTCGTGGTCGGATCGCAGGACGGTGGATTGTCGGATGCGATAGGTTCCTGCGGTCTTACCTTTCCAAACGGTGACGTCCCGGCTCTCGCGCAGGCGCTGTCACAGCTCTTGAAAACACCGGAATTGTTGCTTCAATACCGTCGGCATGCAGAAGAGCACCTGCGCATGCATCATCCGTCTGCTGTAGCCAAACAATATCTAATTTTTTTTTCCTCCCGCTAGCGTCACCATGAAAAAACTTCTCGCACAACTCATTTTCCGCAGGGGGTAGCGGATATAAAAAAACAATAACAAAAACATGGAACTTAAACTGAACAACGCATTTCAACCCGATTACCGAAACATTCTCGATGCGGCATGGAACCGAAAGCCCAAGCGGTTACCCTTGTACGAACACACAGTCAACGTCGACTCGATGGAAAAAATCTACGGCTTCAAATTTGAAGATTTAATCAACGGCGACGAGAAGGACCTGGCGCGCTTCTTCGAACTCTACTGCGGGTTCTTCAAGCAAATGGGGTACGATTGTGTATCGTTCGAGGTGTGCGTCAGCGCCATCATGCCCGGCGGCGGGGCGCTGCTTGGAGAACACGTCGGCGCGATTCAGGACCGCGCCAGCTTCGAGAGCTATCCATGGGATGATCTGCCGCAGCTCTTCTGGAAAACCGCCCGCCCGCGTTTTGACGCCCTGGTGCGGGCGCTGCCTCCCGGAATGAAATGCGTCGGTGGCATCGGCAATGGCGTATTTGAAATCAGCGAGGATATCGTGGGATACGAGGCGCTTTGTCTGTTGCAGTACGACGATCCCGATGTGTTTGCGGAATTATTCCAGAAAATTGGAGACCTGCACGTCAAACTGTGGCGTGAGTTCCTGCCCCGATATGACGAGTATTTCGCAGTCTGCCGCATGGGGGATGATCTCGGATACAAAACCAGCACTCTTCTCGCGCCGGAAACACTGCTGACCCACGTCATCTCGCAATACCAGAGGATAATCGGACTGATCCACGAATCGGGACTGCCCTATTTGCAGCATTCCTGCGGGAAGATATTCCCGGTGATGGACGCGTGGATTGCCGTCGGGATCAACGCCAAGCATTCCAACGAGGATTGCATCGCTCCGTACGACGAGTGGATCGAGCGATACAGCGGCCGGATCGGATTATTCGGCGGCATCGACACGGATCGCCTTTGCCGGATGAATCCGGACGATCTGTATCAGTTCGTCCTCGATGAAGCAACCCGCTTCCGGAAGACTGCGAACGGTTATGCGCTCGGTTCGGGTAATTCCATTCCGGGATATGTCCCGACTGAAGGCTACCTTGCCATGGTGCGAGCAGCACACGAAATTCGCCGACGGGAAGGGACCCCATAACGTCGCGCGAACGTTTTATCTAAAGACATAAGAATAATCTGCGACAATCCGTGGGGAATGGTCATTCGAAAATGTTCGAGAATATGTGCTGAACGGGACCGTATGGAGCGTGAATCCCTCATGGTTGACTTGGTCCACCCCACGGGCAACCAGTTCGTTCGCGAGTTGCTACAGGCGTTGGAGGTGAGGGGAATGCTGGGCGCCTTTCATACGACCCTCGGGTTTCCAGTGTCGACGTGGACACGTTTTTTCCCAAATCCCATTCGCGCTGAATGCATGCGCCGGACCTATCCGATGGCTTCTGATAAATTGCGAACACGCCCTGTCCGTGAATCTCTGCGCCTCGTCGCACAGAAACTGCGTTGGTCTTTTTTGAGCCGGCACGAAAAAGGCTGGGCCAGCATCGATCAGGTCTACCAGGACCTCGATCACACCGTTGCCCGCCGCATCAAACGAGGCAACTCACGGCAAAATGTGACTGGCATCTACGGCTACGAAGACGGCTGTCTGGAGACATTCCGCGCCGCAAAGCCCCGTGGTCTCAAATGCTTTTACGATTTGCCCATTGCTTATTGGGAAACCGTCAGGAAGTTGCTCGAAGAAGAGCGGCAGCGGCTCCCGGAGTGGGAACCGACGCTCGTGGGCACGCGAGATTCCCTGAAGAAGTTGGAACGGAAAACCGAGGAGTTGACGCTGGCCGACGTGGTCATTTGCCCCAGCCATTTCGTCCTTGAGTCGTTGCCACCAGCCGTGCGCGAGAAGAAGCACTGCCTCGTTGCGGAGTTCGGGTCCCCGCCCGGGAACTGGGACGCGGCGCGCCGCTCCTCCCTAGGCTTGCAGGATTCGGAGAGGCTTCGCGTTCTATTCGCCGGCTCCCTGACCCAGCGCAAGGGCCTGGCCGATGTTTTTGCTGCGATGAAGCTTTTAAAAAGGCCTGATGTGGAATTGATCGTCATGGGGAGTCCGATTGCGCCGATGGAATTTTATCGAAACCAATATCGGGATTTTACTTACATGAGCACCCGGCCTCATCACGAAGTTCTCAAGTTGATGCAAAGCTGTGACGTTCTCGTTTTGCCTTCTATTGCCGAAGGCCGCGCCCTTGTCCAGCAAGAGGCCCTGGCCAATGGGCTGCCCCTGATCATCACGGAAAATACCGGCGGAGAAGACCTGATCGTTTCGGGCGAAACCGGGTTTTTGGTGCCCATACGCAGCCCGGACAAAATCGCGGAGAAAATTTCCTGGCTGGCGGACCATCGGGATTCTCTTACGGATATGCGCCTCGCGGCCATTAAAAAAGCGGACGAGTACCCCTGGCAACGATATACAGACCGGATACTCTCCGCTCTCTCCACTTCGCTCGCTGAGACTCGAAATCCGGAAGCCTCCCGGCATGATTAACCTGCTGATTCACCCGAAGGCATTCTGGCGGATTGCTTTCAAGGCGGGCTAAGATGGTGCTTGGAGCAGCACAACACGGGTTATAATATCCACTGGGCCGCAGGCGCCATCTATACAATGACCAAAACGGCCGTTTCCAGCGCTACTTCTACCGCCACGGAAGAAATCCATTGCATTTCTTACTTGCGTGGATTGGCTGCGCTCGGCGTTGTTTTCTACCACGTTAGAGTCGATTTGTGGGTCGGATTTCATGCTTTCAGGGAAAATCCCTCTCTGGCCGGAACTTTTGCCGGATTCGTCGCGTGGCTTTCATTGCCCACCGTTTTCATGAGTTCAGGGGTCATGCTCTTTTTCGTTATCAGCGGATTTTGCATTCATTATCCCTACGGCGGCTCCAACGGCAAACGGCTCGACCTTCAAGAATACATGGTCAGGAGATTTTTTCGTATCTATCCGCCTTACCTCGTTGCCGTCCTTTTCGCATTTGCGGCGCAAGGGATCGGGTGGCATTACGGCTTTCTCAAGAGTCTGGATGGGTTCAACTATGAGTTATCGGCGTTCCTGCTGCAAAATTCCTTCGGGAGCCAGCCCGAATGCAATCCCGCTTTGTGGACGATTCCGGTTGAGGTCGCCTTTTACATCTTTTTTCCGCTGGTTTACCTGGGATTAAGGCGTTCCTGCTTCAGCACGCTGGCGGCCGGTCTGGTCATTTCCATTCTGGCCATCGTCTCCAGTCTTCTCGCTCCGATTCAATCCAGCTTTCTGCCCCATTGGTTTACGTGGATTGCCGGCGCCACTTTGGCGGAACAGCATAAACAGGGAAACTTAAAGCAGCCCTCGTTGGGGATTTTTGTCCTGGGAATTCTTTCCTTTCTCCTGGCCCTCCTTTGCACCTGGCATGTGCGGGCCGGCAATGCTTTCGTTGATGGCGCCGGCGTCGTCGGATTGGTGACGCTGGCAGGCGCTTTGGCCTACGGCATCGCTTTTGGGATTCTCCTCTGGTGGTCCCTCGTTAATCGATGGTTTTATGATTTAGCCCCCTTGTCCTTGCACCGGTTTCTCCTGCATCTCGGTGCCATCTCCTACTCGCTTTATTTGTTCCATATTCCGCTCTTTCGCTTATGCGGATGGATGTGGACCTCTCAGTTTGGAGAGAAGCCGGTCAACTATCTGGTTACCTTCCCCTTTGTGATTTTAGCCGTGGTTGTTGCTTCGTTGGCCTACAAACTTGTCGAGGCGCCTGCACATATTGCAGGAAGAAAGCTGGCCTATGCCATTAAATCACGGCATGCCGTGCGGGCCCGGGCAGTGGCCTTTCCAGGTTCGACTTGAATAATCGATCTTTTTTACCTGCGGGAAGAAACCCGGCGCTGGGAAAGGAGTTTCGGCTTGGCTTTCGGGGCGGCGCGCTCCATAGAAAACGGATGAATTCACGGCCATACCAGTTTCCGGAAAATTATGTCTGGGGCATGGCCGTGGGCGCGACCCAAAAGCCCGGCTGGTATAATCTCATGGTCAACCCGGATTATCTCCGGGTGCGCCGCTTCGGTTGCCGAGACCCGGGACCCGGAAGGCGTTAGGCTTCAAACATGAATAATCTGCGCAAGCTCCTCTGGATCTACCTGGCGCTTCTCCTCTTCGAGGGTGCCTTGCGGAAATGGATTGTTCCCGCGCTTGACGCGCCCCTTCTGGTCATCCGCGACCCTTTGGTGATGTGGATCTACTTTCAGGCATTGAGACATCGACTTTCTTTCAACAACGCGTTTTTTGTGCCGAACCTGGTGCTTGCGGTGATGACCGCTATTTTTTCCACGTTTTTTGGATATGGAAACGCGCTGGTCACTGCTTACGGATTGCGTACCGATTACCTTCAGGTTCCCCTCATTTTCCTCATTCCACAAATTCTTAATCGCGACGATGTCATCGCCCTGGGACGGTTTCTGTTATATGTCTCCATTCCCATTGCTATCCTTATGGTGCTTCAATTCCGTTCGCCACCGGATAGTCCGCTGAACAAGGGAGCTCTGGCGACGCATTACGGTACGGTACGCCCTTCAGCCACCTTCAGTTTTATTTCCGGACCTGTCGCCCTTTTCCCCCTGGTTTCCGCCTTTTTATTTTATGGGTACATCCATGCGCGCACATACAAAATCTGGCTGTTGATCGCGGTGACTTTTGCCATTCTTCTTGCCTCGGCTTGCTCCGGCAGCCGCAGTTGCCTGGTTTTGGTCGGCGTGGTGGCTGGTGTCGCGACCCTGTGTGTCGTCGCACGGGGGAAGGGGGGGGTGGGGATCATGGTTGCCGCCATGCTGGTTGCCCTTGCCGTACCCTTGCTCTCGTCTACATCTGTCGGTGAACAAGGCGCCGAGCAACTAACACAGCGCTTTAACGACGCGGGTGACGCGCAAAGTTTCATTGGCCGTTTTGCGAATACGATGCTGGGCCCAATTTATATCATGGAGGACGTACCCATTTTCGGGAATGGCCTGGGCCTCGGAACCAACGCTGCGGCGGGCATGCTTAGGGGAGATCGTGAATTCATCGGTCCCGAGGATGAATGGCAGCGTCTCGTTTGGGAGTGTGGCCCGATCTTCGGTTCGCTCCTCTGTATTTTTCGAATTGCCCTCACCGTTGCGGTGGCCAGGCGCGCGTTCGAGGCTTTTCGTCACGGCAATATCCTTCCCGTACTCATTCTTGCCGCCTGCGGATTGCTGCTTCTCAATGGTCAGTGGGGTGTTCCCACCTCGCTGGGGTTCGCCATTTTCGGCGCAGGCCTCACGCTCGCGGCCTGCGAGGAACCCGTGGAGGACGAGGAACATGAGCACGAGGAACACCACGATCATGCCGAGGGCAAATCGGATCATTCGCATGCGGCCGAAACGCTGGATTGAACTTTGTCGCCATGAATGCATTCCCGGCGTCGGATAAGCCAGTGGTCATCCTGATCGGAAACTATCCGCTTGATCGCCAGGAAAGCATGCTGCGCTTCAGGGATTTGATTCAAACCCGGTTGGAATCCAGTGGCTTTTCCACGGAATCGATTTTTCCGCGGGGCTATCTGGGGCGCATCGTGCAAAAGGGACTTTTTGCCAAGTGGCTTGGATATATCGACAAATACATCCTTTTCCCGCCCGGCCTCGCGCTGCGGCTTTCGCGGATCAAACGAAAATTTCCGGATCGTAAAATCGTGGTCCACATCTGCGATCATTCCAACGCGGTTTATGCTGCTCTTGCCCGGCGTTGGTTTCCCGTCCTGGTGACTTGTCACGACCTGCTCGCTGTGAGGGGCGCGCTCGGAGAAGATACGTATTGTCCCGCGAGCGGATTCGGGAAGCTCCTCCAAGCTGCGATCTTACGCGGCATCGGCGAGGCGACCTTCGTCGCGTGTGTCTCCCACGCCACGCAGTCGGACCTGATTCGCCTTTCGGAACCCTCCATGGCCGGACGTTCCCAAGTCGTCCCGCTGGCGCTCAACTATCCCTATCGCCCGTTGCCCCGCGAGGAGGCCGTGCAGAGACTCGCGCAAACCGGGGCCGCACTCTCGTTCCAAGGATTTGTTCTGCATGTCGGTGCGGGACATCCGCGGAAAAACCGTGAGGCTTTGCTTTTATCCGTTGCGCGAATCAAGGACTCGTGGCCCGGGAAAATCGTTTTTGCCGGAGATCAGATTTCATCAGCTGAACAAACCCTGGCGAAATCGTTGGGCCTGGAAGATCGCGTCTGCGGAATCTCCCGGCCCGACAATGAGACTTTGCTGGCGCTTTATAGCGCGGCCCACTGTTTGATCTTTATGTCTCACTCGGAGGGATTTGGATGGCCTGTCCTCGAAGCCCAGGCATCCGGTTGTCCGGTCATTTGCAGCAACCGCACCTCAGTACCTGAGATTGCCGGCGAGTGGGCGTTGATTCATGAGCCGGACGATTACGGGGAGATTGCCCGGGACATTCAGCGTTTACGGGATGCTGCGTTTCGCGACGCCTTGATCGCCCTGGGCTTCAAGAACGCCCGAAATTATTCGAACGAGCGGATGATGGGAGCGTATGAGGACATTTACCGCCGAATCTGAATAAATGCTTTGTTCCATTCGTTAACGAAAAGGCCGATGAGGGCATCAGCGTCGCAAGAAAGTTGCTTTCACATCCTTCCGCTCATCCCTAAAAATAATCGAATTATGAGCTTGCTCCATCTCGTCCATAAATTCGTTGTCATAAAGTTCGCTGAAGCGGCCAGGGACCAGTTCAACCCCGAAGTGTCCTATGCGTTCCGGCTGACCGGTGTTGATGCCATGGGCTTTCTTCAAATCCAGGATTTAAAGCCGGGTGGCCAAGCCGCGCCTGAAGCCGGCTCCGATCCTTATTGGATTAATAAGGATCTTGTTCGCGAGATTCGTGAAGCCGATTTGGCGAACACGAAGCAGACCCTTCACTACACCGGCAAGACCGGGAAGCTTGCCAGGGCGAAGGCCCCGGCCAAGCCAAAGCCTGCCCTAAACTAGCCCCGTTAAAAAAGGATCAGGGCCTTCAAATTTTCCAAAAGCTCGATCGAAGAAACGGGTTTGTGCCACAAGATGACGGCTCCCTGCTCAAAAACATCAAGATTGGTGCCGGGCGCCGCGCCAGTCAGGACAATCAAGGGCAAACTAGGCCGGGCTTTATGCATTTCCTTGAGCAAGGAATTGCCCGAAACATGCGGTAGGTTGAGATCGACCAGCACCGCGGACCATTGATCGGGATTTTGATTGAATGCAAGCAGTCCTGAAAGCCCATCCGCGGCATGGGTGACTTCGTAGCCATTTGCTTCCAGTAACTGAGCTACCGAGCCTGCAACTTCGGGGTCATCCTCGATGTGGAGGATGTGATGTTTGGCGTGATGGGGTAAGACTTGGGTTCTTGCATCTAAGCGATCCATGCGGGGTTTATTAGCTGATACGCCGCAGGAACACAAGGCGCACCTCGATACCCGTCCAATTTTCTTGTCCTCGCGTTGCTATTTAAGCGACGTTGGAGCCACGATGGATAAGAAATGCCAGTCGTCTATGAACAGGCAGTAGAAAGCCAGCAGCAGATTCGTCGTGCCGTGGGCCAGCATGATGTCGCCCAGCCTTTTCGTCCGGACAAACCAGGCGCCGTAGAGGACCCCCACCACTACACCCAAGGGCCATTCTGAACCATGCACCGCCGCGAAAGCGGCCGTCGTGATCCAAAAGGAGAGCGGTTGTTAAGTTCCCGGGGGCACAGAGGTAAAATCTTCCTTGATCAGCCAGCGCATCAAGAAGCCCCGCCAAAATAATTCCTCCATGACCGGTACGACCAAGGCTATTCCCGCCAGGCGAAATCCAAAAAGCAACCAGGCGTAAACCGTCGGATAAAGCTGGAAGGGATCGCGCCCGATCAGCGGCAGGTCATACCGTACCAGGAGTGGATCGAGCCCGATCCATAGCACTGCTCCGGCGACGCCCACCCAGACACTCAGCATCGGTGCGCTGGGAGTCAAAGGGGGGAGAGCACTCCAATACCAGGCCAGGATTGCCGCCACCATGATCGTTTTGATCGGGTAGAGCGCATAGTGCTGGTCTGGAAAAAAACTCTCCACGCTCAGGAAAGCCATAAAAAGGAAGAACGGAGCTACAAAAGGCATGATGCAAGAAGGCCTTCCCTTCTTGTCATCGGTTTGGCTTTTCATCACGACGCGATCACTATGCTGACATCAGAAGTGTTAACAAGAAAATCAGCGTGTTCCTCTAAGGAAACGCTGAATAAAGAGCCGTTGGCGCGATGGGTTGGATTTTGTTGATTTTTTCCCTCAGGGGATCAGTGGAGAGGAGAGCGACGAGTGAAGAAGCAGCCGTCAGGGTTTTGACCGGGGTC
>Ga0182030_10004774_pt1 | contig 28929 bp, 30 predicted proteins | sample 812S3MmetaG_FD_121299 | JGI IMG/M metagenome (GOLD analysis project Ga0182030, IMG submission 121299) | Permafrost microbial communities from Stordalen Mire, Sweden - 812S3M metaG (Illumina Assembly) | ecosystem: Environmental > Terrestrial > Soil > Wetlands > Permafrost | place: Sweden...
CCCGCACCGCCTGCGCCGAGCAGCAGCTCGCCTCGCCGTCGTTCTCCGGGTCGGACCACAGCTCCAGCGTGACCCCGACCGCTCTATCGCCCGCGCGCGTGGCGAGCAGCGCCGCAACGGCGCTGTCGACGCCGCCGCTCATCGCCACGAGCGTGCGGTCATCGCACGGTGCCAGTACCGCGCTCGCGCGCACGGCGGCGCCGAGCGCGCGGTGCAGGGCATCGGCCGCGAGCTCCGCCGCGTGGCGCTTGGCCGCGCTCAGCCCGCCGAGCGCCCCCGAGATCTCCTCGGCGCCTACCTTTGCCGCCTCCAGTAATGGAACATCCCGCACGAGACCGACGACGGCGCTGCCGGCCGCGATGCTCGCGCCGCAGCCGCTCGCGTCAAAGCCGGCATCGACGATCCGCCCGTCGGTGCTGTCGGGGTCGATCGCAAGCGAGATCCGGATCAGATCGCCGCACGCGGCGCCGCCGGCCGCGCCGGTGTGGGCGCCAGCGGGAACGTGAGCGCGGCCGAGCGGTGCTTCGAGATGCTGGGAGAGGGCCTCGGGGCTGTTCACCCGAGCGAGTTTACGATTCCTGGCGGGCTTCGTCGATCGTCTGCTCGATCGCGAACGCGTCGGTGAGGCCGTTGATCGTCGTCACCGCGCCATGCTTGTTGATGACGAGGATCGTCGGCGTCCCGTAAACCTGGACGGTCTTCGTGAACGTGCCGAACGAAGCGACCTGTTCCGAGGAGGCGTAGTGAACCGCGATCTTCTTTTCGAGTTCGAGCCCCGTCGCCAGGCGCAGCTTGGCTACCTGTGCCTTGTTCGGGTGCACCGCGACCTCGTGGTGCGCCGCGAGCAGGATCTGCAGTTCCTCGTGCACGAGGTTGTCGTCCGCGCCCTTCGGGCTCCAGAACAGCACCACCGCCACTTCGCCCCGCTTGAGCTCGCTTTCGATCGCGGCCTGCCGGGGCGGAATCCCACCGGAAGCGACCTTGTGCGGCGCCGGAGTGACGACGTGCTTCGTCGTGACCGTCGCGCTAGCCCCTGCGGCGCCGTGCTTGGTTACGACCGTTGTACTCGTGTGTGCGGTGCCGTGCTTTGTGACAACCGTCTTGCTTGACGAGGTGACGCTGGTGCCCTGACTGGGGGTTTCAGCCGATGAGTTGGCGGACTTGTCGGCCGCCCGCTGCGAGGCGGCGACCGCTTCATGCGCGTGCGCGACAGCGCGCGTAATGCCTTCGATGTGCGTGCTACCCGGCGCGGGCTTCGCCGATGGGGTCGAAGCCGGCGTGGGCGCGGGAGTACTCGCAACGGGCGTCGAGCTGGAGCTCGAGCCGTGCCCGTTGAGCGCGACGAACCACACGACCGCGAACAGGAGCACCGCGCCGAGGGCGATCTGGAAGGGACGGGAAAGCTGTGCCATCGCTCCCCTTTCGGCATTTCTCCGCCAAGAGTTGAACCGCGCAAAACCCGCTGGACCTTCTCGGATCTTCGCAGGGGTCCCGCGAGGCCCTCTCAGAGATCGCGTAGCGCGCGCAGAACGGCGTGCACGACGGTGTCCGTCGCGAGCGTCTCCTGGCCGCCGCCCTGCATGTCTTTAAGCACCGTCTCCTCGCCCTCGACGATCGCGACATAGCGCGCGCCGAGCGCATTCGCGAGGCCGAGCTGTCCCTTCAGCGAGCGTCCGGCGAGCTCCATCTGGGCAGTCAGCCCAGCCGATCGCGCGGCGCCGAGCACGCTGAACCCTGCCTTCCCGATCTCCGTGCCCTCGCCGAGCGCGACGAACAGGTCGAGGGGACTCACCGCGACCGGTGCCGGCTCGCCCGCGAGCAGGATCCGCTCGATCCCGGCCGCCCAGCCGATGCCGGGGGTGCTCGGGCCGTTGCTGGCGGTCACTGCGCCGGTCGAGGCACCCTTGATTTTCTCGACCAGACCGTCGTAGCGGCCGCCGCCGCCTACTCCGCTCTGCGCTCCGAGCGCGTCTGAGGTGAACTCGAATACGGTCCGTGTGTAGTAGTCGAGGCCACGCACGAGCGTCGGGTCGACCTCGTAGGAGACCTCCGCGACGTCGAGCAGCTCGCAGACTTGCGCGAAGTGCTCGGCATCGTCATCGTCGAGGTGGTCCAGCAGCCGCGGCGCGCTCGCCATCACGCGCCTCGTACCCTCGTGATCGGAGTCGAACGCGCGCAGCGGGTTCAGCTCGATCCGGCCGCGCACCTCCTCGGAGAGGCTTCCCTCGTGCACGCGCAGGTGCGCCTGCAGCAGTTCGCGGTAGGCGGCCCGGCTCTCGCTGCTGCCGAGGCTGCCGAGCCGCAGCCGCACCTCGCGCACGCCCAGCTCTCCCAGCAGCGCCGCCAGCAGCACGATCGACTCCGCGTCGACGGCGGGGTCCTCCGAGCCGAGCGCCTCCGCCCCGACCTGCCAGAACTGCCGGTAGCGCCCGGCCTGGGCGCGCTCGTGACGGAAGAAGCTCGAGAGGTACCAGAGCTTGACCGGCTGCTTGCGCTTGTGCATGCCGTGCTCGACGTAGGCGCGGCAGATCGGCGCGGTCCCCTCGGGGCGCAGCGTCAGCGAGCGCCCGCCGCCGTCTTCCAGCGTGAACATCTCCTTCTGGACGATGTCCGTCGAGGCCCCGACGCCGCGCGTGAACAGCTCGGTCGCCTCCAGCACCGGCGTCTCGATCCGCTCGTACCCCGCGCCCTCGAGCAGCTTGTGGGCGCTCTGCTCGAGGCTCGCGCGCACCCCGGCCTGCTCGGCGAGCACGTCGAAGGTGCCGCGCGGGGCTTTGATCTGCTCCCCGCGACTCAACTTTTCCCCGCGCCGATCAACTTCCGGCGGCCGGGTCCGGCGACTGGAGCGCCGCCGGCGTGGACGCCGCGCTCGGCACCGGGCGCTCGACGGGGACGCGCAACTCGGCGAGGAACGGGTTGGTGTCGAGCTCGCGCCCGAGCGTCGTCGCGCCCATGTGTCCCGGGTAGACGGCGGTCTGCGCCGGGAATGCTCGTACGAGCGAGCCGATCGAACGCTCCAACACGTTCCAGTCACCCCCTGGCAGGTCGACGCGACCGACCGAGCCCTGGAAGAGCACGTCACCGGAGAGCAGCACCCGCTCCGCCAAATCCGCGCCCGCGGCGGAGATCGCATACGTGACATGCCCCGGCGAGTGCCCGGGCGTGAACAGCACCTCGATGTCGAGCCCCGCCAGGCCGAGTCGCTCGCCACCGGCGACCGTGTGGTCGGCCTCGTAGCTCTCGAACGGGCCGAAGCCCGGCGGTGTCCAGCTGGGGATGTCTGCGAGCACTCCTCGCTCAATCTCCGGACAGTAAACCGGAGCGCCCGTCGCGCGCGCAACCGCGGCGACCGCGCCGATGTGATCGAAGTGGCAGTGGGTGACGAGGATCGCCTCGATCTCCACGCCGAGCTCGCGCGCCGCCGCGAGCAGCCGCTCGGCCTCATCCCCCGGGTCGACGATCACCGCGCGTCCCGAACCGGCGGCGGAGACGATGTAGGCGTTCTCCTGGATCGGCCCGACGGTGAGCATCCTCACGTCCAGCCCGCTCATCGCGCCGCGGCCTTCCCCCCGCTCTGGGCTTTCTTGCGCATGCGCCGGTTGAACATCCAAGTATCGGTGTAGTAGCTGATCGGCACATAGATCGCAAGCACGATCGGGAACAGCGCGATCGCCTCGTTGGCTTTCTTGATCAGAAACAGGCTGATCAGCAGCATCAGCACGGCGGCCACCATCGCCCTGTAGAACGCACCGAGCCACGTCGGCGGACGATCCTGCCGGGCCAGCGCCGGTTCCTTTTTCCCGGTGGCGCCGATGCCCTTGCCGCTTTTCTCCGCGGCCGTCGGCTTGCGCCCGGTGCGTCCCCGCGTCTCGATCACGCCGGCCGCGTTGCCGCGATGCTTGGTCTGGCGCTTGCGCTTTGTCTGAGCCATCCTCCTAGCCTAGATGGTTGCTCGCGCAGCCGCCATTCACACAGGGCGTGGGGTGCCATCGGTAGCGTCGTTCCCGAGCGCGTTCTCGATCAGGTGGCGCTCCGGATCGAAGTCCGGCAATGCCACATCCGAAGGGAAACCGTCAAACGCCGCGCGCGGAGCGAGTCCAACCAGCTCCGCGCTCGCCACCTCGGCGTGCCGGCGCACGGCCTCCACGACCTCCACCAACGCCAGCTCCAAGGGACGCTCGACGTTCATCGACACCTGCGCGATCGCCCCGCTCAGCTCCACCCCGATCGCACGCAGGCCCGGCAGGCCCTCACCGCCGCCCTCGCGCAGGAGGCCGGCGATCCGGCGGGCATCCTCGAGGCTCGCCGGCGCAGCGAGCTGCAGGTTGAAGGCCACCAGCGGAGCTCGCGCGGCCACCAGCGTCGCGCCGGCGCCGGGGGGCGGCCGGCGCGGTCCGAAGTCCGGGCGCAGCTCACCGCTGCGCATCCGCTCCACCAGCCTCGTCGGCCCACCCCGGCGCAGCTCCGAGCGCGAGCGTCCGTCCGCGAGGGCGCCGTAGAGGAAGACCGGCACGCCGAGCTCCTCGCCGATGCGGTCGGCCACGACGAGCGCCTCCGCGCAGGCGGCCCCGCGCATGCCGCGATCCACGTACACGAGCGGCACGACGTCGATCGCCCCGACGTGCGGGTGCTGACCGACCTCGGACGCCGCGCGCCGATCGAGCTCGATGCGCTCGATCGCCACGCTCGCGCCTCCCAGCAGCGCATCCCCCAGTGCGCCAGGGGGCCCAGCGAGGGTGAAGACCGTGCGGTGATGGTCCCCGTCGGAGTGGGTGTCGAGCAGGCGCACGCCTTGCGACACGAACGCGGCGCCGATCGCCGCGACCGCCGTCCGATCGCGTCCCTCCGAGACGTTCGGGACGGCAAGCAGGGTCAAGCGGGATCTCCCACGGCCGTCGGCGCCTGGATATGCCCGCGCAGGGCCGAGTCGTCGACGAAGAACTCACGGGCGAGCCTGTCGATGAAACGCGCGAGATCCGGGTGCTGGTCGGGCTGCCAGCACTCGAGCAGATCGGTCAGGCGCCGCTCGCCGGTCGATCGCAGGCGATCCTGGGTGGCGCGGCCGGCGGCGGTCAACTCGTAGGTGGCGCCTCGATCTGAGGTGGCCTCCTGATCGGGTGCGGCTCCTGGGATCGATCGGCCCTCCGTAACGGAGGTCTCCCCTGGGTCCGGGCGCAGGAGGATCAGCCCCCGGTCGAGCAGCTCGTCTCTCGCCGCGGCCAATGTCGCCGTCGCCACGCTTGCCCGCTCGGCGAGCACCCCGAGCGAAACCGAGGCATCCCCGCTGAGCTTCGCGAGCAGCCAGCAGGCGGTGGGGTCGAGCTCGACCCCGGCGCGCAGGGCGATCCGCCGGACGATCTCGCGCGCGCCCTCGCGCCGGTCCAAGCGCCCGATCTGGTCGATCACCACCGCCAGCGAGTCGGTGTCCCGCGGCCCGGCGAAGGTGTCGGCCATGTCGGGGCTCGCGACCGTCTCACGCAGCGGCAGCTGACGGATGAACCAGGCCAGCCCGAACGCGACGAGCGCGAACGCGGAGGCGACGAGGAACACGGTCGAGAGCGCGTTCGTAAAGGCGTGCAGGTAGCCGTCGCGCAACACCGGAGGGAGCGCCGCGATCTGCTTCGGGTCGACCGTGCTGCCGATGGCGGCATGGCCGTCCACTCCGGCCGGAAGGACGCTCTTCAGCTCGCTCGCGAGCCGGTTGGCGAAGATCGCCCCGAGCACCGCGGTGCCGAGCGAGCCTCCGATCGAGCGAAACAGCGTGGCGCCCGATGTCGCGACCCCGAGGTCCGCGTAATCGACCGCGTTCTGCACGGCCAGGATCAGAACCTGCATGACCATCCCGAGCCCGAGCCCGAGGATGAACATGAACAGCGAGATCGCCGTGCGCGAGCTCGTCGGCGACATCGTCGAGAGCAGGTAGAGCCCGAGCGTCATCACCGCGGTGCCAATGATCGGAAACGGCTTGTAGCGGCCGGTGCGCGTGATCAGCTGCCCGGAGAGAATCGACGTGATCAACAGGCCGCCCATCAGCGGCAGCAGCTGCAATCCAGAGCCCGTCGGGGTGGCGCCCTTGACGACCTGGAGGAACAGGGGTAGGTAGGTGACCGCGCCGAACAGCGCGAAGCCGACCACGAAGCCGACCGCGCCGGTCACGGCGAAGACCCGGTTGGTGAGCAGCCGCGGCGGCAGCACCGGCTCGACAGCACGGCGCTCGGCGAACGAGAACGCGACGAGCAGGAGCACGCCGGCGATCGCGAGCGCGATGATAAAAGGCGATCCCCAGGCGTAGGAGGTGCCTCCCAGCGATGCCGCCAGCACGATCGCGGTCAGGCCCGCGGCGAGCAGCGCGGTGCCGAGGTAGTCGACCACGTGGTGCACGCGCTCGCTGACGGTCGGGAGCGTCGCCGCGAGTACGAAGAAGGCGAGGATCCCGAGTGGCAGGTTGACGTAGAAGATCCAGCGCCAGCTGAGGTCGCTGGTGAGGAAACCTCCGAGCAGCGGTCCAGCGATGCTGGCCAGCCCGAACACGGCGCCGAACAGGCCCGTGTAGCGTCCGCGCTCGCGCGGCGGCACGACATCGCCGATCGCGGCCTGCGCGCTGACCATCAGCCCGCCACCGCCGAGGCCCTGCAGCGCGCGGAAGGCGATCAACTCGTCGAGGCTCCGGCTCTGACCGCACAGCGCCGAGCCGATCAGGAACACGATCAGGCCGGCCTGCAGGACGATCTTGCGCCCGTACATGTCACCGAGCTTCCCGTACAGCGGCGTGACGGCGGTCTGCGCGAGCAGGTAGGCGGTCACGACCCAGGAGATGTGGCTCAGCCCGCCGAGATCGCCGACGATCGTCGGCAGCGCGGTCGCGACGATCGTCTGATCGAGCGCCGCCAGCAGCATCACCAGCAGCAGCCCGCCGAACACGAGTTTCAGGTTGGGCGGATCGGGAGCCTTCATTTCGGAGCCGGCCGCGACGGCGCCTGGGGCGGCGTTCAATGCACCCTCCTCGGGAGACACCGCCAGTCTAGGGCTGCACGCCGATTCTCTTGCAGTTCCAACCATTTCCTCCACCTAAAGACGGCGTCCGTGGCGGTCGATCCTCCCCGTGTATCTCCGGAGAACACCGATCGGCCAACCGACCGCCGGCCAGCGGTCCTTCGAGAGGCGTATGACCATGACGAGCGCTAACGCGACATACCTCAACGGCGCCGCACGGGCGCGCAGGACATGGGCAATCGCGCTGGCGTCGCTGGCGCTGTTGGTGCTTTTGGGCACTCTGGCAGCAGGCATAGTGCTCTCCCGCCAGCAGTCGAGGTCCCACATCCTTTCCACGTTTGCGCTCCGCGGGAGCAGCTCTGCGACATTCGTCTCGGAGTTCCTCAGCCAGCAGGCCACGCGTGAGCAACAAGCCGCTCGGGAATTCCTTTCCGGCCGACAAGTGTCGCCCGAACGTTTTCGAATCGTGGTGGCCGCGTTCGGCAGCAAGGCCGCCGTGCTGCTCGACTCCGCGGGGCGCCTGCTCGATATCGTCCCCTCGGATCCTGCGCTCGCGGGACATCCGATCGCCGCCCACTACGCCCATCTCACGGCGGCCGAGCAGGGAAAGATCGCCGTCTCCAACGTCGTCCCCTCGGCGGCACGACGGACTCCGGTGACGGCCATCGCCGTGCCCTTCTCCACCCCCCATGGCCGCCGTGTGTTCAGTGCGGCGTACGGGGCCTCGAGCTCGGCGCTGGGGCAGTTCGTGCAGCACACCGTCCCCTACCCCGAGCACGAGGTGATGCTCGTCGACAGCGCCGGAGGAGTGGTCGCCGCCAGCCCGAGCACCCCCGCGCAAACGCTCGCCCAGACAGATCCACAACTCGCGCGTGCGGTCGCCCGTGCATCCCAGGGTTCGGTCGCCGGCGCGAGGACGCCGACGACCTTTACGGACACACCGGTCCCGGGGACGTCGTGGAGACTGCTGATCGCGGTCCCCAACAGTCGCCTCTACGCCTCGATCGCCGGCTGGACGAAGTTCATTCCCTGGCTCGTCCTGTTGCTCGTAAGCGTCCTCGGAGTCCTGCTGGTGGCATTGTTCGGTCGCTCGCTCGCCGACCGCGCCAGGCTCACGGCTCTGTCGATCACACTCGAGAAGACGGCGGGCACCGACGCGCTCACAGGGCTACTCAACCGGCGCGCACTGAACGAACACCTCACTCGCTGCGCCGCTCACGCCCGCCGCCGTGGCGAGCCCCTGTCGGTGCTGATGATCGACCTCGACCGCTTCAAGGAGACCAACGACCGCTATGGCCACGAAGCCGGCGATCAGGTCCTCTGTGCGGTCGCCGATTGCATGCGAGACGCGCTGCGCGCTGACGACGTCTATGGGCGCTGGGGAGGTGACGAGTTCCTCGTCGCGCTGCCGGCCACCGACTCCGAGCATGCTCAAGTCGCCGCCGAGCGGCTCCGTCACTTCGCGAAGGCGGTACGCCTGGACGACATCGGGCTGGCAAACGGCGTCTGCTGCAGCATCGGCGTCTCCACGGCGATCGAGAGCGCCCCGCTCGAGCTCGTTCGGGCCGCCGACATGGCCCTGTATGAGGCAAAGTCGACGAGCCGTGCTAGGACCGGCTCGTCCGAGGGCGCCTCCGCCGCCCCGGCGCGGTCTGCTGTGGACCCACGGTAACGAGTGCGGCGCTGTCGGGCGCGAGCTCGAGGGCGATCGTCCCCGTACGGGCCGAGACGCTTTCCGCCGGCGCCGAGTTGCTCCAGGATCCGTTGGCCGCGATCGCGCGGCCGCCGAGCAGCACACCACCGGTGGCGTTCTGAGCAGGCGCGGTGAGGCGCAGGACGCGTCCCGCGCCCAGACCTGCCCCCACGTCCAGCCGCAGCGCGAGCGAGCTCGCGCCCGGCGGTTCGTCATCGACGAGCGCCACCTTCAGCAGGTGGTCGGGCCCCGCGAACGACGCCGCCACGAGGTTCGGCGAGCCTTCAGCGATCGTGCTCGGCAGCGGACTGTCGCCGACCAGCGAGCTGGTCAGCAGCAGCGCGTACCAATCCGGCTGGGCGCGCAGGCTCCCGCTCGCGAGCGCCGCCGGATCGGGCGCGCACAGGGGCGTATAGCCGACGCAGTTCGTGGGGTTGCCCTGGAGGTTGATGCCCGCCGCCCCGGCCGCCATCGCCTGCGTGATGTAGGCGGTCGCCCACAGCGCCGAGGCGAACGTGTCGCTGATCCCAGGCACTCCCCCGCAGGAGACGGAGTTGGCCTCGTCGACGCGGAACGGGATCCGGTAGCTATCTGAGACAGATAGATATGTGGCAAGCGACTGCGCCTCGCGTTCCCGGATCGCTGGACTCAACAGCGCTTCGATCGTGGGCGCGGGGGTCTGCGCGCACCCGAGCGGGTAGTGGTGTCCGGTCAGCAGAGCCGGGTGCTGCGAGAGCGCCTCCTCCTCGCCCCATTCTGGAAACACGCCCGAGCCGGACACGTCGGGGCCGGCGAGCGGCACGTTCGGTGTGAGGGCCGCGATCGCTTCACGATATTCGCTGACCTCTTCCTCGTAGCCCTGCGCGATCCAGGGCAATTCTCTGAAGCCGTGGCTGCCATATGAGTTGGGCTCGTTGCCGATCTCGACGGCGGCCAGGTTCGCGCCGAGCGCGTGGTGGGCGGCGACCACCTCGCGCGCGGCGGCCGCCGGTTCGTCGTGGGCCAGCCCCACCGTCAGCAACACCTTCCAGCCACTGCGCCTGGCGAGCACGCCGATCGCGTCCAACTGCGCCGGCCCGATCACGCTCGAGGCCCACGCCGGCCGCGGGGTGGCGCCGTCGCTCCAGGCGACGTTCTCATCCGCGGTGATGCCACCGAAGCGCAGCACGCCAGGTCCCAGCGAACGCAGCAGCCCCACCAGATCGCCGCGATCGGAGTACTGCGAGAGCTGGCCGAGCGCCGCCGCCTCGAAGGACAGCCCGAGAAATCGCCTCGGCACCGGCGGGCCCGGAGCGGATGGATCGATCGTCACGGTGACCGGGAGCCCCGGGGGCTGGGTGGGCACCGGTGTGGGTGCGCCAACTTCGGCGGCGGCCAGCGCGGGCGAGCCCGCCGGGCTTGCGTGCGCGCCGGCTGCGCTCGCTGAGGCGCAGAGCGCAAGCAGCAACCCAGCTGCGACGGACGAGGCCAGCAGTCCAAGCCTTGCCGACGAACGCGGGCGTCGATGGGCATTCGCTGCTGCCTCGCGGCTGATGCGGGTCGACCGCCGCGTTGGGCCCATACTCTTGATTTAACACGTCCTGCATCTCGCGGCGCGCCGGGTGGTTCAGCGCCGACCGCCGGCGCGGTAGGCTGCGATGATGGACACAGAGCACGCCCGCCAGCTACTCGCACGCGAGCGGGAGCGGATCGAGAGCGCAATTGCAGCCCTCGACGAGCAGGGCGAGCAGGCAACAGCCGAACGGGACGAACCGGGCGAAATGGGCTCCGAGGAGCTCTACGAAAAGGAGCGTGACATAGGTCTGAGCGAGGACCTGGCCGCGCAGCTCGCCGCGATCGAGCGCGCGGAGGCCAGGCTCGCCGCGGGCACCTACGGCCTCTCCATCGAGAACGGCGAGCCGATCCCGGACGCGCGTCTGGAGGCGCTCCCGACCGCCGAGCGCACGCTGAAGCAGCAGCAGGCGACCGACGGGTAGGTCGCCGCGACCTCGAGTACGCGAGCGGGGAGCGGGTGATCAGGCGCGGCAGCTGCTGCTGATCGGCGCGGTCGGCGGTGCGTTGCTCGCGGGCGGCGGATCGCGCTTGCACCACGTGAGCGTTTCCGCGCGTTCGTCGACGACGCCGAGAAACGGAAAGGAGATGCTGGCGGAGCGTACCGTGCAGCTGAACGGACGCCGTCCGGCCTGCGGTGGACCGGAGGGCGCACAGCGCACGCTCTGCAGGGGACCCGTCAGTTCCTCGCGTCGAATCCGGTTGCGCACGTCGGCGGCGATCGCGCTCTGCAGCCCGGATCGCGCGGTGTCGCCGGGGAGCAGCGGCGCGGTATGTGGGGCCTGATCCTGGGCGATCACGATCTCGCTCACGCGGTTGATTTCCGCTTCGGGGGAGCCTTCCGAGGAGGCGCCGCTCACGCGCACGACGGTGTGGATCGCAAAGATCAACAGCGCGAAGGCGAGCAACGTCCCCAACCATCGCGCCCACAGCGGGATGCGTCGCACGGCTTTCGCGAGATCGCCAGGCAAGCTACGAGGCCCGGTTCGCGGTACCTGTCGGTGGATAGGTAGTCATGCTCGGATCCATTCTGTCGCCGTAGCTCGCTTCGTGTGGATCCACGGAGCTATCAGGGAGCCTCGCGGAGTAGATCGAGCGCGCGCGCAGCAGCCGCGCGATCACGGTCGCCTCAACGACCGCGAGCAGCATCGGGACCATCAGGCCGTCGACCTTGTGGGTCAGCTCGAGCAGCAGGACGACCGCCGCCAGCGGCGCCTGCATGCTCGCGGCAAGCACCGCGGCCCCACCGATGACCGCGTAGCTGCCGAGCGGCGTCCCCGGCCAGATCTGCAGCCACCCGTCGCCCAGCACACCGCCGAGTACCACGCCGAGGGTCAGCGTCGGCGTGAACAGCCCTCCCGGCGCACCGCTACCCAGACATCCGGCCGTCGCGAGCGGCTTGAGCACGATCAGCACCGCCATCACGCCGACCGCGAGGCGACCCACGAGCGCGAGTTGCACGACGCCTTTGCCGTTGCCGAGCACCTGCGGGTAGGCGATCGCGACCACCCCGAGCGCAGTGAACACCGCAATCGGCGCCGCGACCCTGCGCCAGCCGGCCGGACGTAGCTCGTGAGCGCTCGTGATCAGGCGGACGTACAGCACCGAGACGAGCCCCGCGATCGGGCCGACGAGCAGCGCCCAGAAGATCTGCGAGGCGTGCGCGTCGTAGGTGGGCACGAGGTAGGTCGGTCGCGAGCCGAGCGCGATCCAGGCGACCGCGGTGGCAACCAGGCTCGTTGCGAGAGCCGGGAGCACGAGCGGCAAGCTGAGCGTGCCGAGCAGCACCTCGAGCGCGAACAGCGCGCCGCCCAGCGGGACGTTGTACACCGCCGCCATCCCCGCACCCGCCCCCGATGCGACGAGCAGCCGGCGCTGGGCAACCGGGAGGCGCGCCCAGTCGCTCAGCCAGGCCGCGACCGCCGCGCCGACCTGCTGAGGCGCGGCCTCGCGGCCGAGCGACGCGCCGAGCCCGACGATCACGATCGACTCCACCGCGCGCGCGAAGCTGCCCAGCAGCGGCAACCGCCCCGCACGCAGCCACAGCGCCTCGGAGACGTCTCCCCCGCCGAGCCGCGCGAGGCCGATCGCGCCGACGCCGGCGATCACACCGCCGCAGGCCAGCACGAGCACCCGGCGGGCATCCGAGCTGCGTTCGACGCCTTCCAGGAAATGACCCCGCTCGTAGGACCATGCCAGGTGCTGAACGGCGTGCAGCAGCTCGATCAGCGCCGCGCCACCGACACCGGCTGCCACCCCGATCAGCACCACCAGCATCCAGAAGCGCGGGCTGTAGCTCGCTACGATCCCGCGGCCGGGAACGTTTGGCTGGGCGGAGGAGACCGAGACCATCCCGCGCAGTCTGACGGGCGCGCCGGGAGGCAGGCTCATATGGCCTCGTTGCAAGGTTTCCGCGATGCGAGAGCCGGGCCGCCAAAAAAACGGTCAAGCCCAGGTCGAGGGCTTGGTGCAGGCGCTGCTGGAGCCGCTGGGACGTCGGGAGCGGCAGAAGCTCCTTGGGCTTCTCGATAAACGGTCCACCATCGATGATCGCATGAAGTCGGTTGCTCGGTAAGCCCGACGACGGACATCCAAAGCCCGCCGTGACGCCTTGGTGCGGCTGCTGATGAAGCCAGCAGATCGACAGATGCGGCGACGGGCGGCAGAGACGATCAAATGCAGCGTGAGGCTTGACCAAGGTTGAGTGTGCTATATAATGATACGTATGGTTGATGATGATTTTCTACGGATCGGCGACGCGGCGACCTACGTCGGGGTTTCCCCCCAGACGCTACGGCGGTGGGACGCCGAGCAGCGTTTGGCCTCAGTGCGACAGCCGGGTAATAGCTACCGCTACTATCGCAGGGCGGATCTGGAGCCGTTTCGGCTCGAGTACCAGCGTGCAGAGACAACTGATCCTGGCCGTCTGTTTCAGGTGGCCAATGCCGACATCGAGGCGAATGATCTGCTTCGTGAGCCGCAGCGTGAATCACACAAGCATGTGCGTGAGCACTTTGCTGACAGCGATACCCCAGCGATCTTGCAGATCCCGGTCGGGTGCGGCAAGACCGGCATCATGGCAACTCTCCCGTTTGGCATCGCAGAAGGCCGCGTCTTGATCATCACGCCCAACCTGACCATTCGGAAAGGGGTGGCGAATGCGCTCGATATCGCAAGCCGTGAGTGCTTCTGGGCGAAGACGCGTGTTCTAGGAGACTTCGCGGAAGGTCCCTACTTTGCGGTCCTCGAAAGCGCCGACGCAAATCTCCACGACTGCATCGAAAGTCACTTTGTGGTCACCAACATTCAGCAGCTCGCGAGCTCGGCGGACCGCTGGCTTCCACAGTTTCCTCCGAACTTCTTTGATCTCATTCTGGTCGATGAGGGCCACCATGCGGCCGCCACTAGCTGGCAGAAGGTCTTCCGGCGATTCCCTGACGCAAAGGTAGTTAGCTTGACCGCGACCCCGTTTCGCTCAGACGAGCAGCCCTTGGAGGGAGAGGTCATTTACCGCTACCCCTTTGCTCGTGCCATGATGAATGGCTTTATCAAGCAGATCCATTCGCGTAACGTCATGCCGTCGGAGGTCTACTTCACGATCGGCGACGATACTCAGCATCATAGCCTCGAAGAAGTACTACAGCTACGAGAGGAGCAATGGTTTCGCCGCGGGGTTGCCCTCTCACCCGAGTGCAACCGGCACATAGCGGAGGCGAGTATCCAGCGCTGCAACGCTCTTCGTGCCCAGACCGGGATACAGCACCAGATCATCGCCGCCGCATGCTCGGTCGATCACGCCCGCCAGGTACGAGAGATCTATGAGGAATGCGGCTACCGGGCCGCCGAGATCCACAGCGACATGTCCGAGGCCGAGAAGGAGGCCGTCCTCGACCGTCTCCAGATAGGGCAGCTTGATTGCATCGTCCAGGTACAAATGTTGGGCGAGGGCTTCGATCATCCGCGCCTGAGCGTCGCCGCCGTATTTCGACCTTTCCGTAGCCTCGCTCCCTACATTCAGTTTGTCGGCCGAGTAATGCGCGTTGTGATACAGAATGCCCCTGATCATCCCGACAACCAGGGCAGCGTCATTTCTCACATTGGCCTAAATAACGATGAGCGCTGGGACGAGTTCCGTGAGCTAGACCTCGATGATCAGTCGTTGATCCACGACTGGCTTACGCGGGAACCGACCGACGAGGATGAGCGGGAGCGCTCTACCGGCGAGCCACGAAGGTTTGATCTCACCGCCCTTGTTGATCATGAGCTGGTTAGCCATTTCGCGGATAAGACATTTCTTGACCCCGAGGACGATCGGGTCATTGACGAGCTGCTAGCACGCCCGCTGGCGCCCGGCTTGACCGTCGCCGATGTGGTTGATAGGGATGCTCTGCGCGACCGACTCCGAGAGCGCGTGGCTGCAATGGCCGAGCAGCCCCAACTAATCCCTGTGACCCCTCAGCGCCGCCGACAAAGTGCCCGCAAGCGCCTAAGCGACCGCACTGGCTCGGTCGTCGCTCGCATTCTCACCGACCTTGAGCTGTCACGCGCTGGCCGCGATCTCGCCAAGATCGTCGGCGGCCCGCCCGCAGCTAATGTTCAGGTTATCACCCGCCTCCTGAGTAAGGAGATTAACGATGGCCTCAATATCCCATCAGGGGCGCGCAAGACGCTCAGCGCCAATCAGGCGGAACTCGCCCTAGATCGTCTTGACGATTTTGGCGATTCGGTTCGTGACGGGCTAAGAGAAAGACTACAGGCGTAACGATGGCAAAGACCCGACAGCTTTTGAGTACCGCCGCGATCGAGACCGCTAAGAGGCGACGGATCTGCCACCATAATCGAAAGAAGCACTCCATCCCTGCCGAAACAAAGTGTCTGGTTGTCAAGGATTCTGCGAGCGGCGGGAGTAAGAACTACTGCCCCGTCTGTGCAGAGGAGATTTTTACTCAGGTCGACGGCGACCTTGCCGCTCTCCGAGATGAGCTGGAGAGCTAGGTCGTGGCCTATGTCTGAGCGGAAGATCATCACAACACGGCTAGCCAGCAATCATCCGATCCCTGCCTATGGTGGAGTGCAGCATTCCGATGAGTTGCTCGAGCGTCTTGTCGAGGCGACCCGAACCGGGGCGATTCCCCTTGTGGTCAACCATGACCACGCGCGGCCAATGCATGCCCGCTGCCTTCGTGCCGCAATCGTGGAGCTTCCGGACGGCCACAAGGCAGTCGAGGCAGATTATGAGGTTGACGGTGACGCGTGGGATGCCTTTCAAGGGGAGCTACATGCACAGGGAGCAAAGGGCGGCATGTCATTCACGCACGCCGAGTATTTCTCCGAACTGACCCCGCGCGATCCGACTAGGAGCGAGCATTTTAGGCTCGCTGCTGACGCTCATCACTTTACAGATGATTCGATCGAGGCGGCCGGAGCAGCGCTAACCAAAGTGGGTACTGTCACGGTCGGACGTCTCTATCAGTTCAATGCTGCGCCTACATGCCGGGTCGTTGTCGAGTACGTGCAGCAAAGCGGTGGCTTGGATGCTGCTGCAAAAGACCTAATGATCGGCATCGCGGGTAGCGGAATCTACGATGCGCTCAAGAGGCTCCTCCGCCGGAGGTCAACAACGCCAGCAGTGACCGAGCCAGCACCTCGGATTGAGATCCATACAACAACCGAGTCGGACGGCGTATCAAGGCAAAGATTGCTTTTGCGCACCGATAGCGAGGATGTTCTCGAACATGCCTTGAACCGCTTCGCGGATGGGGTGAATCGCCAAGAGCGCCTATTGGAGTGGGACGATGCGCTCGATGATTGGGTAGAGCCGTAGATCGTTCACACCAGGCGGTGTCGCACAAGCGGCATTCTCGGACACATGCAAACTCAGGCTCTCCCCGGAAATCTAGCGCGGGTCGAGCCCAGTCACGCGTAGATGTTCCCAAATATCGCTGCCCCATGTGCCATCAAAACTAATGCACACCAGGTAACGCGACGCGGCCGCGTTACGGGCGGTCACAACCAAATCCAGCTCCACTTCTGCCGACAGCAGATGCTGCCTGTCGTCCGAAGGGCGCCACGCGGTTAGAAGTTCCAGTGGCCTCGTGGACTTGAAAGGGTTTCGCCTTCGATGAACAGACGCGAGGTCTAAAAGGCGCTGCCCGCCCGGCGCGATGTGAGCGCGATCCTCGTCAGTTGCTCCTTCTTCCTTCATCGACCATCGCAGCGTAGTTCCCGCTAGGGCTGGAGCGGAAGTCCACGGTACAGCGCCTTTTCGGGGGGCTATCTCACGAAGATCCTCAATCGACACTTCGACATCCTCAGCAGTGTCGCGCCCCGATGAGTTGGTGATGAGCAGCCGTATCCACGCGGACTCGCCGGTGATGATATTGCCGACATTGACTAGCTCGCGCCCTTGGACGGGAAAGGGCATAGTGAGCTTCGGCCGACGGAGGCGAACTTGAATCACGGCTACGTACACAGCGACCCCCGCCGCGGATGCGGCTGCCAAAGCGCCAGCGGCCGTCCCAAGGCCGGTGACCCATTCGAGCGTTGACCCGGTAGCTATCAGTATCATGGGTACAGATGATATCGATGGCGGCATCGACGCCGCTTCGAGAAGATGTGGCTGTCGCACAATCGGCGTTAGACGACATCAGCGCCTAAACTACACACAGCGTGTATCCCCGCTTATGGGCGTTGATTGCGAGGGTAATCAGCTTCTCGTAGCCATACGAGCCGAGTTGAGCCCTATATCCTTGCTCCTCAAGGGCAGGCGGCAAAGCCTGAAGCACGTCCATCGCCCGGCGCCAGTCCAGGCCTGGCCCGGCCCTGGGCGCCAAGTGTCCATTTGGCACGACAAACACCGCGCGCAATTCGTCGCCATCGCCAAGGAGACCCCTTGGTGCGGGCGACTTCACGAGATCATTGATGACACTACAGAAGCCCGCCGCTATCTCCACCCTATCGCGTCGCAGATCGCTCTCCTCGACGCACGTCATCACAACAAGACAGCCCTTGATGCGACTGTGGCGGAGCCAGCGCTCATGATCTACATCGAGTGACATCGTCCTCAGCAGACCGAGCTCGCGCGCCGAATGCATGAGGGCATTGATTTCTTCCCTTCCTAGGCTAAGCGCATTCTGCAAGTATTCCCAGTTGATCCACACCGGCGACGCGGAGTCAGGCTTATCGAGATCGACGTGTTTGAACAACTCCAGCAAACGACCAAGATCGGGATTCGCGAAGCCGTCCGTCGGCGGCGGAAAGTCGACATCGACCTCACCGGCGCGGGACGGCCACTTTCCCGTTCCCGACGGCCTGTTTTGCCCCCCCGACGTCCGGTAATCCCGCAAGGTTGCCGACGAGCAATGATAAATGTGCGTAATCACTCGGATGCGACGGTGTACTCAGCCAGCGTCCGCGCTCTATCATGCTCCCAGAGGCGCTCAAAAGCCTGAAGGGCTGGCTCGATCTGACCAAGGTTAACTGTCAGTTCGCCCTTAGCGCCGCCTGGGCGATTGACCTGCCGGACCAAAGCCTCGTTTGCGAAGACCGCGAAGTCGAGCTCCCGATCGTTGCCGGCGTCACTCTTCGCCAACCACTTTACGCCCGAGTCGGCACCGTTCACTACGGATAGCGCCTCGTTGTGACTCAGCATTATGGCGCGAATCTTTGGACTATGCAGCTGGTTGGCGTCCAACAGAAAAAGGCGACGGACCGCAACCAGCCCCAGAGCCGCGTGCCGATTTGCATCGAGATACTCGCGAGCGAGAACCTCCCGTTCGAAGTCCTCCAAATCCGTGCCAGAGACTGCGAGAATATAGGCACTAGCCGATCCGGCGAAACGCGTTGTGACCACATTTGTCAAACGAATAAGGATGGCATACATCTCGTGCTTCTCAAGGTCGCACGTTTTGTTTGCTGCTAGTTCATGAGCCCGCGCAAGCAAGTTATCGCGTTCCCCCGTTAGGTGGTGATCGATCGTCGAAGGCAGATCAGATGGCAAGACGTTAAGGGACCGCGCGCCAAGCTTTTTTACTTCACTGAGAATGAATCTGCCGAAACCCCAAACCAACTCCGCCACGCTAAGGAGAACCACGATCGACACCTTGGTGCTATCGGGCGCCCCGCTTGTCGCGGTGATGATCCCCGCGACAATGAGTCCGCCCGTGACCCCAGCGTCTAGCGCGTACGTGATCTCAAGAGCGCCCCTGTAACGCCGCCAGCGCAAGCGGAGCCGCGCCCACCAGAGGCCTCTACGCAATCGTCGATCCACCATTAGCTACTAGATCGTATCCGACTGATCGAATTGGCGCAGTCGCGACACCGATATTTGGGTCTTTGCGTCTAGTTCAGCGACGGTCGCTGGCGAAACGCAAACCAAGACGTCGCACGGGGATAGCCGTAGACGTCAACCATCCAGTCCTTGTGACTTCCGAACGTCGCGAGGGATGGACGGTAGCCGTGCGTGCCTAGATGCTGTAAGAAGAGGGTCAAACTTGGCATCGCGGCCGGCGGCTGGGCTATGTCTCCCGAAAGATGTGCAAAGGGGAGCACCACCATGGCCGAGGCCGTGGTGTACCACTCGCGCATCATGTGATCGACATGGGCAGCCGCGAGCGCGATGTGGGTATCGGAGTCGCCTTCTTCAATGCAAGTTAGGATGACTACGGCGTTCTTGTGTGTTTCGGCAGTGAGCGCACGTCCCTCAACGACGCGCGCGATCCCGAATGGTCTCGTGGAATTAGACCTGTCGCGGTAGCGAAACTGTTTGCAATGCAGTAATAGCCCTGTCACCTTAATATCGTAACCGCGTAATGTGCCATATGGCAAGGGCGTGGACGAGCGCGAGATAGGCGCAACGTCGCACAAGTGCCATTGGGCGGCTGACCCACTCGGTATCGACTGAGACCTAACTCGGCCCCTTCCCGGCTGATGACATCCCGGTAGGCACCGGCCTGGACGCTCCGTTAGAGTCCCGGCCCATCGAATCCGAGTCGGCGGAACGGCTTTGCCCGCCGCAATCCAGAGAGGCGGCCAGGACCCGTGCCTAGAACCAACCCAGATACCCCGCGAGGCTCGTGGTCGACCCCCGACTTGGACGCTCCCCGCTACTCGCAGTCGCTGGCGCGGGGGCTGGCGATCCTGCGTTGCTTCACGCCTGAGCGTCCGGTGCTCGGTATCGCCGACATCGCTGACGAGCTCGGCATGAGTCGCAGCACCACCCACCGCTATGTGATCACGCTGGTCGCTCTCGGCTATCTCGAGCAGGGTGCCTCGCGTAAGTACCGCCTCGGTCTGCATGGCACCGACCTGGGGTTAGCGGCGCTCAACTCGACCGGGCTGCGTGAGCCCGCGCACCTAGACCTGGAAGACCTGCGTAACCAGACCGCCTGCACCACAAGCCTCGCAGTCCTCGACAAGACGGAGATCGTCTACCTCGACCGGGTACGCAGCGCCACTCGCGGGCAAGACGACACCGGCGACCTCGGCCTGGGTCCAGGGTCGCGGCTTCCCGCCTACTGCACCGCGATGGGCAAGCTGCTCGTGGCAGTCCGTCCCCAGGATGAGCGGGACCGGCTGGTCGCAGATATGACGCTCACCAAGCGTGGGCCGAACACGATCACGAGCAAGAAGGCGCTGGTCGCTGAGCTCGACGCTATCCGTGATGAGGACTTTGCGGCGGGCGACCAGGAGCTTGCCGCCGGCCTGTACGCCATCGCGGCTCCCGTGACCAATGAGAAGGGTGATGTCGTAGCGGCGGTCAGCCTGGCCGCCGACAGCCAGGCGATCTCATTCGATGAGATGGTTGAGAGGCTCGGCCCGCCCCTTGTGGCTACCGCCGAGCGCATCTCCGCCCGCCTCGGCTACCAGGGCGGCGAGGCTTGAACGCAGATTACCCCGCGATCTGGCTGAAGCGGATGGCGGGGCGGGTGGCGAAGATGAAGCCGTCGCCGGTGCGGTGGATCAGGCCGGTGGCCTGGAGCCGGTCGATGGCGTCGAGGGCCTCCAGGCGGTCGCCGCGCTCACGGACGATCTCCTCGACCGACCAGGGCCGCTGCTCCTCGTCATCGATCAGGAGGTTGAGGACGGCCCACTCGGCGTTGGCCTCACCGTCGTGAAAGTCCTGGGTGGGTTGCTCGTCAGGCATGGAAGGGTCACGCTCCCCTGTTCGCTTGGTTCCGGGGCGACTGCCGCCGCGCCGGGGTCGCTTGGCTTATGGAGCCGCCGAGGCTACGGCTGTGCTTCTTGAGCGGTCAAGCTGTGCGTCGGACCAACTCCGCCTTGGTGTGGTTGGTGATGAGCTGGTAGAAGCCGTAGGCGACCCTGGTTGCCATGACGCACGCTCCCTTGCGTTGGATCAGGCCCTTGCCAGCGAGCGCGGCCATAGCGTCCAGGGCGGTGATGGGATCATTGGTGGTGTCCATGACCTCCTCCATCGGGCGCCACGGCCAGCCGTTGATGTCGTCGCAGCGCTCCAGCAGCCAGAGCAGGATCTCGAGCTCTATCTGCGAGCGGGCGACGATGTTGGTGTCATCAGGCGGCTCTTCCACGGCGGACCTCCGGGTTCCGGGTTGGGGGTCCCAGGGTCTACCGATGAGGCCGGTGATAGGTCAACCTATGGCAGCGGCCCAGCGGCCGGTCGATCAGGGAGAGACGCGCTACCGAGCGCTGGCTTTGACGGCCGTCTTTCCCTTCGCCTCGATCTGCTCGGCGAGCGCGAGTAGCTCGGAGGCGGACAGGTCGAGCCCGGCGGCGAGGCGGCGGAGGCTTCCGTAGCTGGGGTTGCGCCAGCCGTTCTCGACGTTTGAGATCCAACGCTGGTGGAGTCCGGCTCCCAGCGCGACCTGTTCTTGGGTGAGCCCAAGCTCGTCACGACGGGCTTTGACGGCGAGGCCAAGGGCGTGCTGGGGCGAAGGTGACCGGGGCATCCTCGCCAGCCTGCCCCGTGCCCCTCCCCGTGTCTACGACATCGCAGTAGACACCGTGCGGACAATCCGCTACGGTCCCAAATTATGACATTTCAGTAGAGGCGCTTTTGGCGTGCGGCGGCGACCCCCAGGGCGCGCCGCGCCCTGTACGGCCCCTGCGTGACCAAAGGAGCGAGGCATGGGAGCAGCACCGGGAACGATCGTCGGGTACGCCCACCGAGACACGGCACCCAGACGGCCGCTGCGCCGTTGGCTCGCCTGCATGGTGCCGCTGGCCGTCGGTCTGCTCGCTCTGCCAGCGGCGGCATCAGCGACCCCCACGGCTTCAGCATCCGCGCCCTTTGGCGGCGTCGCCCAAACCGCCTCACGCCCCAAGACCCAGTTCCAATGCGAAAAGAAGTACAAGCTGGCTGGGTCACGGGCACGCTGTTTCAGTCAGCTCCCAGGAGCCAGTTGCGCCTATCCGCTGGTAGCTGAAAAGGTCGGCCCGACCACTCGGGGCGCCCACCGTTACTTCAAGCTCACGTTCCAGGAGGAACAGGATGGCGAAGGGGCGTTGCAGACCTATACCTATGCGCCACTAAAGAATGTGGCTATCTGCCCAGGCGGCGCGGTCTACCTCGTTTCTGAACTGTATCTAACGCTGCCGAACGGTGAAGTCCGCACTCGTGAACATAACACCAAAACTATCCCCGAGCCTACCACCCGGAACGGTGGTGAATTTGAATACGTCATGCCCCAGCAGCCGGTCATGAGTTACCACCTGGTGGTAAAGGGCTACTTCATCCACCCACCGTGGGAGGGTCGGGGGTGATCTGGTCGCGCATCTTGCGCCACGGGCCGGCTGGTCTAGGGGTTTGCCTGATACCGGCGGCGTTAGCCGTCGCGCTGGCTGGCTGCGGCTCCGGCCGAGCTGCCACCGTTACAGTCACGAGTACTGCCCCCGTAGCCACCCAACCGGCTACTGCCAGCGCACCGGCAGCTTCGACGGCAGCCACGATACCGACCCCCGCTCCGGACCCGACAAAGCCTCCTGACTTTGTGGTGAGCGGTCAGACCACCGAGGGTGACAAGGTGCAAGTCGAGGGGCGCTTTGGCCCGGCGCTGCCACCGGCGCAGTCCGACGCCAACCAGACCGCACTGAGCGAATGCGGTGAAGCGACAGGCCGCGAGCTGGTCGCCCGCCTCGACCTAACCACCACCATCCAGTCGAGCCTGGCGGGGAGCGTAACGGTAGAGAACTTCCGGCCTGACGGGCTCGGCAACGGCATCGTCCTGTTTCTGGTGGGCAGTAGCGAAGGTGCAAGCTGTCATCCGGGCAACCTCCCGGCCAGTGAAGTCGACCTCGGCACGCTCCAGCCGCACGCGGCGAATACCACCATGCTCTGGGTCATCTTGGTGAACGCCGCAACCCCCAAGGAACCCCACCCCTCAGCCTCAGCGCTGGGGAAGGGATGGCGCATGACGCTACCGACCATCTCCGTCAACAACACCCCGGCGAGCCAAGATGTCTCCATCCGAGGCCCTCGGGTGATCCAATGCCACCAGAGCGAATCCGGCGAAGCCTACTCGTTCATCTCGGTTACGGGAAAGGTGCCAAGCGTCATCCGGGGCCTGCAATCGTTTGAACACTATTCCTGCAAGGCGGGGGCGTAGGACGCATGGATAACAGCCTTGGGCGGTGCAAGGCTAAATTAGGGCGGTAGCAAATAGTTAGCCCCCGGACGCTCAAATGAGCGCCGGGGGCCTGAGCTGGCGGGTGCTTCTGCTGGCTAGGAATGGAAAAACTCATCTAGAGGCCACGGATCGCTGCGCCGAAGCTGGCTATAGGCTCCTTGTGTCAGCTCAACGAACCCGCCTTGCGCCCTGATTGACTCAAGACGGATCGCGAGCCATTCTTGCTCGCTGAGCGCTCGTACCGCCCACTTGATTTCAGGTGGTAGGTCTCTCGGAGAGAGTCGGCAGACCTCGTTCATATCCAACGTCGCCATGACAGCGATGATGCTGCCCACATACCGCTGGTCGTTGGACGAGGTAAGCGGATGCCCTCGTCGCAGCGTACGCGGCGGGAGCGGTGGCGGCCAGACTGGCAGCTCACCGAGCTCATTGCCATCGCCACCGAGTCGTCCTATGGCACCCATTTGTACTCCTCTCGATCTCTGCACGAACCCTGGATTGGGTTCGTGAAAAACCAAGAGACAGCGCGTGGCGATTTTACCTCTATTACAGACGCTTGTCTACTCTATGTCCGTACCCGATGGCAACGTCGGGAGGCCGGGTTGAGCCTGGCGAACAGGATCGACCAAACTACCACCATGTGGCCGATCGTACCAATCTGACAGAAGGTTCCATTGTTCTTCGATGGTATCCATGTAGAGGGTCGCCCATCGCAGCATGGCGTGAACCAGGCAAGCGCGCTCGGGGTGCTCAGCGTCAGCGCATTGGCAGGTAGCTAGCCACATCTGCCATCTTGCCAAGATTGGCTGCAAGTACCCCTCAGCGTAGGTGGCGTGCATGAATGGTGCTAGCTCACGATGTTTGCCGAACGCTATCCGCAAAATGGATTCGTTGATATCGCCGAGCTTTGTATGCTTGCGAATAAACCAACCGGCGTTAGCGATGTCGTCCTCAGCCTTGGCGTCAGGCACGATCCACAGAAGGCCATGCTCCGCGTAGAAGTGCTGCATGTCCGTCAAGAAGGCTGCGAAGTAGTAGAGGGCTTTGCGAGCATAAAGACCCGCGCTTTCCTCGCGACCTTGCCTGCGCTTGTCCAAAGCCAGTTCGACATCAAAACGCAGACCTGAGACAGAGGCACTAATTTTGGCGTATCGCTCAAAGCGGGTTATCCACTCAAGCCCCATGGCTGATTCCAGCGGTGGCCGACGTTCGCGCTGAGCTAGGCGGCGAGTTTCAGCCACGAACTCGCTGTCACGCAGAGACAGGTGCTCGGCCATGCGCTCAAGCAGGTGACTCCTTGCGGTAGTGCCATCCGCAAACTGGCTTTCGAGGCCTTCTTTATCTGTATCAAGCCACTCCACCGTTACGGCTTGACGGCCCGGTCGGTTTCGAGTGGCTCTCCAAGGCTTTCCACTCAGCTCCGGTTTGAGGCCAAGCGCCGCTCGTGCGGCCATAGCCGCGTTTGGAACGGCCGCAGAGGGTTTCTTGTCTGGCTCCAGCGAATCGGCGGCAGCTTCGAGAAACCGCACGACCGTGGCGGCGATCTCATCCAACCGCGCGGGTGTCCGGCCGCCGCCTGTTGCCTCACCGATCGCGCATTCCAGCGTCACCAGTGCCCGCTGTGCTCGGACAGCCTTGATCGTGGCTCCTTCGCCGTCAGAAAGCTCTCTCAGGGCGGCGCCGATTTCGTCCCGCAATTCATTGGGCATTGTGCCGCCAATCGTATGCGCAATTCCCGAACAAAGCCTAGTCGCCGTGATCTAGCTTGATCGACGTCAGCCACCCAGACAGATCAAGGAGCCGCACCATGCCCAACCTTCCCGTCTCTGCCCGCTTCAGAACCTACGAGGCGCGCGGCCTCGTCAAGCAGACCAAGGCCCTGCAAAGGGACGCTCTGGAAGTCCGGGCGGAGGATGCCTTCCGTCGCTACGTGGCCACCGGCCGGATGCACGACATCAAGAGGCTCACGGCCTTCGCGCTCCAAGCAGGCGGCGAGATCGGCGACTGCCTCGCATACGAAGCTTCGGTCCGACCCTACTTCGCCCGCGAGCTGAGTGAGATCGCCTCGACCGGCGCTAGCGGTCTCAAGACGGAGCTGGCGTACTTCATCGAGGAGGGACACTGATGGCCGCCACAGTCGGTTTCGCATCGTCGCTGCTGACGGTGATCTATGTCGAGGCGGCCGTGATCGTCGCCTTGCTGCTGCTTGTGCTGAGGGTCGGCGTCGTCGGTATGCGGCGCATGAGCCAACGTGACCGGGCTCGGAGGGAACGCGACGAGGCCCGCAGAACGCTCCACGCGCTTGAGCGGATGTCGGAGATCCGCGTCGAGACGGTCACTCGGCTGAGGGGATTCTCGAAATGAAGATGGCGGGCTGGTTGGCGATTGCGACGGTAGCGATTGCCGTGATGTCAGCGCCCGCATTAATCAGACTCGCTGGGGCGCTCGTACCGCTAGTCCTCGTCGTCGGGGTGGTGGTCGCGGCGCTGCGAATTGTGTGGGCCGTAACCAGGCGATGGTAAAGATCGTGGACTATTTTCAAAGAAAGTGCGGTGGAAAACACAAAAGTTAATAATAAGTTAATTATTACCGTGTAACTTGGTTTTCGTGTCTCGCGCCGCTGGCGCCTCTAAACAGGCGGGCGGCGATCATAGAGACATTCAACCGCGATAACCAATAAAGGAGAACGCATATGACCAACTAAACGAAAGGAGGCTATTATTTATGGCGAATTCACGTCGTACTAAAGTAAAGGGAATTAGAAAGAGCGAGATCTCAGCGGAGGACCTCGCTCTGTGTTACTGGCTTTTGGCGAAGTCTCAACTTCGCGAAAAAAGGGCGCGACAGGCTGCTGAGAAAAAGACACGCCGGGGACGTCAACAGTGAACGGCGATCTCACTCCTGCCGTGGTGGCTGCCTCATCGGGTTCGGCCATGCTCGTCGGGATCTGGCTGCATGAGCATCGCCAGATTGAGGCGATGCGCCGTAGCCGGGTTCGGCTGGGATTGCGGTTCCCCATTGGCCTTGAGCCGTCCCAGGCGCTCGCGGCCCTAGACGGATTGGCCGGTCTGCCGCATACCACCGAGCTCATTACCGAGATCGTGGCAGGTGAGGGCTCGATCGCGCACTTCCTATGGGTGCCGGAGTCGGTCCGGGCATCGGTGCAATCGACCTTGACGGGAGTTATCCCGAGTTTGCGGGTCACCGAGGCGCCGCCGTCGCCGGATGCGCCGGTGACGCTTACGCTGCGCTGGTCTGTCCCGACGCCGAGCGTATTCTCGGCCGAGAACGCAGCGGCGGCCTCTCGAGCGCTGCTGTCGGGGATGGTGGGCTTGCGCGCTGGCGAGCAGCTCATCCTGCGCCTCGCGCTACGGCCAGGGAGCACTCGAAGCTGGCAGGAGTCGGAGAACCCCAGCGACCGCGAGCGGGAGATCGCAAAGAAATGGCGGAGTAAGACCAGTGCGCCGGGGTTTGCCACCTCTGGGCTGGTCTTGATCCGCACCCCGGAGATGGCTCGTGCGCGGGTGCTGGCCGCGCACATCGAGAACACGCTGCGCAGTCGCCGCCAGATCGGAGGCGTCCGGGTCACCCGCGAGCGGAGCAACCGAACGCTGGCCGCAATGCCCTGGACCACTCGTGGCTCGGGCTGGCTATCCACGCCGGAGCTGCTCGCGACAGGTCTCGGCTGGCCGCTCGGCTCCGATGTCGCGGTGCCGGGGGTCGAGGTGGGAGCTGCCCGCGCGTTGCCGGTCCCGTCCGGTATGCCACGCGAGGGACGGCGGCTCTTCATTGGCCGTGACGGCAGCGGCGGCGAGCGGCCGGTAGCGCTCAGTGCCGATGCCGCTCGTCACCACATGGCGGTGGTCGGCCCCGCCGGCGTCGGCAAGTCGGTTCTACTCGCCAACTGCGTGCTGTCAGATATCGAGCATGGCTACGCGGGAGCCGTAATCGATCCAAAGTCAGACCTTCTCGACGAAATTCTGAACAGGGTCAAGCCAGAGCACGCCGAGCGGGTCGTCGTACTTGACGCGGGCGATGACTCACGGCCGGTACCCGGTATTGACGTGCTCCACGGCGGCGACCCCGACGCTCGTGCCGATGTCCTGACGCGGACGTTCAAGTCGATGTTCCCGGACTGGGGTATCCGCTCGGAGACCTTCGGCCGCTTGGCGATTCGCACCTTGAGCGAGGTACCGGGGGCGACACTGATGGACATGGGGCGGCTGTTCGCCGACGAGCCCTACCGCCGCGCCGCCATCGCCCGGCTGCGCGACCCGTTCCTCCTCAGCTCGTGGCAGAACTACGAAGCGCTGTCCCCGGCGGCCAAGGTCGACGTGGTGCAGGCCCCGATGGCCCGCGTGATGGCCCTGCTCAGTCGCCCGCGGGTTCGCGCTGTGCTGGCAAGCCCTGAGCCGAAGCTGGATATCGCCCGGCTGTTCGCTGAACGGAAGTTCTTGCTCGTCTCGCTGGCACCGGGAACTCTCGGCGAGGCCAGCACACTCATCGGCTCCGCGCTGATGTACGCCGTCTGGAACGCCATTGAGGCACGGGTGGCGCTGCCGCCCGAGCGTCGTCACCTCATCAACCTCTATGTCGACGAGCTGGCCACGCTGACCAACGGTTTGCCTAATAGCTTTGAGCTGATCGCCGAGCGCGCCCGTGGGCTTGGCGCGGGTCTCACGGTCGCCTTGCAGACCTTGGGGCGCATCCCTGAACCGACCCGTTCGGCGCTGCTCGGAAACGCGGCGACCTTCATCACCTTCCGAGCGCCAGCCGAGGAGGTCCCAGCCGTCGCGCGCCAGCTTCCTGGCCTGTCTGCCGAGGATGTGGCCGCGCTGGGTCGCTTTGAAGTCGGGGCCAGAGTGGGAACCGGGACCGGCAGCGCCGTCTCGGTCGTGACCGGACGCACCGAGCCGCTGCCACCCGTGACCGGACAAGCCGAGGCGATCCGGGACCGCTCGGCCAAGCTCTACGGCAGCGATCCGAACGAGCCAGCCGCGCAGCCAGCAGCCAGCAGTGACGGCGACCTGGTGGGTTCTCGAAGGAGGCAGGCGTGAGTCCGGTCGCTGATCCGGTCGCGTCGAGTGGAACGGCCCGCATTACGCCTAACGGCGCGGGCTCCGGGCGCGTTACGCCAACGAAAGACCTGCGTCCCCGCAGGCGCTTGTCTTCCCGCCAGCTAGCCGCTATCTCCGAGCAGCTCTCCCCGAGGGACCACGAGGCGCTGCGGGTGGTCGGCCGCTTCCGAGTGATGAGCGGCGCGCAGCTCGGGGAGTTGCTATGGGCCGAGGTCTCCCCAAATGCGCGGGCGCGGGTGGCACGCCGGGGGCTTTCCCGGCTCGTCCGCCTCGGTGTTCTGGAACCGCTCGCGCGGCGGGTCGGCGGTGAGCGCTCAGGTAGCGCCAGCACGACCTTCGCCGTCGGCCGCGCCGGACAGTACCTCCTGAAATCTGGGCGGCGGGTACGAGCCGCGTACACGCCGGGAGCCCGCTACCTGTCGCACACGTTGGCGGTGGCGCAGCTCTACGTTGAACTGGTCGCAGCGCAGTGCCAGGGCTCGGTTGAGCTGATGGGCTTCGAGCCGGAGCCGGAGTGCTGGCGAACGTACATGGTTGGGTTCGGCGCCCGGCAGATATGCAAGCCGGATGCTTTTCTCAAGCTCGCCATCGGTGACTACGATTTTTCGTGGTTCTGTGAGCAGGACATGGCGACGGAGGCTTTGACGACGGTCAAGGCCAAAGCCCTCAGATACCACGACTACTTCCGTACCGGCACCGAGCAGGCCGCCCGTGGCGTGTTCCCGCGCGTGCTCTGGATCGTGCCGGATGTAAACCGCGCTGAAGCCGTCTCCGAAACGCTGGCGCAGCTACCGGCTGAGGCTCATCGCCTGTTCGCGGTCACAACTACGGCCAAGGCGATGGCTCTTCTGACGAGCGAGGCCCGCTCGTGACCGCCAACCGCAAGCTCGCCCTCTACGAGGACGGCACCAAGAGCTGGGGGCTCATCGAGGGCGACGCGCTGCTGGTGCTGGCGAAAATTCCCGACGCGAGTATTGACAGCCTCGTATGTGACCCGCCATATTGCATCGAC
>Ga0182030_10004775_pt1 | contig 28928 bp, 17 predicted proteins | sample 812S3MmetaG_FD_121299 | JGI IMG/M metagenome (GOLD analysis project Ga0182030, IMG submission 121299) | Permafrost microbial communities from Stordalen Mire, Sweden - 812S3M metaG (Illumina Assembly) | ecosystem: Environmental > Terrestrial > Soil > Wetlands > Permafrost | place: Sweden...
GCGCTGGCCACGGTCCTGAGCCTGACGACCGCACAGGTCACCGCCGCCGTGGCGGATTGCGGCTGGCTGATCTACGTCCTGCAATCCTGGCTGCCGGATGTCCGCACCTGGGCGCTCGGCTGCACCGCCGCCGCCACCGCCGCCCAGACCGGCAGCGGCCCGGTGCAGGTGCTGCCCGTCTTCGTTGCGCCCGCACTGCCCACCGGCGTGACCCCCGTCGCCCTCGGCGCGCAGCTCCGCATCTTCGCCCTCGTCCAGCAGATCAAGGACAGCGGCAAATGCAACGACAACAATGCCCGCATCCTCGGCATTGTCGGCAGCGAACAGACCGGCCCGGACCTGGACACCCTCCAGCCGGTCATCAAGCCGATGCTCGCCAGCGGCGGCCATGTGCTGGTCAAATGGAACTGGCAGGGCCACGGCGGCTATCTGGGCAGTTGCGAAATCTGGGTGGACCGCGGCGACGGCAAGGGCTTTGTGTTCCTGACCATTGACACCACGCCGGACTACACCGACACCCAGCCGCTGCCCGCCACGCCGGCCAAATGGACCTACAAAGCCATCTACCGCGTGGGCGAAGCGCAAGTCGGCCAATGGAGCGCGCCCGTGAGCGTGAACGTGGGCGGATAAAATAAATCCGGTCGGGCTGGCCTGCCGGTCAGCGCAAATGAATCAGCCGGGGCGGCGCGGCCGCGCCGCCCTGCCATCGCATGGGCGAAGGCGGGAAATAAAAACGGAATTGACCGCGAGGGGAAAACTGAAATTATAAAGGCGTCAGTTCCCAGTATTGAAACAAACTTAAACAAAACCATGTTCTTCCTCGGCAAAAGCGAGATCGGCCTGCCCAGCGCCGTCGTCATCGCCATCGCCGCGCCGTGATTAAGGACCCCTTTATGGGAAATCCCCGATGAAAGTATGCCAGTGAACATTACCCAAAAGCAGTCGTCCGATTTTGGCGCTCAACCAACTCTCTCTCCTGCAACCTGCTCGCGGTGCGGAATCCCTGGAATGTGCGAGTCCGCACCCGTTTTCTGTGTTCTGGAATCGACCTGGGAGACCTCCACTACACCCCAATCCACCGTGAAGACCCTCGGCCCTGAATCCCAGTGGGACATCTTTCTTTGCGCTAAATGCCAAAGCACTTCCTACGAACAATATCTCGAGGCTAAACGCGCTTCTGCTTGGGATGGCCTTAAAGGCAGTTGCGGTTTTCTGCTGCTAATGGGCGGAATCGCTTGTTATTTAATTTTCCATGGTATTGATAAACAAACCAGTGAGGTCCGCAGCGAAGTTGGCCCAGGACTCTCTCGTGGCTTTCCTTATTTGTTATTTGATTCTGCCGTTATTATCTTCGCTATAGCTAGCCCAGTGGTGCTATTATTTTATGCGCTTACGCTAAAGGCAGTAAAGAAAAGAATCCGAGCGTTCAGTTTGTCTCGCTCGGTTCCGGCGGGTTTCCGCCTCGATCCCTTTCGCCACGAGGCAGAAGCTATCCGGGACTCACTTGTGGAAAAAAAACGAATGACTTTTCATGGGGATTTTTTCCTACCTAATAATTCCGTTCGACTTCCTTATTCACGCGAAACCGACACTTGTTATCTGTTACAGACCGAGGCCGAACACGATTTTTCCCGGTGGTCAACCGATGATCAACTGGCATGTTTCCGGGCTGATCCGCTAGAGGCTTTGTCGCGATTGATGATTCTTCCAAAATCTGAGAATATACTACTCGCAGTTGCATCTTCCGAAGATTTGCTCCCTAGACTTTTGCGCGCTGCGACAACCCTTCCTTTGGATGACAACAGAAGCAAAGCTGTTTGGGGTATACCCACAATGATTTTTAATTCAATGGCCACCACCTGGCGTATTTTAGCCAAAGGTGTTTGGGGCCTGCTTGCCATTTTTTCAGGGCTTGAATTTTTAACTGGATATTCTTCTGGCAAAATCATTGGTTTCCATTTTCTATTCTGTTTGGTCGGATTATTACCATTTACCATAGGTCCGACCGAAGACAAGAAGCAACAGAAGCTCGCAAGGATTATTCAAGAAACCTATGAACGGCACTTTCAGCAGCAACTCGGAGTGGTCCGAAAATCCAATCATAAAATTATTTTCGCGCTTGCTCTGCTCGGTTGGGTGTTGAACTGGATCATGGCTGTGTATTCAGCGTTCAATGCACATCAGATTCCATAAGGCAAAAATTGCGAATAGCCACTAGGAGACGGGTGTCTTATTCAGCCATTTCATTCGGGGGTTTCAACATAGTATTTTTTGGCTCATAAAGCAACGGGTCAGTCCCGCGTCCAATTGCGCCAGATTTCATTCTTCATTCTTAATTCTGCCTTCGCTTTCCCGCCGCGTTCCGGGCAGCAAAAAAGGCGTCCGTTGCCGGACGCCTTTGGAATTGTTTTCAGCCGCTCAAGCCGTGGCTTCGCCCACCTGGAACCGCACAAAGCGGCGGATGACGATTTCGTCGCCCAACTGCTTGCTGATCTGCGCGACGTGTTCCTTGACGCTGACTTCGGAATTGCGCTTCACGAAGCCCTGGTCCACGAGGCAGTAGGTCTGGAAGAATTTTTCCAGCACGCCCTGGAGAATTTTCTCCATCGCGGCGGCGGGCTTGCCTTTCAAACGGTCGGAGTTCGCGGCGATCTCGCGCTCCTTGGCGATGACTTCGGGCGAAACATTTTCGCGGGCGACCGCGTGCGGGTAGCCGGCGGCAATCTGCAGCGTGATGTCCTTGACGAGCTGCTTGAATTCATCCCTGGCCACGGTCTCGGCCTTGCCCGCGCCGACTTCCACGAGCACGCCGACTTTCGCGCCGGTGTGGATGTAGGCGGCGACGAGGCCGTTGCCGGCAACGTCCAGCCGCGCGTGGCGGGTGATCTTGATGTTCTCGCCCATCTTGCCGACGGCGGCTTCGCGGTCGGCTTCGAGACTGGCGTTCGGATCGGCGGCGACCTTCTTGGCGATGTCGTCGCAGAAAGCGCGGAACGCCTCGTTGCGGGCGACGAAATCGGTTTCGCAGTTCACTTCCACGAGCACGCCGGATTTTCCGCCGGGCGCGATGAACTGGGCGATGACGCCTTCGCGGGCTTCGCGCGTCGCTTTTTTCGCGGCGCTGGCGGCGCCGGATTTGCGGAGCAGGTCCACGGCGGCTTCGATGCTGCCCTGCGCTTCGACGAGGGCTTTTTTACATTCCATCATGCCAACGCCCGTCATCTCGCGGAGCTTGGCCACATTGGCGGCGGTGATTTCAGCCATAATAATTACAGGTTAAAAGTTGCAGGTTAAAGGTTATGGCGGACGGAAAAATTATTTCCGCCCGCCGGATTAAATAATTTATCAGGCGGTGGCCGGCGCGGCGGGAGCGGGAGCCGGCGCTTCGGCGGGAGCCGGCGCGGCGTCTTCGTTCATGCGGCGGGATTTCTTGGATTCAAATTCCGCGCGGGCCTGCGTGATGGCACCCGACACGGCACCGAGCAGCAGCCGCACGGAGCGGATGGCGTCGTCGTTCGCGGCAATCGGATAAGTCGCGTCTTCGGGATCGCTGTTGGTGTCCACCAGCGCGACGACGGGGATGCCGAGCTTCTTGGCTTCGGCCACGGCGTTGTGCTCGCGTTTCACGTCCACGACGAAAAGCGCGCCGGGCATCTTGTCCAAATCGCGGAGGCCGTCGAAATACTTGAACAGCCGCGCGCCTTCGCGGCGGATGCTGGCCTGTTCCTGCTTGCCGTAGCCGGCGAGCGTGCCGTCGGTGTCCCACTTCTCAATTTCCTTGAGGCGCTTGATGGAGGTTTTGACGGTGGTGAAATTGGTCAGCGTGCCGCCGAGCCAGCGTTCGGTGACGAACATCTGGCCGGTTTCCTTGGCCGTTTCCTTGACGCAAATCTGCGCCTGTTTCTTGGTGCCGACGAACAAAATCCGGCCGCCTTTGCGGACGGTCGTCGCGAGAAAATCCAGGGCGGCCTGAAGCTGCTCCTCGGTCTTGCTCAAATTGATGATGTGAATGCCGTTCCGCGCGTCGAAGATGAACGGCTTCATCTTGGGGTTCCAACGCTTCGTCTGATGTCCAAAATGGACGCCGGCTTCCAACAGTTCTTTTACTCCGATAGTCGTCATGCTCACAATTTTCCTTTGGTTAAAACTCCGGTTGCCCGAAGCATCCCGCGGAACACGGGATTATGGTTTGGTGTTGTTATGGCCCGCTTGTCTTCATCCGAAGGCAAATTTCAAGGCCGTTGACTTTTCCCGGCGGTTTTCCCGCCGAAAAAAGGATTGGCAGCATAACAAAGAAACGACCGGTGACAATCTTTATTTTGCCGCCGTTGAAGCGCGGTTTAATTTCCCGGACGCGCGCCGAGGGCCTTGAGTTTGGCCGTGATTTCCGGGTTGTCCGGTTGGAGCAGCAGCACCTGCCGGTAAGTTTCCACCGCCGCTTCCGGCTTGCCCAGGCGGACCAGCGTGTCGCCGAGATTCACGCCGAACTGGACATTGTCCGGCGCAAGTTTCCACGCCGCGTAAAAATGCTGCGCCGATTCTTCCAGCCGGCCCTGCTTGAACAAGGCGGTGGCCACGCTGTTGTGCGCAAACGCAAAATCCGGTTTCGCCTGGAGCGCAGCTTCAAAATTAGTGACCGCTTCCGGCAACCGGTCCTGCGCCATCAGCGCGCAGCCGAGATTGTTCAAGAGGTTCGGCCGGCCCGGCGCCAGTTGCAGCGCGCGGCGATAATCGCGGATGGCCTCGTCATAGCTGCCGAGGCCGGCGCAGGCGTTGCCCACGTCATACCAAACGAGCGGGTCCGCCGGATTCATCTTCAGCGCGGCGGCATATTGATCCAAGGCTTCCTTGACCTTTCCCTGTTTGGAAAGCCAGGTTCCAAGATTGACGCTCGCGGTGTAATTATTTTCCGTCACGGCCAGCGCATGGCTGAAGAGCGTGCCGTCGTTCTGCCAATAAACCAGTTGCGCCCGCGTGCGGACCGCGCCGGCGGCGAGCAGGGCCAGCGCGAGGATCGCCAGCAGCGGTTGGGAAAAATTCCGGCGGGCGGCGTGCTCCGCGAAGCCCCAGACCAGCACGACCAGCAACCCGACCAGCGGCAGATACGCGTAACGGTCCGCCATGGATTGCGTGCCCACCTGCACCAGGCCGATGACCGGAACCAACATGCCGGCAAACCAAAACCAGCCGGTGAAAACAAACGGAAATTTTCGCGCCAGCCCGACCGCCGCCCCGCACAAAACCACAAATAACAAAATGGAAAACAGCATCACCGGCCCCGGCCAGTGGCCCGGATGCGGATACGGATTGGCGAGCGTGGCCGGCCAAATTGTCTTGGCCAGATACCGGGCGTAGGACACAAACGCATTTTCAATCCGCACCGGCAGGGAAAACGTGGTGATCGTCGCCACCGCGTTGCCTTTTTGCTGGACGACAAACGTGACCAGACACGCCGCCACGCTCAACGCGAAGAAGGGGATTTTTTCCAGCAGCAGCGGTTTCAAATCGGAAATCGGAAATCGGAAATCGGAAATCCGCCGGAGCGGCCACCAGTCCAGCAGCAGCAGGAGAAACGGCAGCGTCACCGCCATCGGCTTGCTCATCAGGCCGAACGCAAAAAAAACCAGCGACAAGGAATAAAAGACTTTGGACCTTGGACTTTGGACCGCGCCGCGTAGCGTTCATAAGCCAGCAACGTCAGCAAGAAAAAAAACGCGCACAACAAATCCTTGCGTTCCGCGATCCACGCCACCGATTCCACATGGAGCGGATGCAGCGCAAACAGCGCCGCCACCAGCGCGCTCCGCCAGACCGCCGCCGTCAAACGCAGGAACAGGCGAAAAACCAAAACCGAATTGGCGATGTGCAACAGCAGGTTGACGAGATGCGGGCCGGCGGGATGGTTGCCGAACAGTTCCGCGTCCAGCATCAGCGACAGCCAGGTCAGCGGATGCCAGTTGGCCGCGTCGCCGGTGGTGAACGCCCACGCGACCCCGCTCCCGGTCAGGCCGGCCTGAACCTGGACGTTCTCCGAGAAATAGAGCGGATCATCGTAGCCCAGAAAATCGCATTGCCGGACCGGCCAATAGACCAGCAGCGTGACGACCGCCAGCAGCAAGCCGAGAATCAGCGGCCGGGAAAACAAATTCTCCGCCGATTTTTTCCAGCCGGACAAACCGGCCGGCTCCGGCCTGCTAAAATGTTCTCCGGCATTCATGTTATGTGTGGAACCCGCCGGCTTATTTGGACCGCTTCACCTTCGCCAGTGACCGGCTGAACCAGCCGGCCCGCAGCTTTTGCAAACCGCCGGGAAACGAAGATAAGCGCGCGGAAACCGGCGTGGCAATCCCAATTTTGGGGCCATGCCGCATTTCATGCCCAAGTGGGATGCCAGCCTCAACGACGCCGAAATGAGCGACCTAGCCGCCTTCCGCTTCAGCTTGAAGCCCAAGAGTGAAAAGCTGGATTTCTAAACCTCGGTTTCAGGTCGGCAGATTCCCGGTTTAGAGTTCGGCCGGTGGCCGAACGGGTCGAGCACAGGTTTGACGCTGCAAACCAGCGCCGGCTACGGCACCGAGCGGACGCGGTAGAAACGCTGGCCGTCCGCGCCCACGGTGTCGCTGGCGGATTCGGCTTATTGCGCCAGCACACGATAAAAACGGGTGCCGTTGGACACATTGGTATCGGTGATTTGAAGAACCCCGCCGCTGCTATAGTTAATGCTCTGCAAAGTTTGCCAAGCCGCCGGCGAAACGAGATTCGTGGCGTATTGAATGGTGTAACTCGCGTTCGTTTGGCCGGCAAATTGAAATTGAAACCCATTGGTTTGCAACCCTGCCGATTGCAACTGCGGCACATTCAGCGGCAGCACATGAACCACGGTATTGGCGGAAACTCTGGCGGGATTGTCATTGTTGTAAGCCGTAAAGGTAACCGAATAATCGCCGGAGTTTGTCCATTGATGTAAAGCATACGACCCAACATTGGTAACCGCCGGCCCGTCGCCAAACGACCATGTGACATTGGAAGCGCGGCCCGTGATGGTTCCCGCCATGCTCCCGTATCGGTTCACGAGCAAATTGGTTTGGTAGGCGAGCACATTCACCGACAGGGGGCCGACAAGATTGGCGAGCACCACTTCATCGCAACCCATCGAAGGCGGATTGTTCCACGGCTCGCCGTCCAGATCGGTTCCGGCAGCATAAGTGTTGCTGCCCGCACCGCAGCAGGGTGAAGTGGAGGCAATGTGAAATGAATCGAGAAATTGCAGATCACCATAGATGTTGCCAGTGCCTGAAACCGATGGCCATGTGCAAGAGTCTGTGAACTGGTAATAATAAAGAGTGGAATAGTTGTCCATCATGAGACCAATCCCAAAATTGTCATAATTGTCCACGACGATGCTGTTTTTGACTGTGCAGGTGTAAATTCCAGCGCCGTTGCGAACGAATGTCGTCGTATAATTGTTCACCACCGTGCAATTATTCAGGGCTGCCCAATCTGCGCCGCCGCCGTAATACGCATGGTTGTTAATCACCAGCGAATTGTTCAGATTCCCCCCGGCAAAACCGCCACCGTAAACCGCGCTGTTATTGGAGAGGACACAATTGGACACAATGCTGGCGACTTGGTTTGAAGTAAAATAGCAGGTGACACTGCCTTTCCGCTCACAGAGTAGTTACCACCGAAGTTGTAATAAATAATGCAGTTCGTCATAGCGAATGGACTCGCGGCACCATAGGTGCCATTGCTGACAATGGTGCAATTAATCAGCACTGATTGGTAGGTTGCACCTCCGAGGCCAGTGCGAACTACATTGCTACTGATGAGACTGTTATTCAGCGTTCCTTGATATACGCCACCGCCATAATAATAGGCGCTGTTTGTCACAATCAAACAATTTTGGACAAATGCATTTGTGGTCGAGCACCAAACCCCGCCGCCAGATTCCAAACTGAACGTGTCGCCCGAGCTTCTGGTCGCACCGCCTGTTAGGGTGAATCCAATAAGTGAAGCCCCATTTGTCAACCAAGCACAGCGCACGGCAGAACTACCATTGGGCACACCCAAACCTTGAATTATCGTCACCCATGGACCATTGACGCTTTGAACCATTACCGGCTTGTTCAATGCCACCCGGTTGGTCAAATCACCGGCCATAACCGTGCCGCCAAATTGATAAACTCCGTTGGTAACGAGAACAAGATCGCCGTTCGTGGAAGCGTCAATCGCATCTTGAATGTTGGTTGCCGCCGTCGGCCAGTTGGTGAACGGTGCGGTGGGTGTGGGATTGGCCGTGTTGACATAATACGTCGTGCCCCCGGCGCGGAGGGCGAGCAGGATAAAAATACCCAAGCCCAAAAGAAGTTTCATGGTTTTCATTTTAGCCTTCAGTTTAATATTTTCACTTTTCCTATCGCGGTCAATTCCGATTTTATTTTCCGCCCGGCCCCAAGCGCCAGAGGACTGGCGCACTCCAAGACGCTTGGCGCCTGCGGGAATTCTCGGCCAGCGCGCCAGCGTCTTGGAGTGCGGCGGCCCTCCGCCGCTTTGGCTCCGCCCGTTGGCGCGGCCTTTAATTCTCACGCCCCCACTTTCACATTCACGGGCGCGCTCCACCGGCTTGGCACGCGCAATTCAGATGGTTTATTTTCACTGCGTCGGTGGGGTTGGTTCCGGCGGCGCGGGCGGGGTGTGGTTGTCCGGCGGGAAGGTGTTCAGTTTGAATTCGTCGCGCTGGGGAGCATTGGCAGGATTGATGGCGGGGAATTCCAGGTTGGCGGCGTTTTAAATGGTCAACAGATGGTCGTAAAGGTCGCCGGCATCGGTGTTCTTCACGGTGGTCGCCTTTTTGGCGTCGCTCTGGCCGGATTGCTGGGTGGCGGTGCTGGCGGGAAAGGTGTCGCGCACGGTGGCAAAGGCGGTGGTCTCGGCATCGGTCCAGCCTTTGAGTTTCAACGCGGGCAGGTTGGCGGCGGTTTGCACGGAGGCGAGAATGGTGTCGGCCCGGCCCAGTTCGGCGTTGAGGCCGTGGGTGTCATGCGCGCCAATCTGAAATTCCGCGTGCAGTTTCACGGTCTGGCCGTGGAAGTCGAGTTTGGCGGTCTTGCGCGCCTGGTTCATGTAATGCAGCAGCAGATCAAAATTGGCCTGCTGCGCCTTGGTGAGATTGCCGGTTTCGCCCTGGGCAATCTGGTGGCCGCTGATGTCGGTGGGAATTTTGGCGATCAGGGCGGCGGTGTCGGTCAGGTAATTGGCTGGCAGGCGGGCGGCGACGGCCGGGTATTTCAGCCCGGCGGCGACAATGAGGTTGGCGTTGTAAGTGAGGATGGTGATGGGGAAGTGCGGGCGTTGGCTCATAATCAGTTAATGGTTGAAGGTTGCAGGTTGAAAGTTAAGACCGGGAAGAGACTGGCCGCGAAAAGGCGCAAGCGGCACAAAAGAGGGAAGCCAATTTTCTTGTGCAGTTTGCGCATTTTTGCGGCAATGTCGTATAAATGGCTTTGCGGCAGAAGATTGTAAATGGCGGCAACGGGAGATAAATTCGCGGCAAGCGCCGGCAAATTGCGGGCAAGTCCCGATCCATTCGCGGCAAAGGGGGAACAATTTCCGGCAGCGGGCGAATAATTGGCGGCAAGGCTTTGTAATTTGCGGCAGGGGTTGCGACATTCCCGGCAAGGGTCGGTGAAATGGAGGCAGGGAAAGAAAAATTGCGGGCAGCCCTTCGTTAAACGCGGCAGCCGATCCCAAAATGGAGGCAGCGACGGGAGTAGGCAGGTATGCGCAAAAAGATTTCCCCGCACTATTGCGCGGTGGCCGTTGATCCTGCTCCTGAAATGTAACCCGTATCCTCATGGCTTGCGCATTCGACTTAAACGGGGCGGGTCAAAAAAGTCAAGCCCTTCCGCGCAAATGCCAATTTTGTTCAACAGAATGGCAAAATAGTGCCGGAACACCCCTTCAATTTGCGAAGTTTCTGCGGCTAAACGACGAATTCCAACTCCTGCCGGTGCGGGATCAGCCCGCGCTCGAACGCCTGGCCGAGAAACCGCCGGATGCTCGCGCGGCCTTTCTCGCCGTAGTCCAGCGTCCAGTGGTTGACATACATCCCGACGAATTTGTCCGCCAGTTCGCGGCCCATGTCGCGGGCGTATTGCAGCGCGTGTTGCACGGCTTCGGGGCGGTGATCCAGACTGAACTGGATGCTCGCGGTGAGCGTGTCGGAAATTTTTTTGCGCGTCGCCAGATCGAATTTCTTGTGGATGACGTTGCCGCCGAGCGGCAGTGGCAGGCCGTCGTTTTGTTGGCCCCACCAGACGCCGAGGTCTTCGCACAAAACCAGTTTTTCGTTTTGAAACGTGAGCTGGCCTTCGTGAATGATGAGGCCGATTTCAGCCGCGCCAGTTTTCACGGCGGCAAAAATCTGGTCGAACGGCACGACGACGTAATTGATTTCCTGCGCGGGTTTGCCGAGCCAGAATTGCAAGGCGAGAAACGCGCTGGTCATGGTTCCCGGCACGGCGATTTTTTTCTTCGCAATTTCTGCGCGGGAAAATTTCTGTTGGGCCACGAGCATCGGACCATAGCCGTCGCCCATGCTCGCGCCGCTGGGCAGGAGCGCGTATTTGTCGGAGACGTAGGCGTAGGCGTGGATGCTGACGGCGGTGATGTCCAGTTCGCCGCGCGTGGCGCGTTCGTTCAGCGTTTGGATGTCCTGCAAAATGTGCTGGAAACGAAAACCGTGCGTGGGAATGAGTTCCTTCGCCAGGGCGTAAAACATGAACGCGTCATCGGGGTCGGGCGAATGGCCGAGCGTCAGGGTCGTTTGTTGCATCCGTGAAAATTAAACCACGCCCGGCGCAGTGTCACGACGAGAAGAGTGAGATAAGGCCAGGCTGGCATATTTTTTATATCACGCGCACGCGCACGCGCCGGGTGCATCCGCCCGCAGTTGGCCGCCGCCTCCTGAATCATGCGCGGCCAATTTACCGGCAAACCAAACCGACGCGTGCGCCGTGTTTCCTCCTTGGGCTTTTTCGCGCTGGCGACTGGATTCAAGTCCCCACAAAAATCCGGCGCCGGCGCGGTTTCCCCACCCAAAAACCAATCAACAACCGCAACCACCATGATTTAGCAAACGTGATGCCAACCAGTGAAAACGCTGATTTGCCTGAAAATCGCAGAATTCCGGCGGGGGAAGGAAAAATTGCGTGGCGTTTTTTTTCCAGCACGCGCAAAAAAAATCCGCCTTGGAAAAGCGCTGACAGTCCTTTTCGGATGCTTCGGGCAACGCCTTCAGGCCGGACGGACGGCTGAAGACCACCGCTCCCGATACTTGTTTTCGTTGTCGGTCACATTGACTCACGCAATTTCACTGTGGAAAAAACGGAAACGCTGGATCAAGAACGGCCGGCTTCATCAGCCAAGCCGACCGACGATTCCCCGCCCAGCCGCAATGTTTTTTTCATGCCCAGGCGGTTCAGAATATGTTCCATACCAACCCAATCATGAGTCATTATTTTTGATTCTTGTTCAGCGCGGCGGTGAACCAATCCACGGCCGCCGGCTTCGCCGGTTGCATCGGACGATTGAAGCCGCTCGCCGTCCGCAGGGCCGCCGGCGAGTTCCGACTGCTGGTAGTGGCCGGGCCGATTTGCGGCGCGGCTTTCATCGAAAGCGCAATGCGTTTGCGCGGCAAATCCACTTCCGTCACCGTCACGGTGACTTTTTGCGAGACTTTTACAACTTCCGCCGGATCTTTCACAAACCGGTCGGACAACTGGCTCACATGGACCAGCCCGTCCTGATGCACGCCGATGTCCACGAACGCGCCGAACGCGGTGACGTTGGTGACGATGCCGGGCAGCTTCATGCCCGGCTTCAAATCCTCCATCTTTTCCACGCCGCTTTGGAACGAAAAAGCCTCAAACTTCTGGCGCGGGTCGCGGCCCGGCTTGGCCAGCTCGCCGAGAATGTCGTTCAACGTCGGCAGCCCGACGGTCTCGGTGATATATTTCGGCAACTGAATTTTCTGCCGCACGCCGGCGTCGCGCAGCAAGTCGCTGACGGAGCAGTTCAAATCCTTCGCCATCCGGTCCACGAGTTCGTAGCGTTCCGGATGCACCGCGCTGGCATCGAGCGGATGCACGCTGTTGCGGATGCGCAGAAAACCGGCGGCCTGCTCGAACGCCTTGTCACCTAGCCGAGGCACTTTCTTCAACTCGGCGCGCGACTTGAACGGCCCATTTTCATTGCGATACGCAACGATGTTCGCCGCCAGCGCCGGGCCGAGGCCGGAAACGTAGGCGAGCAACTGCTTGCTGGCGGTGTTTAGTTCCACACCCACGCCGTTCACGCAACTGATCACCACGTCATCGAGACTGCGCTTGAGCGCGCCTTGTTCCACGTCGTGCTGATACTGGCCGACGCCGATGGATTTTGGATCGAGCTTCACGAGTTCGGCGAGCGGGTCCATGAGCCGGCGGCCGATGGACACCGCGCCGCGCACGGTGATGTCGTGATTCGGAAACTCCTCGCGCGCGGCTTCGGACGCGGAATAAATTGAAGCCCCGCTTTCGTTGACCATCACAATGGGCAGCGTGAGTTTGAGGAGCTTCACGAAAGATTCAGTTTCGCGGCTGGCCGTGCCATTGCCGATGGCGATGGCTTCGATCTGATATTTTTTCACCATGCTCAACACCGCCTCGGCCGCTTCGCGGATTTCGGCGTTCGAGGAAGCGGTCGGATAAATCACGTCGTTGTGCAGCAATTTTCCCTGCCGGTCCAAAACCACCACTTTGCAGCCGGTGCGGAAGCCGGGGTCAATCGCCAGCACATTTTTATTTCCCAGCGGCGAGGCGAGCAGGAGTTCACGCAGGTTTTCCGCGAAGACTCGGATTGCTTCGGCGTCTGCCCGTTTCTTGGTCTCCATCCGCAACTCCACTTCAATCGCGGAACCCAGCAGCCGCTTGTAGCTGTCCTGCACGGCGAGGCGAACCTGCTCCGCCGCCGCGCCTTTGCCGGTGACAAACAGCGGTTCGATGAGCGCGAGCGCGGAGTTTTCCTCGATGGAAATCCGCATCATCAAAAAGCCTTCCGTCTCGCCGCGCCGGATCGCGAACAAACGGTGACTGGGAATTTTGGCGATGGGTTCGCTCCAGTCGAAATAATCTTTGAACTTCGCGCCGGCCTCCTGCTTGTCGGACATGACTTTCGATTTCACGACGGCTTCGCTCCAAAAGAGCGCGCGCAGTTTGGCGCGGGCGGTGGCATCATCGCTGACGCGCTCGGCAATGATGTCGCGTGCGCCGGCCAGGGCGGCGTTCGGATCGGCCACGTTTTTTTCCGCGCTGATAAATTTGGCCGCCTCGGCCTGCGGATCAGCGGCGGATTGGTTTTGCAGCAGCCAATCTGCCAGCGGTTCCAAGCCTTGTTCCTTCGCGATCATGGCGCGCGTGCGGCGCTTTGGGCGAAACGGTTGATAAATATCTTCGAGCCGCGTCACGTTGTCGGCGGCGTTGATGTCGGCCTTGAGCTGATCCGAAAGGAGATTGCGTTCGGCCAGCGATTTCAAAATCGAATCACGCCGCTGGTCCAGTTCCGCCAGACCCAGCAGCCGTTCGCGAATGCTGGTGATGGCCACTTCATCCAACGAGCCGGTGATTTCTTTGCGGTAACGGGCGATGAAGGGCACGGTGGCGCCTTCGGCAAACAATCTGGCGGTGGAGACCACCTGCCGGGGTTGCAGTTTGAGTTCGTCGGCGATTTTCTGGATGTGGACTTCGTTCATTTATAAAAGGTCGGATGGTTTACCGGAGCCGTTGCGCCGTGTAAAATCGAAAACGAAAATATTAAACACCCGACGGCCCAATTTATTTGTCAGGCTGGGTTTCGCCGAATCAATTTGCCTCCGGCTCCGGCTTTTTTTTCGGCAATGACGGTTTCAGCGGACAGGGAAATTCTGGAAGTCAATGCGGCATCGCAGTGACCGAGGTAACGCACGGCCGGCTTAACTTGGGGTTTGGACTGGCCGTTTTATGGACTGGCCGTTTTAATTTCCCCTTGCAATCGCCCGATTACCGGTGGAGGTTGTCGGGCCGGCCCGGAGCCGGCTGCATTACAAAAACAACAACAACTGCCAGCCTGTTTGCGGTCATTCAGGCTGGCGGTTTTTTTTGATCAACGCCTCGCGCAAACCGAGGCGCTCAATGCCGCAATCAGCCTACGGGATCAAATCAATCGCGTTCGCGCCGCTGTTCAGTTTTTGTTCCTTGCCATGCCAGACGAAAACTCCGGTGATCCCCGGCGGCAGTTCCACGTTCCCGTGACAGCGGCTACCATCGAAGCCGAGGTCGAGGGTGATGAAGCCGTCCGGATGCGGTGTGCGGCTGACGATCTTTGGCAGATTGCCCGGCAGAGGCGCAACGCGCACCGTGCGGAAGCCAGGCGAGGCCGGTCGGACACCGGCGATGCTGGCCTGTAGATCAAACAGCGGATGACTGCCCCAGGCATGGCAATCCGAGCGAGTATTGCCCGGCATTTCGACCGGTGTCTTGAGTCCTTGTTTGACCAAATCTTTCCAGAAACTCATCCGGTCCACGATCAGGTCGCCCCGGCCGAATTTTTGCCAGGTCTCCATCAGATAAAAACTGAAATAAATCGTCGCGCGTTTGAGATCCGGGGCCGTCAATAGTTGTTCGAAGCAACGCTTGGCCGGTGCGCCCGTCAGCGTATCCGTAAGCAGCGCCAGGCACTGGCCGTGCTCGCTGAATTCGGTGTGGGCGAGATTGTCGGCCATCAGCCCGCGCGATTCATCCCAAAACTTGCTGCGCACCGCGCCGGCCGTGCGCTCCGCTTTCGCGCGCAGGCGTTGCGCCAGTAGTGGTTCGCCCAAATAATCTTCGACTTGAGCGGATTTCTGCAGAGCATAGACGTAAAGCAGGTTGTTGAGGGACGAAACGCCCGTGGCACCATCGGGCGCGTCACCGCTATGCCATTGCGGCACCCAGTCCATGAACGGCCAGCCCGGCAGATTTTCCAGCAAGCCGTCGTTGTTCAGATAAGGTTCAAAGTGCTCCAGCATCGAGCGCAGGCCGATGACGCGCGCTTTGACAAACGCGGGATCGTTCCGCCAGTAAGTGTAGTCGTTCAGCATGAGCGCCCAGATCAAAGAGAAGGTTGGCGACTGTTGCGGCAGATAAGCCGGATAGCGTTCGTTGACAAAACCCCAATTGCGGCGCGAGAAATCGAACAACTCGATGGCGCGTTTGGCGAGGCGGTCGTCGCGCGTCATCGCATAAGTGGTGAGCAATTCCAGTCGCGCGTCGCCGTCGTATTGAAGCTGCTCATAAAATGGGCAATCCATAAAAGTTTCGTGCGAGCACATCTGGAGGCCGCGCACCGCCAAACCAATGACGCCGGAAAGCTCTGGATCGCCACCGTCAAAGCCGCTTTCGTTCTCGGTTGGATAACGGCTTTCGTCGAGCGCCAGCCGGTGAATGGTCAATGGCTCGGCCTCGGTCTTGATCGAGATCAGACACCAGCGACCGGCGCGCCACCACAGCGTGCTGAACTTTTGATGCGCGCCGCCTCCGGGCAGAAAAGTATCGGTCATGCCGCGAAAAGTTTTTCCGATAAATTCATCGCGCTGGCCTTTGGCCTCGGACTTGGGCAGGTAGAGCGACTCGGCCCAACCCCAAGTCATTTTTGCGCCCGCCCCGCCGCTGACTTCACATAACGGATAGGCGCAATAATAATTGCCGAGATCCGAAAGCAGAAACTGCTCCGAATGGGCCGGGACGACAATCTCTCCATGGCCATCTATCAGCGCCTGCCACTTCGGCAAATCCGGATGCCGCGCTTGTTCCGCGCTTACCGGAAGCTCGCGGGCCAGCGCGCCGCTGCCCAGTGCCATCGCCCGACCGGCGGTGATTTCGCGGTCCAACTGATCGGGCAGCGTGGTCGGAAAGAGTTTCCAGCCGGCGGCCGATTCGCCCCAGACGTTGCCTTTTTTGAGCGGTGCGCGGATGACGATTGCCGGAACGTAGTTTCCCTCTTTCCATTGCGGCCCGCAACCTTGAGCGGTCAATTGCGCGCCCACGAAAAAAACTCCGGTGGTAAAATCAAACCCGTCGAGTTTGGCGACTTCCCACGCCGCCTTGCCGGTGGTGAGCTGCCCGTCGTAATCGCCTTCGGCCTTGAGCACAAAACCGCCTCGCCACGTCAACTGCGCCACCGGTTGATAGGGACCGATGCTCCAAGCCAGCGCTTCGAGACGGTGGCTTCCGGGTTTGAGTTGAACCTCATAAGTTGAATAAGCCCAGTGCTCCACATCGGATCGGTCGGGTCCGCGCGCGATGCGCTGGCCGTCCAAAAAGAGTTCAAAGCGTTCGTCGGCGCTGACGTGAATTCGCAGCGGCGAGGCGGTGGCTTCAAACTGCCGGCGAAACCGCAAGAAAACAGGTTGACTCCATCCGCCGGAAAAATAGTCGGCGTGCGCCGGGGCGGCGGGATTTCCAAAATCCGGATGCCAGATCCACGCGGCCTCGTCAATGGGTTGGACCGGCATGATCCCCGTGTTGCCCAAGTGCAGGCGCGGCGTCAGAAACACCTTGCGAACGACGGGCAAATCGTTTTCCGCAGCGGCCTGAAAGCAAGCCAGCATGACGGCCAGCAGACCCAAGCGGCGGGTCAGGCCAAATTTTAATCCCAGTAGAAAATTCAAATTTTGCATAAATCAAAAGGAACGCGTGAGAGGGTGGAAGAAAAATTGAAAATCGGAAAGTGGAAAACCGCAGGGCTTTGTGGCGTCGGAAATCGCATTGCCGGCAAAAGCCATGTCGCCTACGATTAAATGAGATGGCCGACGCCAAACGCATTCCGACCGACGGTGGACCGGGTTTAGTGCAAACTCCCTTTGCCGGCCTGTCCAGTGCCGGTCTGCCGCCCGCCCCTGAAATTTTGCCAATGGGCAGCACGCCGCCCCCGAAACCGGCGCGGAAGCATCGCGGGCGGGTGGACATTTTTCGGGTGAAGGCCGGGCGCGGCGGCAAGACGGTGACGGTGGCGAAAAACTTTATGGGCATCGGCTTGCCGGAAAAAGAGCAACTGGCCAAGGCGATGCAGCGCGCCTGCGGCACCGGCGGCACGGTGAAAGCCGGCCAGATTGAGATTCAGGGCGACAAGCGCGCGGAGGTCGCCCGCATCCTGACCGAGGCGAACTTTCAGCCGGTCTTCGCGGGTGGGTAGAATTTGCCTTGGTCTTCGTCGCGGTTAGACTCCCGGTTGAGGTGCGGGCGCTAACCGCTAAGCCGGCATATGCATCCCACACAATGAAATTCCAATTCTATATTTTCACCATCCTGACCATATTTGATTTGGCAATAGCTTCCGGCCCGGACGGCTCGCGGAAATCTGGCTGTTTGACCATCCTGCCATTGGCGAGCGGATTGATTTCTGCAACGAGTATCGGCCTTGGGCCACGGGCGAACCGGCGCGAGGCGACCAAGACATCAAGCCGCAAATTCCTTTGCCGGGCGGCTGCCTGGTGCCGCCGAGATACATCACAGTTTTGTGGTGAATGGTGATTCCCTGGGAAAGCTCGTCCGTCACCTCCGGCGAACGCTTTTACCACGGAACGCCGGTCACGGTGCCAGAGCCATACGTTGTCAGCCACACCTGCTTGCGATCCGGATTGTTGGCCACTCCTGAATTGGCGTCCGTCCCTTGCAGGGTATGGGTGCTATCCGGTCCAGATCTGCCTTGATGTGAAGCATCACACCGCGTTCGTCGTCCAGTCACAGGCGTCAATCAACGATTCGATCTCGTTGGCGAAACATGCCGTCAAGATGGCATTCATCCGGGTGGCAAGCTATGACACGAAGGGGTAACGACGGCAGCGGCGGCGACCGAAACGACCGCTCACTTGCCCAAGAATTTCACCACCGCCTCCGTGCGTGAACTGACTTGAAGTTTTTCGTAAATGTTGTGGCAGTGTTTGCGGACGGTCTCGATGCCAACGCCCAGCATGTCGGCAATTTCCTTGTAGGGCAGACCTTTTGAAAGCAGCTCCAACACTTCGCGTTCGCGGGCGGAAAGCGGTTGTTCCGCGCCGGCATGGGAAGGCTGATGGTGAAAGTGCTGGACGATTTTCCGGGCGATCAGGCTGTTCAATGGCGAGCCGCCGTTGGCCGCGTCGCGCACCGCTTCCAGAACTTGCGTGCCGGAACCAGCGGTCCGGCCTTTCAAGAGATAGCCGACCGCGCCGGCGAGGAGCGATTTGAAAATCAAGTCGGCATCCTCATAGACCGTGAGCATGACGTATTGCGTGCCGGGAAGCTGGCCCTTCAATTGACGCACACAATCAATGCCGTTCATTTTTGGCAGGTTGATGTCCATGAGCACCACATCAGGGCGGTGGCGCGGAATTTCCTCCAGCGCGGCCTCGGCGGAACGATGGCTGCTGACACAGGTAAAACCCTGGGCGCGCGAAAGCTGATGCACCAGTTGCTCGCGGATGACATTGTCATCTTCGACCACGCACACGCGAATAGCGCGGGGTGCGGACGCCTCCGCGTTCTCCGTCTTGGTAATGGTGCCGGTCATTCGCATAATGTTTAACCTGAATGGTCGTTCGCGCCAATTACACGTCCGTGTAGCTGCGCCCGCTGGATGACCAGGCGCACGGTCGTGCCTCGGCCCGGCTGGCTGACGATTTCCAAACGGCCGCCGATGTCGTCCAAACGCCGCCGCATGTTCGACAGGCCGTTGCCCTCATTGCTGACATGGGCAAGGTCAAAACCGCAACCGTTGTCGCTGATCGTTATGGTCAAGGTATCATTGTCCAGTTGGAGTTTCACCTGCGCCTCGGTTGCCGCCGCGTGCGTCGCGACGTTTTGCAGCGCCTCGCGCGCGGCGAGTAGCATTTTGTGCCGGACTTCGGCGCTCAACGGCACGTCGGGCAGCACCATGGGAACATCCAGCACGCAGCGCACCCGTGCCAGGCCCATGTGCTGCTGCGCGAACTGGCTCAAGTAATTGGCGAAACTTTCCAGCGAATCGTTGCGCGGATTGATGGCCCAGACAATTTCATCCAGCGACTGGATGGTTTTTCGCGCCGTGGCGGGAATCAGCCGGAACCAGCGTTCAAACTCCAGCGGGTCCGTTTGCGCGGCTTCCACGCGCTGGCTCAAAAAGACGATCTGGGTCAGGTTTGCGCCGAGGTCGTCGTGCAGGTCCTGGGCGATGCGGGAGCGCTCTTTTTCCAGACTGCGCTGGCGTTCGGTCTGTTCGCGCAGTTGGATTTCCGAAGTGAGCTGGTTGGTCCGCTCCTCGACTTGCCGGCGCAGTTGTTTGATCCAGACAAACGCGGCCAAGATCACAAAAGCCATGCCACCCATCGCCGTCAGCGCGCGGCGAACCGTCCACCACGGTGGGCGGTCCAGGACAACAAAATCTGCCAACGATCTCGGTAAAATCCGCACGGCACCGACGCGCAAACCGAGTTCGGCGTAAGGCATCTGATCAATCTGGCAAACGCCGGTCACGCGCAGATGCGTGCCGGGAACGAATGCCGGCAGTTCAATGTTGGTCGCCACGAGCACCTGCAACGTCCGATCCATCCATTCCAAGGCCAGCGCGTTGTGCGCGCCGAGCGAATTTTGTCCGCGCACGATGCCGTCCAGCGTGACCAGCGCGGAGTCCAGCGTGCCGGCGGCAATGTCGTTCGGCGTGGCTTCCGCCGCCGTCACCGGCAGCGTCCCGCCCACCTTGCGCGCGATGACTTCGGTCAACACCGGCGAGTAGCCGCGCGTTTCGGGAAAACCGACGACTTCCAATTCTTCGCCCGGAGAAAATTTCAAATCCGCCTTGACCGGCGTGTCGTGCTGCGGAATTTGCCAGAACAACCAGCGCGACCGCCCGAAGCGCGCATCCAGCAAAACCTCTTCCTTCAACACGCCCATCGCGCTGCCGCTCCGGTCCTGCAGAAAAAATTTCTGATTTTCCTGCAACGTCAAAACGCCCTTCAAATGCACGCGATGAAAGGATTCACGCGGCCCGCTCAAGCCCAGCAGGCTGCCAATCGGCTGAACCGGTTTTGAAAAGGGGTCAACCGGAGCCTCGACGATTTCCAGTTGCTCCAGCGAGGGAATGAGCAGATGGATGCCCTGAATCCGGCCGCGGTCGTCAAGCGCGGTGACGCCCACGCCGCGCACCCGCACCTCCGCGTCCACCAAGCCGTTCACCACGGCGGCGGAACCGGCACCAATGCTGGCCATGACTTCGCGACCGTAGCAAATCATCAGCAGATGCGCGCCGTCGGTCGAGCGCACCACGCCTTCCATTTCGATCCATTGCGCGTCCATGCGTCCGCTCATCAACTGGCTCAACGAAAGCCGTTGCGGTTGCGGAAATTTTCCCCGCCCCAGCACCGTGATGTGGTCGGCGGAGACGACCGGGTTGCCGACATCGCCCAAGCCGCCCCAGCCTTCAATCTCGACGAACATTCCGGCCTCGGTGATTTTGCGGCTCTCGTCGGACGGGAAGGCCACTTCAATTCCCGCCGTGTCATCTTGAATAAAGGCGCCGACGAGGTCGGTGATGACGCCGCGAATTTTCACCTGCGGCCGGCTGCGGAGCTGTTCCTGGCTTAATTTCCGAATCTGCTCAATCTTGGTGATTGGCGAATTCGGAGTTCGGAGTTCGGAATTGGGAGTTCGGAAGGCGGAGCCGGCAACCGGTTTCACTGAGTCCAATCCGGACGCCCACAGACTCGACGCCACCCACTGGCCTTGTTCGGTGAACGCGCCGCGACAAATGCCGCGCACGGACACACGCGTCCCCGGATGCGGCGGCCAGGCAGCCGGAAGCAGTTTCCTGGCTTCCTGGTTTCCCAACGGCAAACGCACCCGCATGGCGCGATTCCCGTCTTGCAGATCAAAAAAAATTTCATTCTCCGAGCTGCCGCTGAATTGAATTTCACCTTCGATTTCAACCCATTTCAAATCTTCACCCGGCGACATTGGCTGCTCCAAAGAAATATGTTCGGGTGCGGCCGGCGCATTTTCATTCCGCGAGCGAATGTGCAGAGATGCGAGGTCAACCTGGTTGCTTGTCCATTCACTGCGGCCGGTGAGCGCGACAAACTGGCCAGTGGTCAACCGATCCTGGTTTTGCAAATCGTGAAGTTCGACGCAGTCGGTGGTATCCATGATGAACAAGCCGCCGCCGCGATCCGGCCGGCCCGCGACGACGCCCGCGATTTGAACCTGATAGCCGTCCGCCGCCCGCGCCCGCAAGGCCAGCAACTGACTGATGTTGGTCAGCAAAATTCCGGCGGGCGAAGTGTATTGCCATTGAATCCAACTGGCGCAAGTTATCCGGTCCGCCGGTCGGTCCAGCCACTTGGTCTCCACGCGGCCATCAAAAACTTTCGCCACACTTTCCGCCGGCGGATTGTCGCCCTGTGCGGTGATGACATCGGTGAAAACCGGGTTCGGACTCAAATCGTTTTCGGACGCGCCCATCAGCTCGATTTCCGCAAGTTGAACCGAGTTGGCCACGCGGCGGTCGCGCACATGGTCAATTTGCAGGCGATACATTTCAAACGCCGCCGGGCTGCCGATCTGGAACACGCGGCGTTGATGCCGCTCGGTGAACAATTCATTCTTGCGCGCGTCGAGCGTCACCCACGTTTTGCCGCCGTCGTGGGAGCCGAGCAAACGCCACTCCAGCGGATCGCGCTGGGGAAAATCGTTCGCCGAAATCAGCGCGTATTGCCGGATGGTTTTGCCGTAGGATTTTGTGCCGGTGGCCGGCAACGAATCCGCCTTGATCGCCACGCTGGCCAGAAGCAAAAAGGTGACGAGTGACAAATGACAAGTGACACGACGGACCGCGCCGCCACCGGTCTGGTCACGCGTCACGCGCCACTCGTCACACACTCCGGGGAAAGCCGGACGGCGCTGGCTGGGAAATTTCACTATGCGCGAACAGCTTACTGTCTGGCGGAATTCCAGCAACCACCAAGAAATAATGCGTGACCAGACCGGACGCGCCGCCAGTCTGGCCACTCGTCATTGGCCGCTCACGGATGGCGCAGACGATAGAACACGTTGGTCAGCGCGGGATTGAGCGTCACGGTCAGGTTGGTGGCGGCTTGCGAGCCGGCGATGTCGAACCAGTAGTTGGTGTTCGCCAAGTTCACGCTATTCGATTGCGCGATCCAACCTTGATACGTTCCCGGCCATGTTAGTGACAGCGTGTTGCCGCTGAAGCTGAAACCGATGGGCGGCGAATTGGTCGGAATAGTGGCGGCCAGCACGGTGATGCTGCCGGCAGCACTGGTCAAGGTGTCAGCACCGGTAACTCCAGTCCAGACCGCCGGGAAGTTGGCGGGATAACTCGCCGCCAGCGTGGCGTAGGGATAAGTGCCGCCGTTCAATGTGGCGCCGTTGATGATGACGTTTTGAAACACGTCATTCTGCGTGAGATTCATGCGGCCGTTCAAGATGAGCGTGCCGTTGGTGTTGTTGAGGGGATAGGTGGTTTGCAGCGCGGCGTTGGTGCCCACGGTGATGATGTTGGTGCCCAGCGCGCCGGGCGTGCTGCCGACGAGCGTGCCGGCCTCGACGTTCCAAGTGCCGTTGAAGGTGTTGTTGGTGCCGGCAATGTTCAGCGCCGTCGCTGCGGTGGTTTGGAAGGTGGCGTTGGCCCAGCCGATGTAATCCATCGTGCCGCTGCCGGTGAGGGTGGCGTTGATAATAATGGATCGTCCGCCGGTGGAACTCAGCCCGGCAATCGGCGTGTTGGCCAGAACATTCATTTCCGTGCCGCCGATGATGTGGTTGCCGTTATTGTCGGTGAAGGAAAGAATTTCACCGCCGTTCATCACCAGCTTCGTGTAAGCCGAGCCGGTGCCTTTCAAGATCAGCGCACCGAGCGTGGCGGTGGCCGGGCTGGAGTTGAACCCGCCGTCGCCAAGAACATTCAGGAGGTTGCCCGGAAACTGCGCAATGGAACCAACATTGGGCGTGCGCAAGCCGGCGGCGGGCACGATAAAATAAATGCTGCCCGGCTTGCTCACGGCGGATAGGGATGCCGCCAAGCCATCGCTCCAAGCGGAGCCGGTGTTCCAATCGCTGCCCGCTGCTTCCACCGTCGAGTTGGTGATATTCTCCGCCGGGCCAACCGGGTTCACGGTCAGCGTGGCCACAGAACTGGTCACCACACCGAAGTTATTGGTGACCACGAGCACAAAGTTGGTGGCGTCCGCTAAGGCAAGATTGCTGATGACCAAGCTGGCGGAAGTGGCGCCGCTGATGCGGCCGCCGTTGGCAATGTTGGCGTAAGCGCCCACGCCGTCGAAAGTCATCCATTGATAACTCAAGGGCTGCGTGCCGCTGGCAGGCGCGCTGATCGTGGCGGTTTGCTGCGCGTAAAGGGATTGCGAAACCGGCTGCGATACGATCACCGGTGGGAAGTTCGAAACGCCCGAAGCCGCGCCGTAGATGGTCTCCAATTGGCGCTGGGTCAAGGCCGATGCGTAGATCGCCGCGCCATAAAGCGAGCCGTTGAATTCGCGGTTCCCGGTGCTGATATTGTCCGCGCCGACTAAGGTGTTGCCGGAGAAACTTTGAACGACATGCGTGTAAGGATTCGAAGCCGACAACAGGCCGTTGGTATTGAAGATATAGACCGTGGCATTGGTTGGCGTAATTACCAAGGCGACATAGGACCATACTCCAGACGGCGGAGCGATCTGTGAATTCCAACCATAAGTGCCGGCTTCATTGTTCCAAGTGTAGCCCAGCGCGGGATGGCCGTTAATGTCCGTGCCGCCGGAGATGTTCAGTCCGGCAACCGTGCTTCCGTTGCGGCAAAATACTATGCCCGAGAACGCCGCCGGCGTGCTGGGATTGATCCAAGCCGTAAGAGTAACCGTGTTGGTATTCAAATTCAGCGGCGGAATCGTTACTTGGGAATTAGTGACGAAACCCTGGGACTGAAGCGCCGTTGTCGTCGAACTAAAGCCGGGGAACCCACTGCTCGAAGTCGGCCCGGTTATGCCGTTGAAGCCGTTTTGCGCTGAAACACCATATACTCCATCCAAGTCGCCGGCATAGTCGAAGGCAATGGCCGTGCCGGTCGAAGGATCGTTGGTCTCTTGCATCATATACAGAGCGGACGGTCCAGCCGCGACCGCGGCCGCTTCGTAATTGGTTGGCGACAAAATCGTCAGCAGCGCCGGACTGCTCGTGATGGAACCGCTGATGTTGGTGATGATCACATCATAATTGGCCGCGTCGTTGGTGGAGGCGCTTGAAATGTGCATGGTGGCGGTGGCGGTGCCAACTAAGTTGCTGCCGTCCGCCAAAGGCACGCCGTTTTTTCGCCAGTTATAAGCCAGGCCGGCTGAATTGGTCAATTGCAGCGCGACGGAGAAATGTGCCTTGTAACCTGGATAAGCGCTATCGGGCGCGGGCTGGCTGACTATGACCGGAACCAGCACCATGCTGGTGATGACCAAATCAATGGACTTGGCCGCGGTGTTATTGGTGAGATAGCCCAGCGGACTTGACGTGGCTGGCAGCGTGACCCCAAGGGCGGTCAAATTATTTCCGCCATCCACCAAGCCGGGAGCCGCCGTCGTGTATTTGATGACACGAACGGAAGCGGGCAGCGAGTTAATCGTGGGCAGCGCCGTGAGATTGATGGTGCTGGCCGCGCCGACGGTGCCGATGGTGCCGACAGTGAGGTTAGTGGTGGCGAGATTCGCGATCAACGTGCTGTTGTTGAACATCAATGCGCCGGCGATGGAAAGTTGCGTCGCCGCCCCGGAAACATCCAACGTCGCCCCGGCATTGTTGGAAATGGACGAACTGCTGTTGATGGAACCGGCGTTGGTCAAAATCAGCGTGCCGGCGTTGATGACGGTGTTGCCAGTGTAAGTGTTCGCCAGCGGCAGCGTGAGTGTGCCGCTGCCTTGCGAAATCAAACCGCCCGCGCCGGAGAGAACATTGTTGATCGTCACTGCATTTCCGTTGTTGTCAAAGGTCAGCTTGCCGGAAATCAGGTTCACCGCGTTCGTGCCGCTGGTGTTCGTGAAGCCGAGGAAAAAATTCGCCGTGGCAGTCAGCGCCTGAATGCCGCCACCGTTCACATTGATGGTGCCGAGGCCCGCGCCTTTGCTGAATCCATTCACCGAACAGACGCCGCCATTCAAGTTCACCGTGCCGACATTGCCGACCAAGTCCGCCACGCGGATGACCGTGCCGTTGTAGAAACTGGCATTGTCCTGAATCGTCAAGGAGCCTTGCCCGGTGCCATTATTGCCGACGACGACAATGTTCGCCGCCGAGGAGCCATTATTCCAATAAGCACTGTCCTTGAGCAGCAGTCCGCCGGAGCCGCTGTTATTGCCGCCGATCCACAAGGCGTCCACCGGATTTTGTGAGCCGCCGGTCTGGTTCTGATAAATTTGCGCCGTGCCGGAAACCGTCACCAAGTTATTGGTGTTCGCGGCCGCCGCCGAACCGATGACGAGTTTGGGCAGATACACCGTCGCGTTGCCGCCGATGTTATACACGCCGTTCGCGCCCTGAATGCGGCTGTCCGATGACACGGAAATATTTCCGCCGTTGATCAGCAGCGTGGCGTTGTCCGTCACCAATTGCAGGTTCGCCATTGAAATGGTGGCATTGGTCAGAGCCAGCGTGCCGGCGGCAGTCACTTGAATGCTGCCCAAGGTGGAACTGTTGCCGGAGAGCGCGAGAAGGTTCGTGCCGGTTTTGAGCAGGTTGGCTCCGCCGCTGAAATTGCCGCTGTAAGCCGTCGGTTGGTTGTTGCCACCCACCGTGATGGCAACGAGTGAACTCGCGGCGTTCAACATCGAAATGTCACCGGTGCCGGCCAAACCGCCGAGCGTCGCCGTCGTGATGCCGCTGGCGAACGCCAGGCCGTTGGGAAGATTGTTGCTGACCGTGCTGCTTTGCAACGCGGCGCTGTTGCCAAGAATCAATTGTCCGTTGTTGATGGTGGAAATGCCGGTGAGCGTGCTCGCGCCGGTAAGCGTAACTGTGCCGCTGCCGTTTTGCGCGATGGCACCGGGGCCGGAAATGAGGTTCGCCACGGTCGCGCTATCCGTGCGGTTGAAGGCGAGCGTCGCGTTGTTGGTGATGCTGCCGGAGCCGAGGTCGCCGCCCGCGTCGTTGTTGCCCAATTGAACCGCGCCGGAATTGATGGCGATCGTTGAGAAAGAATTCGCCGCGCTGTTGTCCAGCACGAATGTGCCGCTGCCGTTTTTCGTCAGAAGCGCGCCGCCAGAAATTCCAGAACTGCCGGCGAGGATGTAGGTCTTCGCCGCATTGTTGCTCACCACCGACGGCGACCGCGCGCCGGTGAGCGTCACGGTGATCGGGCTGGTGCCGGTGGCGCTGTCATCAAACGCCACGGACGCGCCTTCGATATAATTCGTCGGGCCGGTGCCGGAAAGCAGATTCCAATTGAGCGAAGTCGTGTCCCAGTTGCCATTGCCAGCCGCCCATTTGACCGCCTGCGGTGACTGCGCGTAAACGAGCTTCAACTGATTGGCGCTCGTGTCGTTCGTCAGGATGACAAGATAGCCCGCCACCGTCGGCACCGAGCCGACGACAAAACTCCCGGAGCCGGTGATCGAGCCGTAGCTCATCAGCAAATAGGTGTTCGGGCCAGTTAGACCGCTGCCCGTCACATTCACATTCACCGTGCCGTTCAAATTCAAAGCGCCATTGACCGTCACCGCCGGAATGGCCGTGCTGGCATTCGCGTTCAAAGTAAAATTGTTCGTGACGTTGCCGGCAGTTCCCAGCGTGAGGCTGCTGTTGGTCAGCGACTGTCCCGCCGCCGCGACCTGCACTTCCAACGTCCCGCCATCGGCCACCGAATAAGCGCTGGCACCGGTGCTTAATGTGGTGGTCACGAGTTTGGCACCGCCCTTTACAACCGTGGAACCATTGTAAGTATTGGCATTGCTCAACGTGAGCGAACCGCCAACGAGGGAATTGGTCACGATCAAGCCGCCATCCGTCGCGGAGTCGCCGGAAATCGTGCTGTGCACCAGCGCCTGACCAATGGTAATCGGCGTGCCATTGTAGTCTATGATGCCGCCATTGTTGCGGACATTGGCCGCCGTCAAGCCAACCATGAAGGCGTTGGTGAGACTGGCTATGCCTGGGTTGACCCCCTTCAACGTGCCGCCGTTGAAGTTAAAAATAGAAACCGCGCCAGAAGCGCCGAGCTTTACCTGGCGGGAAATTTCGGTGCCACCATTCAGATTGTTCGTGGCGGTCGCCGTCGCGTTGTTGCCGAGCAAAATAGGCGTGTTCGGCACGTTCAGCGTGCCGCTCACAACCGACACCACGCCAGTTGAACCGGCAGCATTGCCAATCGCAAAAGTTGCGGAACCGGTATTGTTAAAAGCTCCTCCTTCAATGCTCAAGGTGGCAGAAGTATTGGCGGAGGCACCGATGCGAACACCACTGCCCGCCCCGGTATGCGAAGCAATGCCACCGGTCAATACTCGCAGCATGGAGCCTGACGCGCCATCAATCGAAAAAGCATAGGGGTTGGGCTGGGTTATTGTCCCGCCATTGGCAATAATCAATTGACCGCCAAAAGTGGTGCCATTATTAATGAAACCTCCATTGCCCGTTATTGACAACGTCACATTCGCGCCAATCGTCGCGGTCTTGCCCGAAGCCACATTCACACCATTATTTCCCGTAGTAGTGGTAACCGTTACCGCCGTGCCATTGGTGAGGGTATAACCAGAATTGCCGAAGGTCAAAGTGGCCGCCGACAAGGTGCTGCACATGATACCATAGCTGCCATCCGCCCCGCCGAAGATGGCGGCATCTCCAGTCGCAAATGTGGAGTTTGCCGTATTGCCAGTGCCATTGTTCCAAACCGTGGAGGTGGTATCCCACGCTCCACTTACTGGAGAATTCGTCGTGGCCGAAGGCCCGGCCCAAAACTTGTTGGCCGCAGAGGCGGAACCGGCGATTCCAACAACGGCAAGCACCGCCGCTATTTTTTTGAGTTGAACCGACATTCCGAACCATTGAACAAACCCGCAGGTTTGCCTGGCATCAGGCGCTGAAAGCTTGGGTGTGGTGGTTTGTTTCATATCTCGTTTTCTGTTTTTTGGTGGGTTGGTGGTTGGGGCAATTTGGTGGCGGCAGGCAATCACAAAACTGGTTGCTGATCCTTTTGATGCTTCAGGCGGGGATTTGTCCGGCTCATTCCCGAATCGAGGGCCAGACATTCAAACGCACGGTGATATTGCTTGGTGATCATGGATTGATGGTCACACATTCGCATACAAATATCCCGACGGTCTATTACACGTTAGTGTAAGGCGAAGTTGAATAAATTAAACTTGATCCAACGCCTGACTCACGCCGTTGTTTTTATTCACAAATTTCAGTGGCGAAAACGGCACCCGTTCCGACACAAACAGCAGGCCGCCAAGCCACCGAACCGCTCACCCGCCACGACCATTTCAAAGCGGACGCACAACGCATTCGCACACTGGTCGAGGCAGCCCAGGGAATTCTGAACGGCCCGGAGAAAATCAAATTGTCCTGCGCCGCAAGCGACTGGTGGTGGCCGTAAACATTTTTGAGAAAGTTTTTAGCCTAAACCGCTCTTGTCCAACCCACTCATTTCTGGCCATCATCCGGCAACGAAAGGAAAAATCGCGTGCGACCAAACAAAGCAAACGGCTGCGCGTTCACCTTGTTGAACTGCTCGTCGTCATCGCCATCATCGCGATTCTGGCGGCGCTGCTGTTGCCAGCGTTGGCCGCCGCCAAGCGCAAGGCGTATTCAATTCAGTGCGTGAGCAACCTCAAGCAGTTGAGCCTCACCGGCCTGATGTATGTCAATGACTCC
>Ga0182030_10004776_pt1 | contig 28924 bp, 33 predicted proteins | sample 812S3MmetaG_FD_121299 | JGI IMG/M metagenome (GOLD analysis project Ga0182030, IMG submission 121299) | Permafrost microbial communities from Stordalen Mire, Sweden - 812S3M metaG (Illumina Assembly) | ecosystem: Environmental > Terrestrial > Soil > Wetlands > Permafrost | place: Sweden...
CGTCGAAGATCGATTTCCATAATGTCACTAGATATAATCAGCAGGCATACACGAGAGATTAGTATTACAACTCGCCTAAGATATTCTTCAAATCCACCAGGTCCCAACTCTCCCGCCGAAGGATCGGTAGGACAGCCAAGAAGCCATGCTTTCGTACCGTCTTCATTCATTGTGCAATAATGCCACCTGAAGCCGGGTCGAAATATCTCCTGTCCTTCAGCCAATTTTTGCCAGCGTAATGTGTCAAGGTCCAATGAAGACAGAGAGCATTCTTGTGGGGTGATTGTCGCAGCTGGCGTCACAAAATCAAGAAGGGTGCCAGACGTATACACATGAAAGTGCATGCCTTTTTCTTGGGCAGGTATATTCGGTCCGGAGATGAATTTCAAGGAAGAGATGGCGCCAGGGGCAAGAGGAGGCGATGTAGTCAGTTGGAAAGAGGGCGGGTTGACCTGAGCACTACTCGAATTTGCGGCGTAACCAGAGCTGCCAACAGCTGCAGGTGGTGCTATAGCATATGAAGGTCGTGGAGAGCCAGTCATGCGACTCATTGCTGAATTTCGGTCCAAGGAGCCAAACGGGGGGGGTGAGTCGAAAGCTGGGCTACCCTTCACGTCTAACCACCAGATATCACCAATTTTGTCCATATCTTCGCTCAAACCCCCAAACACCCAGACCCGATCTCCCCAAAGGTACACAGAGTGGTCGAATCTGCCAACGAATTTCCATGCTCGGGACCATGTGAATGTCTTGAGATCGAGGTAGCAGATATCATCCAGCACATAATTATTATGACCAGTTATACCTCCAACTACGAATAATTTGTCCTCGTGAAGAACCGCTGCATGTCTAGCTCTTCCTTTGGGAACTGGCCCGCCCACGTTCGGTTGTGTCCAATGCGCAGTTTTGAGATCGAAGATTATGAGATCGGAGAGGTAGCTTCGATGTTCGTTCTCGCCGCCGAAGATGAGCAATTTGTCTCCCTGATAGAGGGTTGCAGTGTGGCCTATTCATCATCAGCTTTAGATCGGCAGTAGAATGAACAGTAAACATACCCATTCGAACCCCTGGAATATCGCCATAATTGTCAACCAGACTCCACTGATGGCTGACCATATCCAGCTTCAAGACATGATTGTAGACCTCATCTGTATACTGATCGAAGCCTCCGAACGCGTATATCTGATTATTACCACAGTACGTCACGGAAGCGTTCACCAAGCAAGCAGGCCTTTGACCTAAGGTTCTGGTGACCTTTGGACGATAGCCATCCATGCTAAGTCGACCCTTTATTGGCGAATTGGGCATAAGGAAAGTATTATTCGAGGAAGTAGCAGAGCTCGGGGTGAGGACTGTGCCGCCTGATATGTGATTACCGTTCGCGGAGAGTGCACCAGATCCGAAGATTGATGGAGCAGCTGCACCAGGGGTTGAAGGCTGAGCCATAGCAAATTTAGATGATCATGCTAGAATTGGGCTTATGATCGTCTCGAGATAAGATCGAGATCTAAAAAGGGGGCTGAAGCGGAGAACTGAGTGTGCTTCTGAATCACTTCAGAATAATGTCGTGTTTGCTCTGTCGTCAAAACTAGAGAGTGAATTGTCGGAGGAAATCGTGACTTTGCCGACATTCGTTGTTGCCTCAGGTGTTACACCATTTCCGTGGCAACCGCGCTAATAGCGTAAACATCGCCTTCTGCTCAAAAGCGCCTCCAAATCCATTCTACTTCCTTTCTTTTCATGCATATTGCAAATCTACAAATCCGCTCACCTTCACCTCCTACATCATCTCAATACCCTCTTGCTTCATTGCATCATTCCTCCAACCTTCATATAAGAATTCTTCAAGTCTATTAGATCTTTCTGCAAGTACCTTTGTACACGCCATTGATCGCTCTTGGACTTAAACTTTCTTCGAAGGATCATTCGACATATCGAGCACAAAACACGAACATACTAACCAAACAATTACCAGGAACCATTAGGTTGAGTCTCTTGGAGCTCGTTCGATATACCGAACCTCTTTATCATCGATCGATACATTTATTTGTCTTTCGACCGAGATCATAACCCGATATTGCAAAATGGCAACTGCAGTGTCTACCCCCATCAAGTCCCACATGGGCATGTTTTCCACACGTACCGCTGGCGGACGGATGCCATTGACTCCTTCTCCTCGCACACGAACCACAACATTGGCTGTCAACTCTTCGCCATTCACACCCGAGAGGAAAGCATCAGACAATGAGTCCATGAAGTCTTCAAAGTCAACATATGGAGGAAACTTATCATCACATTTCGCGAAGTCGGCTTCGAGAACTACACACCGCGACTCGCCAAAGTCTAATATTGCCAGAGGCACTCATACCCCTCGTCGTGCTCTGGAACTTGGTGTCTCCGACTTCACACTTACTGGTACTGGTGCGAAGACACCTGCCAGCAGCAAATCAAGGAAGGGTCCTCTCCGTCAAAAGTCTACCAAGACCACTCTTTCTTATGGCGATCGATTTATCCCAAATCGCACTGCAAGCTCTGCTATTGCTACTGTAGGCTCGGGCAAGCTCGACTTCGGCGATAAACAACGACCAAAGACAAGTGGTGGAGAGAGTTCATCGGTATTGGCCAACGGTGCTGATGATGCTCTCGCTGCCTTGGGTTCATTGTCTTTGAACGATGACGATGAGCCTTCGACCTATTCTCGACCTTCACCAAACACTGTTGCATACCAAGATTCTCTAGCATCGGCTTGTGGTGTGTCACTCAACCAACGAATCCTTGCTTTCAAGCCTGCTCCTCCTGAGTCTTCTAAGCCTGTTGATCTTCGCTCTCAATACAACCGACCTCTCAAGAATGCCAACGCCGCGTCTGCCCAGTTCAGACGCCGTGTAGCAACAGCACCTGAGCGTGTGTTGGATGCCCCTGGCCTCGTCGACGATTACTACCTCAATCTCCTTGATTGGTCGTCCGGAAACCAAGTTGCTATCGGTTTAGAGCGCAACGTCTACGTCTGGTCGGCGGAGTCTGGTACCGTTAGCTCTCTCTTGGAGACCAGCCCAGATACCTATGTCAGCAGTGTTAAATGGTCTGGCGACGGAGCCTATGTCAGTGTTGGACTTGGCACGGGAGAAGTCCAGATCTGGGATGTTGAGGAGGGAAGCAAGCTGCGAAGCATGCATGGACACGATACCCGCGTTGGCGTCATGGGCTGGGACAAGCACACTCTTTCCACTGGTGCTCGATCCGGTCTCGTCTTTAATCATGATGTCCGCATTGCTCAACACAAGATTGCCGAGCTTGTCTCTCACACTTCAGAAGTTTGCGGTCTCGAATGGCGTGCAGATGGTGCACAGCTTGCAACTGGTGGTAATGACAATCTCGTCTCCATTTGGGATGCTCGTTCCTTAGCCGTCCCAAAATTCACCAAGACCAATCACAAGGCTGCAGTGAAGGCCATCAGCTGGTGCCCATGGGCGCCAAATGTTCTTGCTACAGGTGGTGGATCGTATGACCGTCATATTCACTTCTGGAATACCACCACTGGAGCAAGAATGAATAGCATCGACACCGGATCCCAAGTCACTAGTCTTCGATGGAGTCCTCACTACCGTGAGATTGTTAGCACTAGTGGATTCCCGGACAATTCTCTCAGCATCTGGAGCTATCCTACTTTGGTGCGCAATGTCGAGATCCCAGCACACGAGACTAGAGTTCTTCACAGCTGTCTTAGTCCCGATGGACAAATGCTCGCAACGGCTGGTAAGTCGAATCATTCTGGTTAATGTGCCTTCAACTAACAGTTTTTAGCCGCTGATGAGAGCTTGAAATTCTGGAAAATTTTTGAGAAAAAGGCTGGTGCAAGCTCATCTGCCAGCATAGCAGGCGCTTCTGGAAAGGCAGACATGGTCAAGCAGATGACAATCCGATAGGGATACCATGACGACTGGTAAAGTATACTAACATTCCATACTGGCATTAGCGGGTTGGATTTGAGCGTGGAGTTTGGGAGTTTGTCTTTGACCTCTCAATGCCCATGGCAGAAAGTGCTTCACCTGGTGCGATTAATGCTTGACGATGGATGACTGGAGGGATACTGGATGAATGAGATTTTTGCTGGCAGGTCTTTTAGAGCCGAGAACCTGTATTTAACTTATGAATGGATTGTATGATTATCGCGCGACTGAACATACCAACTCCTTTTCTGATTGCAAGTGAGCCTTTGTCCTCGACCTGTTGCATGATCTTCTGTATTGCTTGTAGATCAACGACCGAGGATACTGCACATGTTGATGCCAAGAGTTTCTCCAAGATAGCTGGTCTGTTACTCAATTATGCAGCGACCGTTCAATCACACTAGTTCATGAGCAAGAGACTTCATATGTTTCTCAATGTCAAATTTATTATTAGAGATTCAGCATTTTTCATTGTCATTCATCGAGATAAAGCTGAGCGCAAACGTTTTGAGGCTCAGCTTATTATTAGTAAGCAAACTAAGGTCCTCCGCAGACCATATCTCAGGAAAAGCGACCGTACCAATACAACTCCGCAAGCCAGGACGACGAGCGTCCATTTACTTCGCGGAACGCACATAAATTCTCTACGAAGTTCATTCAAATAGATAGGAGTACAGATAAGCATTCAAACGAGGTCACATATTCACTTGCGGTCGAGGAGAGGGGACGTCTTTGCGACCGAGTTGTTGCCTCCGCGTCACTCAACTCTTTGTCCCTCCAACAAACCGATCAGGACTTCTGATATTTCTCTGCACGGCGCACACCTTGATTGTCAATATTCGCAACATCGAGAGGTGTCCAACGAGATCACGGTCGCTCCCGTCGAACGTCGAGATTAATCGTTCCTTGTCGCACACGACTCTTCGAACCCCTCTATCACCCCACCTCAACGCCAGCAAAATGTCGAATACACAGGTCGGAAATGTTTATCAGCAGATCATCGCAGATGTCGTCGAGAGTTCCAGAGTTGATTTCGAGGAGGGCGGCGTCGATGATCATGTTCTGGAGCAATTGAAACAGGTATGACTCTTCCTTTGTGCCCCCTTCCACCCAAAGCGCTTTCATCAAATATCGTTCTCTTCAATTCTGATCGTTATTTTCATCATGCTGTAATCTTCTCAAGTCGTTGCATGCATTTTGTCGCTGGAAACCCTCGTTGTTGGTTCTGTGCTGGGGTTCCTCCTTGCATGGCTGCCTGTGCATAGGCCCTCGATTTTCTCGGGTGGGCGACCCTCAGTATTTGGCTTTATACCCAGCCCTTCGCTTGTAAAACTTGCGCCAAGACGCTAGAGCGTTTTGGACTTCGAGCATCACGTGTGGCTAGAAAAGGGGTCATCTGCAGTCTCTTTCTCTCGAAGCATTATTGAGCACAAAGCTTTCATGGTGGTGCTCCTGGATATGCTGATATGTTCTAGGGATGGCAACAAAAGTTATCTCAGCTCAATGTCGCTACCTTCCCTTGGGACCCAAAGCCTGAGCCACAACCTATCGCCAATCCTCCTACCGTTCCCTCTAATGCTGGCAGCTACCAGCCAATGAGTGCACCTCCTCAATCCAACCCGGTTTATGCTCCTCAAAACGTCAATCCTGGTCCTCGCATCAAGGCAGAGCCGGGTCTAGACAGCCCAACCAATGGACAACCTCCATATCAGCCAACACCTATCCTCCCACCCCAAACACAAACAACCGCTGCTCAACGAGCCCAGATGAACTTAGCAAATAGCTATGGTCAACGAGCTGCCGGATCCATAAGCGCCATTCAATCCAACACCGGTCCACAACAACAACAACCAATGACTGCTCAACAACAAATGCAACAGCAGATGCACCGACAGCAAATGGTTCAGATGCAAGAGCAACGTGCAGCAGGCATGCAGCCACGACCACCGATGTCTCATGAGCAGTACAGGGCCGAAATGGCCAGACAAGCCGCAGCGGCACAACAAAAGCTCCAGTATCAAAATGGTGTTGGTGGTGCTCAGACTGATGGTGCTGGTGATGAAGAAGACTCGGTTTCCGTCATCAAGCGCATCAATGCCAATGGTGAAGAAGTCATGGGACGCATCGAAATTGATGGTCTAATCCGCGACAAGATCGCCTCAATGGGCCAAACCATGGAAGGTGGCGGACTCATGCTTCCTCTTCATCAAGCCACGTCCTCCAAGAAGCGTCAACGCAAGGTCGTCAAGTCTGCATCTGGACTAGGTCAATTTGATGGACCGGACTCTGATGATGATAACAAGGAGCTTGTCAAGGACGAGGAATTGGATGAGGATGCTATTAACTCCGATCTTGATGATCCCGATGATGGCTTGAATGAAGAGGACGAGGATGATGAGGGCATGGGCCACATTATGCTTTGTATGTATGATAAAGTTCAGCGGGTTAAGAACAAGTGGTGAGCCTTCCCTTCCCTTCCCTTTCCCCTTCCTCAATATACCTCGTAGAATCTAACCCCGAAACAGGAAGTGCGTCATGAAAGACGGCGTTCTCACCGTTAACGGCAAGGAGTACGTCTTCCACAAGGCTAGTGGTGAGTATGAGTGGTAGATACTCCGCCTCATACCTTCATTTATCGCGCCTCTCCAACCTTCCTGATCGAATGTACACTCTCTTGCACACATCTCTCAAAAACCTCGAATTGAAATAATCATACAAAAATAAATCATCGCCTCGTCTTTCAACGTCATCTCAGATCTCGCGCAAAGGGTACGGATAGATTCCTCTGATTTCACAATACGCACGCGATCGATATTTCCTCTTTCGCCTCACTCTTCGCTCTCCTTTCCCTCGAATAACTAGTTGGTTGATTTCCGTTTCTGTGTTCTGCATTATGGGCGCTCGGGAGTACGTACACATCGATTGATGGTTGGGCGGGAGAAACACACATTTGAGGTGGGGAAAATTGGCTGGGAGGGGGAGAGCGACGGGATGTGGATTAGTAAATTGAATTCAAAATACCCGCAGTACATGGGACAGAAATTGATGGTCCATTGATCACAAGCAAGGAATGGGTTGAACTTTAGACACGGGAAATAGGGGATGATGGAGGAAAGAGTGATTGTATTGTAAATTAGGCAGAGAATGGAAAATCTTTTGCAATAATTTTTGTATGTGTGTAAGAGTGTGCGTGAGTGGGGCGAGGTTGGGTGGTGGGGAAAGAGCATGGGTGCGGGGTTAAAACCGACTCCTACGGAGTACGAGGGAGCTTCCCAACAGCTAAAGTAAAATTGCAATCTCCTCGGGTTCCTTTGCCTCCCATTTAACTTCCACTCAACCCCATTTTCTTATTTCAAAATTCATTCACCCCCTCGATCTGTGGCCAAATCTCAAATCCCGCACGTCTCCCCCTTCTCTGAGCCCTACAAATACCACCTCACTATTCCTCCGTGATCTTCAACTGATCAGAGCCACGAATTGTATAACCAAATGGCAGGGTAGTTGGGAATTGTGACAAGTTGGCTTATTTGGGGTTCCTTATGAATGATTATGCACTTGTTTAGTCTAGATTTGGATTTAATAAATTAGGCAACGGCTCTTTTTTTAGGAAGTCTCAGACGACATTTCTTCACATTCGCTTTCAACGCGGTTAGTCACCATCGCCGCTCTGCCTAGGCACTACTCACCCTCAGATCATCCTCTAATCAGGTTGCTCATTCACGTTCCTGCTCTCCCTTCCATCAACTAACCGAGATTACAAGACTGGGTTTCTTGGTAAATGGGCAGTCTAAGCTAATTAAGGCGGGTGGAAAGTTGACTTTTGGCAAAAGCCGTGACTCCTATATACTTGATAGATAAAAAGAAAAGATGAATACGCAATAAGAAAACGTGAAGATAGATTTATAAGTTCGCTCGGGTGATATCACGAGCAAATAAGAGTCTCATAAATATCCGGTATAGAGCATAGTCGAATACACGAAGCAACATCTATCATATTCCAAATCTGAGAAGTTCCTCTATTAGACAAAACTCGGCATAATCCGGTAAGAAGATATTACAGCGTCCAACCGATTCAAGTAGTCGAGCTCATAATCAACAGCAAGGTCGTCCTGGACCCATATCTGCTGGAGAATATTCTTCAGTCCATGCAAGCTCCTCAAACTCGAGGTTTTCATTGCTCTTTCAATATGTTCTAGAATTCTCATTCTCTGCTCATCTGTCCGAGCCTCGCATCCAATAATCAGCAGTGGAAAGGCCGGATTGAAGATCTCCAGGTCGTCGAGAAGTATATAGGCCCTCTCAACCATTGTATTTATTTGAGGGGAGGTTCCTGAAAAATTCCGCGATGCTCTTTTGAGGTAAATTAGAGCAGCTAGTTTGAAAAGCTCCATTGTAGCCACCCAAGCTGTGCTCAAGCCGGACATATTATCAGATATACCTTCTGGTGCCAACGGGACAATGTTGGTTATCCTGTTTTCGAGGCAACGCAAGGAATTTTCGTATTCGTCGCTGTGGTATAGTGAGTCTGTTGGTTTTCGAATCATCTCGAACATAATATAGAAATGTCGAAGAATTTCATGTGAGCAGTGCGATGCACTTTTAATCTATCTCGTATTAGATAAATGACGGTGCAGAGATGAATTTTCATATTCTTCAGCCTAACCTTTCGTGAGTGGCAACTTCCCTGTTCCACAGGTGCGAAATTTCCGATTCCTTTAATAGGCTCCACATTTATATACCAGTGTCGGTGGCTAAACCGGCTCATGACCATATGATACTCTACCCAGTCTAGAAGTCTGGAAAATTCGCCTTGAAAATTTTGGCTGTCAAGGCCTGCGTTGTCGATTAAATGTCTAGCTTCATTCAAATGGCCTAAAATCCAAGATCCAGTTTAGCAATGTCTTTGAAGAATCAGGCCACCCATTTCATGAAAAGGTAGCAGAAGAACTAACATAGTAAATCGGAGATATTGTTCTAGGCTAAGCAAGTAGAAATAAATAGACCACACGTTACTTACAGAACCACAGGGATACTATATTTGGCATTCCGAGCATCTTGAGCGCTAGTGAGTGTTTGTTCAAAAGAAGATATAGACCCATGCTTGAACATACCTCAAGGTGGCACAGTATCATACTAGCCGCAATATGTTGAACTACCGTGGGACCTTCAACACGGTGATCGCAAGACACGACCAGCGCGCGGAGAGCGCGCGCTTTGAACCGAAAAACATCTGCTCGCAGACCATGCCGGTGGAACGACGAAAGCGCCAACGCCGATTGTAACACAGCCATAGAAGACGGTGAACTATCTGAAAGAGCCAGACGCACCAAAAGACTTAAGAACTCGTTCTTGTCAGGTTCGAAAATGGCCAGTGTGGACGACGCCATACTTATAACTGCAAGTATTAGCTTGATAAAATTCTACAAGCTAGTTTTATTTACAGTGATCAAAAATTTCTCTTTCCTCGTAACCTAGATTGATTGGGAGCCATGATAGCACCATAGGCGGATCGAGTCTTTGAAAGGCAAATCCCTTATGACTACCAAGTCCTATCGTTAGAGAATTAGTTGGGTGATAGGCAAATTCCGTGAGTGAGTAAACCTTGATTCATGCGCAGGTAATCGTGGAGCTGGATATCCCATGACGTAGCATTTACAAAGCTCGTCTGGGAGAAACTTTTTGCAGTCCCAACTACATCCTGAAGGGAATGGGTCAAGCTCCGCTTTGTGTTGATAGCCTTTGGCCACGACAGCCGCAACCCATACTGACATGGTCTATTAGACTTGGCGCACCTTGAACAACGTGGGCGTACGCGGTTGCAAACTGCCCTAGAGTCTGTAGCGCTTTAGTAATTGGCCCCCTAGATGTACTTCACTTAGGCAGGGACAGTACCTCTGCAAGCCCAGCACTCATTTGTATGCATTCTGGATCAATTAGTATCCTCTCCGATATCTTGACCGTGTAAGTTGAGAATTGTTAAGCATCTACAAAAAAGTTGCCATTTTTATATTTTGGCGCGGAGGTGACAAATGCGCTGCACGGGTGGAGGGGTAATAGTAGGTCTTTATCACCGGACTCGGGGCCCTATCAAGACCCACTATTCCCGCATTTCTGATTATTGATCTCGCTTATCTTCTTCCGCTTTTAGAAAAACGGCAACTTTTCTGTGTCTTGGCAATTTAAAGTGGACCCTCGGTTTAGAGAATCTATACACACACCATCTGACATTATAACAAAAAATAGCAGATTTGAAATCGAAAAGCGAGCAAACGAGGCTTCAAGGATGGGTCCAAATTGATATAAATACACGCTCGATTGCGTCTCTTCTGGGGTTATCAACTCTCAGAACGACGTCTTAGAATCATCCTACAATCAACCTCGGTTTTATAAACCATAAAATTTCCATTCCAATGTCTTCTTACGTGATTACTGGAGTCTCTCGTGGCATTGGCGTATGCTCTCTCATCCTGCTTCATGTACAAGACTCGTAACTAATTAAAAAATCCATCATCTAGTTCGAATTCGTCCGCCAGCTCTCTGAAAACCCAGCCAATACCATCTTTGGCCTCGTCCGCAACAAAGCAGCCGTCGAGTCCAAGGTTGCCGCTGAAATTGGCCGGAAAAATATTCACATCATTGAAGCCGACACCACGGACCCCGAGGCATTGAAGGTAGGCTAGCGAGTGGTCAATAAAACTGAGGTCGAAACTGAGTCAAAGATTTTCTAGAAAGCAGCTGAGTATGTTTCTGAGAAAACGAATCGCACCCTTGATTATATCATAGCCAATGCCGCGCTTCAAGCTAAGACTGCTATGGTTGGCTTTGACACTCTGTAAGTTCTAGGCGGAGTGACAAATACCCCTGGTATAGTTGATTTGGGATTAATTCTTTCACAGGAGCAAGGATCCAAAAGCCCTTGAAGAAGACTTGATTGAGCACTACCGAGTCAATTCCATCGGCCCCGTCCATCTATTCAATATTTTCATGCCCCTGATTTTAAAAGGTCGGGCAAAGAAAGTGATTGCCGTCTCCACGGGCATATCGGACCCTGAGATGACACTCAAGGCCGATATATTCCAAGCCACGTCTTATTCAATGAGCAAGGCAGCTCTCAATATGGCCGTGGCCAAGTTCAGCGCCTTATACCGTGAGAAAGGCGTCCTCGTCATGGCTATATGCCCTGGTGCTGTAGACACCGGCAGTCTTCAGATTGGTGTGCAGTCGTCTTGACAAGTGAAAGGGTATGCGTTTTGCTGACGTTTTGATAGAAACCGAGGAGGATGGAAAGTTGGCTATGGCTTTGTTTGGGAAGTTTAAGGAATATTCGCCCACCTTTCAAGGACCTGCGAAGCCAGAAGACAGTGTCAAATCGGTCTTGGCTCTCGTGAATAAGGCTACTGTTGACGGTAGTTATGCAGGCGTCTTTATCTCTCATACAGAAAGAAAGCCGTATCTTTGAGACTGTGTACCAGGAAGCGTTAAGGGTTACTGAAAACGTGTGTATGAAGATTTATCTTTCATAGATTAAGAATATTTCGAAATTTATCGATATTGGTTAACTATTATAAACCTATTATTTTGCAAAAAATATTTACAAATTTCGTTTAGTAGTCAATTTAAACCTTAAAATTATTTTTTTGCAGACAGGCTACAGTAGAACTAGCTTATCTTAATCTTCATATAATTCTGTCAAGTAAAGTCTCCACTTTTTGTGGCCCCTTCAAAGTTATACGACTGGCCTGGTTTCTTGCCCTCGTATTAGATCTTTCGTCCTTGTTTACTTTCTTACTGGCTAGATTAGCTTGAAACCTTATGTCTTGACTTTTTCTATCCCTTTTAAAGGGATGTAAGTTCTTAGTTTGTTTCTTAGAATCCGAGAGAATACTAAAATCCTTCGTATTTAGGGCTTGCCGCATCTCTCTTTCTCTTCTGATAAAATAGAAACTGGTTGATTAATATATTACTACTACATCGAGAGAATTGTCCTTTTAAGTATTGCTCTTTCGCTTCCAGTACGTCGAGCGTTTTAATTTTGGAAGACGCGACCTCCGCCCGAGGGTTATACAATCAAGCCTACGATTAAGAATAACTTATAAAGCTAAAATATAATTATAGTTTTATTAATTAATTAATTACAGTCTTAATCAACTAATTGTAGCCTTAACCATAGTATTAATTATATAACCCTTAGGCGGCCCGACAGGGCCGTATCTCTACTTTAGTATCGTATAGCTCGTGATATTTACCTTATATAGCTTATATCAATTATTTATAAAATTATAAAGTATAAAAATTAGCCTTTTTTGATGTAAAAAGCGCTCGAATCTAGAGGATGGCCAACTATTATAGAGAGGAACTTAACGCAGAATTTTACTCCGGGTGCTTGAAGCTTTACATAATGATTATATTTGTGATTACAATGAAGCAAGCATATTTTTTCTAGCAGAATTTATTGTTTGTTATAACCTAGTATAAATAAATTTAACATTGAAGATAGGGTTAAAGTTTTGAAGTGGATTCGCTCATAAGCGAGATCTGTTTCTTCGAAGGAGGGCATCCTAGGCCGGGCTGCAAACCGGAGAAGTTTACTTTCCTACGTCTTACCACATGCGATATGAAATGAGAGGAAAAACTTCCTCTTTTTCTTTGCTTTTGAAAACTTCCATGACACAATATTTTCCAGCGGTGTTTATATCGGCTTTTCTAGGGCTCATGCAAAGAGAAATGCAATCGAAGTAACAATATCGCCGCTACTTAAGATCATGAGTTCTTTAAGTATCTCGGATACTTATGGGATTTCCACAAACTAACCTAAACTAATCAGCATTGAGTTTCAACTCCGCCTTTGCCCCTTATGCAGACAGCTAGAACCATCACATATACCCTCTCTCCTTTCATTTCCTTAGCAAAGAGCCCTTTATAGATGAATATTGCTTGAAAGGCCGTATAAAGTCCTAAAAATCAATCTTCCGCAGCCCCGAGAGTGTATCCAAAGCCTGCCGATCACCCACTGCCAAGATGGCTAATCGTAAAATTCCCAGGCCCCAAAGCTGTAATCACATGATATCATAAATTCAACCTCCTAGACATCTCATTCCATCAATTGGCCACCCAAGCCAACTAATTAGGCGTAGATCCAAAGGGTTCAAATCTCCATCTCGAACCCGGCTCCCTTACTTTGGGATTCACCCGTCTCCCATCCGGGTACCGTGCAGCGTCCACCCCCTCGGTGTTTTTTCGCAGGGCGAGTTTATGCTTTTCTCGAGCCTTTTGATTTCTAATGAGATGGTATGTGTTACTAGTTGATACCTTGGGTTTTATAATATTTGGCGTTTCGGACGCATGGCAAGGGGAGAAGGAACGCACGTCTTGGGTGGGGAGTTGGATGTTGGTCTAGATTTTGATTTGAGGAACGGAAAGCACATTTTAGGGGTCTTTCCCAATTTGAGATTAGAACAAATTAGATAAGGAGGAGTGCTTGCTGCGAGTAGAACGATGCTTCTTAAAAATTTAGAGTTTGATTCTTGGAGGAATGTTTCGATAAGCACTATCTCTTAGGCGGTGTGTATCCCAGCAGCCTCAGGCATCACTCGCTTCGATAGAATTGAATAATTTCAATTGGTCCGGAATTCATAAGTTCCGTGATCTTGCCTAAGATGTCAGGCTGCTGGGATTCGCGCCTAAGAGATATAAGTTTTCGTGGCGGTGGCGCAGCAGGCTGTGCTGTACGATCGATCAGCCTGTAAGATGGCAGTGCAATCTCACAAAATAATGACAAACAATTTTTGAAATCGAGGACTGAGAACAGATATCTTACGAACAAGAAAAATAGATCTGTTGAGGCAAAAGCGAAAATAGTTGAGGAAGGTGTAAAAGAGAGGCTGTAGATCATATCATTACTTGTGGGAAACCATTTTAAGCACCACTGTCTCGCTATTGTGTCCCTGCGACCTTGCGATCATATCAGCGCATGGATCATCGTACCCGAGCTACTCGTGAATATTACCGACCTATAAATTCCTCCTCAACGCCATTTCGCTGTGCAAACATCACGTGATATGTAGACACTGGGTTTTGCCGATAAACTTTGCTGTTTGATTAGCTTGTATTAGAATTTGATCAATTCCAAGTACTGGACTCCTGGTTTCTAAGAGAATTACTCCAATAGTGTTTTGTCGAGGATTAGAGATGTGGGTAAATGTACCTGGAAGGATCCCGAATGTCTCCTTCGCTTCTATGATTCCGTCCCTTGACAGGTTTTCTGGCCTGGAGATCGAAGTCCGCTTTGAGAGCTCGTTTATACTTAGTAAATAGCACCTGTTGATTTAGAAAACCGTCCATGATGAAGTTCAATGCTCCTAAAGCCTTGTCAAATGCCACATGACACAATTACCCTGCTAGTTTTCTGTCCTTGAAGCGAATCTATTTATCTACAATTTATCTATTACATGAACTCCAATGCAAATTAGCTTCATCCAATCATCTTATCGTAACACCACCAACTCAGACAAATTCCTGCATCCTCGCCCTAGGCCTCCTCATCTCATCCATCTCATACGCCGTCTGCCCCCGCCCCGCCATCTGCGGCCTCGCAAAGGTATCTTCCGCCCTCCAATAAACACCTTCCTCCTGTCTCTGGCTCAAATTTAAATCCGAGTTAACACCCACACCCGACGTCGTCCTCAGCAGCGCCTCCTTAGCATCTATCCTCGCCGCCTGCTCATCCAGCAACAATTTCTTGGTCTTCCTCATCTTCATATAAATATAAGCTCCCGCCACAATCGTGAGAATGAATGTGATGCCCAACACAATATCTTGGATGGTGTTATTATTTGATTCTTGAGCGAGCAGGACGCCAAAGTAGACGAGGGTGATCTGCTTTGGGAGGGTCAGGAAGGTGGCGACTGCGAAGTGCCAGAATTTGACGTTGCAGGTTGAGAAGACGGCGGTGGAGAAATGGGAGGGGATGACGGAGAAGCGGACGATGAGCACGACCTGCTAGATGTTAGATTCTATGCTCAGACAAAGGGGCCTGCGACATACCAAGAATCCACCATCTCGAGTGAGGCGTGCTAGCGCGCCGTAATTGAGATTTGTTCGCTCGAGCTTGACGGCTTTCTTTCGGAAGAGGTATTTGAATGCATACCATGTCCCGACTAACGTAATTAGTAGCTATTGATACGGGTCGGGTGCGAGCAGGCTTACTCTCTCCCAAAAATGTCCCAGCTGCAACAATAGCAAACCCTATCCAAAGTCCCCAAACGACACCACAAAGTAAAGCAATGAGCTCATGACCGAACAAAGGCGGAAAGGAAATAACAATCAAAATCGCCACAGGGATAACGAATCCGCCCGGGATATCTCGTATCTTCTCAGACGTCGGTCTCAAAGCCTGTTCCCATCAGTACGTACTCGTCCCCCAACCCGAACACCCAATGCTTGACTCACCTTCACAATAGAATCATGATGAATCGTAATCAGTACCGAAAGCACCGTAATGACAATCGTCAGAATCCATAATGCTGCAAATCTCCCGTCAGTCCAGTTCAATACCCCGCCGCACCCCGCCACCAACCCGCCATCAACACAAGAGGGACTGTAGAGAGGAAGGGTCAGTGAAAAAGGAACGTACGTATATATTTTGGTTTCGTCAAGAGTTCCTTCCATTGTACTTGCTTGTACTCGAATTCTTCAACTTCAGGGTCCAGCCCACCGGACTTTTGGATAGGGGCTTCGGGATTTTCGGCCATTTGGCATTTGTCGCGTGTCGCTCAATCACAATCACAGTCTCGCCAAATCCGTCAAATGTCCGTAAAAGCCGTTGACTTCAAATTTGAAAATTGGATAATTGAAGTTGTACAAAACATGTACATGTTTCTTGAAGATGAATGATCTGAGGTATAGTTGCGCATGGTGGCTGAGCGGCGCCAAGGGTTTGAGACTACGGTTTCATGTTAAAATGGTGAGAAGTGCATGATTTGCCAAGAGATCGCAAACATGGATGAAGCGATAGAACGATCATTTGCAGGGATGGGCGTCATTATTGATTATCAATATCAAAATGGAAACGGGAAAAGGGGCGGACTGATGAGGGTATCACGTGGTTCTATTTTTGGAACATTGCGAGGGATGTTGGTTCGTAATATTAACGCAGCAAGAATCAATTTTAGAATAGGAATAATTTTCTTATTGACCGATCGTTGATACATTGGGAGTCAAAATCCGCCGCGCTTCAAAACAGGTGAACATGGACATGCATCGGCACCACGCATGGTGGGCAGATTTTGTCAGTTTCCCCAACACTTTGCTGACACGAAACAAATTTCTGCCTAGGTATGTAAGGATCACAAGTTCTACCCTAGCACGTGTCAAAAACTATGAGGCACCACCCATTTTACTAACCGAGGGTAGATTCCTAATCTTCTATGATCTTCTCCACTTCATGCTTCCCCAGATTCAGTTTTACACTCATCTACTCGGCTGAATGAAAGCACAACCCAGCTTCCTTTCACAATATCATCCACTTCTTGCTTTCCCTAGATGATTAGAAACATGTTGGCAATTCCGACTCCTCGACTTCTATAATATCGTCCTTTTTATGCACCCCTATACAATCGTATCATACGAAGTTGCCCCACGCTCTACTGTACCGCTGGAAGAGCTAGTACTTGTTTGCAGGAGTCAATGGGCGTTGGGCAGGAGAGAATTTGAGCCGGGAGTTTTTTAAAGAGACTGGAAGGTTATTAGAGGTTGGGTCGATTGTACGGCAAGGGCGGCACGTCGCAATTGGGTTTGCAGTTGAGTGTCAAAGGGGGTTGAAGGAAGCTTTGGTAACGAGGTTGTAAATTACGGAATGAAGATACATTAGAAGGCTAGATCATGTATTTATTAGGTAGGGAGTCTAGAATGTGACTGAGTTTCTGTTACGATAGATATTGTACAGGACCACCCTAGACCCTTCGGCAGTAGAATCGCCGAGGCTTAGTATAGGCACGTGACTTTATGTCACGTGCTTGTCGCGTCCACTAGGCCTAGAAGGGATATAGGGATATAAAGGGCCCTTGATTTCCATAGACTAGCAATTCAGACCTTTTACACACTATAAACTTGAGTCCTTCGTGACAGTTTCCATTGTCATTGGTTGGTGTTCTTGGTTCTTGTTGGTCGATTGATTTGACTCGTGTTATGCAGGGAAGGGTATGGTTTGTTCGTATCGAGAAATAAAAGTTTCGAATAGAGTTGAGACCCTGATATTATGAATCGAAGATGGGTCCTTTTAGTTATACCAAGGATTGGCGTTCGCTGCGATTCCGACGCCATCGCGTTTCAGTCGACTTGTCCGGGATTCAAGGCTGAGGAACTTGAAAGCGGTTTGTGAATTGAAAGACATATACTTTGGAGCTGATTTCGAGAAAGGTATAAGTAAGGTTAGAATCCAGATGGAAAGGACAGGGAGGGACTGTATCTTCGAAGGAACAGGAGTTGCGTATCACGTGAATACAAGTGCAAATTGTTTGCAATGTTTGTCACCAATTCAGGAGCACAACGACTGATGAAAAGCCAACCAATGAGCTACAGCTTTGCTTGAGAGTCTAAAACAATGTCATATTCTATGACCCTCAGTTATTGTGGACACACTATGCGCATACAGCGCAGCAAGTTGCTTTCCATGCTTGCTTTGCATAGCTACGAGATGATGATAGTCGATCTCTCCCCGACAATGTAAAATCCAAAAGAAGGAACAGCCCGAGAAGCACCCCATTTGCCGCTTTAGAAGTCCCGAAGCTGACTTCGATCTCCAATATTTTCTGTTTCTTTGCTTGGATACTTTCTGGGAGTCTCGCTTGTTCGTGTTAGTACAGCAACGAAGGTTTAGGGGTGCTGATATTTGATACCTTTAGAGTCAAATTTTTGATGATTCACCAACAGTCGTGCTATCATTTTAACACAGCACATCGGATAAGTTTTCCTCATCTTCCAACATCTTCTCAACTCCTTCCTCTATAGCAACCTTTGTGAAGAAAGACTGAGCTGCCTGAAAATGCTCTGCATACCGCTTTTGAATTTCGGGCGGTATTCTTGCGAACATCCAATAATAATCCGGATACAGCGGGGCTCCTGCATCTAGAAGAAGACTAACTACTCTATAATCGACTGGATAAAGTAGGGCGCAATATAGAGGGCTCTGGTTGTTAGCGTTCCTGACATTGAGGTCTGCACTGGCACCAATCATTAGTTCAGTGATCGCAGGACCAGCTCTCACAGCCTCGTGCAATGCTGTCTTTGTACCTATTTTGTCCCAAGAGGTCACATTAACAGCTCCGTATTGGAGCAAGATCTTCAAGACCGCTTCATGTTTGTGGCGAATCGCCATGGAAATTGCTGCTATACCAGTGCTTCCATTCGATCTCGCATGAGCGCTCTGCCCATTATCCAACAACAGCTTTACAATTGCTTCGTGTCCTGATTTGATTGCCAGAAAGAAAGGAGTCTCTCCAGAACTGGACCTTTTCTGCATCTCTGCTCCATTCTCGATTAATGTCTTCATGACGCCTTCAAGGCCATCTCGAGCTGCCTGATGCACAACAGAGCGACCCTGCTCTTTTGACTTGATATCGATATTCAACAGAAGATCTCGCATTTTTTCTTGATCGCCTTCTTTCGCTGCTTCAAGAATTTCGAAGTGCTTCTGGTTCTCTCCAGGTACCTTTGCATCACGCGTTTCGTCCTCGAAGTATTTCCGTAGTATTTTTTCGACTGCCGGATCATTTTCCTTGTGTCGTTTCAAGTGCTTCCAGAGATAGTCTTTCCGATTTGTCCCCCTAAAATTACATCTCGGGAACCTATACTGGAAATTCATCTGAACTTGTCTATGAGTTAATTTGTGTCGCTCCCGGTCCGTGTTGAGAGCAAATGCTTTCGTACAAATGGAGCATTTGTAAGGTCGCTCATGAATTTTTCGATGTTTACTGGAAGAGACAGTTAGTAATTGAGACAAAGATTGATAGCAAAACTATACTTGTAGTGCATCCGCTTCTCAAAAACTTTTAGGCAATTTTCACACTTGAAAAAGTCACTTTTCTCGGCCTCCATAGTACTTTCCACTCACTATTGAGAGTAATTTGAAAAGAGAGGTAGTGACTTGAGCACAATAGTGATATGTATCGACCCATCAGAGAGATCTGTGGGCGAGTTGATAAGAAGATATCTTCTGGGTGCTGGTGGTGTCGCATCCGATCTTCCTTATTTGCTGGGTTTTATCGTTGGCCAAGAAAGGGGGCTGGAGTGTGGGTGTGGTCTGAACCTGCAGGGCTCTTGGGGCGTTGGGCTGTGTTTCATGCTTCTGGTTAGCGCTTCACGAAACGCGATTCAGGATAGATTGTAATTCGTTCTTCATGTTCTTCCTATCCTTTCAGCTTTTTAACCGACTCTTCGTCTTTCTATTTTACTATCAAGGACAAACTCATCTTGCCGCACTCCACGTCTTCACAGCACTCAACTGTTATCAATTCGCCGAATACCTACAACCGAAGAGCAAACGAAAATCAACACGGCAACACTTCAGGGAGACAAAATTTCCAGCAATTGGTCGACCGTTCTCAAAGGCAGTGTTTGACGATGCCTCTCGAAGATGTCGACCTTGGGTAAATTTTTTTTTTCGACAGCTGACGGTAGGGGGCGCGCAGCTCGGCGCCTGTATGGACAAAGGCCTGCCGCGACTATGCCGGAAATGGTCGAGATCTTACTCTGGCCCAACTTTTGGCCGAACCAGATGCATACAAAGCCCGCTTTTCCGATCTATCTTCGCTGTCACAGCCTCACTATGTGCAGGATCACCCTTCATCAGCCGCAAGCGACAGCATATTCCCATCCGCTGCCCCCTATGAAAATGCTATCAAAAGCATCAATTACAATCAGAGCTCGATCAATCTAGGATACGGAACTACCAGCGACTTGGAGCGCAATCTAACTGGAGAGGATGGAATTGGTCCCGAAACCCTAAATCCGGCAGACTTTGGAAATGCTTCGTGGAGTCTGGCCGACATATCGACTTCAGCCCAGTGGCAGCAGAATGCCAGTAATGCAGACACATACAATTTCCAGGTTCCAAGCCACGACAACTCCATGCATGCTGGGATAGGGTACCAGAACACCATTGGTCCGATAAATGCAAGCCACGACTGGATGACCGCCCCAAACACGCAGCACTTTGTACCACCAAACGCCCCACTAACAAATGCATACGCCCCATCAGAGCCCCGAATTACCGAGCCAAACACAATCCAGAACGCGATCCCGCTCGCCCCAAGCACAGGGCTTCGAAGCCCCAGCAATAAATCTATCGGATTGGCTAATCCCTTACCCTATACCGAGCACCAACTATTGGGACAACAATCTCAATACCTTCAACAACTTCACTCACCCACTCACCCAACAAACCCTCTCTCCCCACCCAAGCTCCGCCAACGTTCCCACCTCATCAACTCCAGCCACCGCATCCATAACCATCCCACCCAACCGCCCATTCCACTGCCCGAACTGCACCAGATCATTTGCTCGTCGTGGAGACCTCGCGCGCCATGCTCGTCTCCACGACCCGCAAGCGACGCGGTATCCGTGCCCTGCCCCCGGCTGCGCCCGGGGATTCTTGAGGAAGGATAAGTTGGCCGAGCATCGGAATCGGTGGGGGCATTAGGGTTAGGAGGGGGGAGAGGGATCTTATATCAAGGTAAGAAAGAGAGTATGGGAATTTCTTTTGGTGGGTAGGGGGTAGGGGAGTTGTTGTTATGTTTGGTTGTGGGAGTGGGTTTAGGCTGGAATAAAGGGAGACGAGAGATGATGGACGAGGATGGGGTATGCAGGGGATATTTATTCGTTTTCTTGGTTTTCTTTTTAACTACTCGCGTTTCTGTATGTGATCGTCAAGGCTTGCGTGGAGAAAGACGGAATCTGGTTTCTTGATTTCTTTTATTTTATTTTGTGTTTGATGCTGAGTTATTTGAGGCTTGTGCGTGAAATGAATTCCTGTTTCCTAGAAAATACCTAAGTCACTTGTTTTAGCAGGTTTGATACCAGTGTACTTGCTCCTACAAGATATAAACTCAAGGTATAAGAACAAGCGTCCAGATAAAGAGATCGCATCACGTGAGGCCCCTATTCCGGCACGACTGGGAACATTACCTTTAAGTTAGCCATCCTGTAGAGCCGCGTCGTTGATAGAACAGCAAACCTCTACTATCTTTGACATCACATTGCTTTACACAATTATCTGGGAAGAAATCCAGGCAGAACTCCGAGTAAGTCCAAATTCACTCACGCTCAGCTTATGCCAAGGTTTGATTGATGAACCGCCAGAGTGGATTCCGGCGGGGGCCATTTGATAGGGAAGGAATGATCAACTTCATTTCTAAACTAACAATCAAGAACCTATCCTAACCTCTTCTCCAAACCACCCGCCTTCTTTCCCATACTCTTCACTCTGAACGTCTTCTGTTTATTCCCTCCCCTCTCCAAAACTGACTGATACTCATTACTCGCCCTTGTTTTTAACTGCAACATCTTCTTCTCAACAACAATCAAAGCTCGTTGCTGAGACGCTGATATCCCGATCAGACTCGTGGATGTACCGGCTCTTGTGGCGATTCTCCGATCTTTCGACTCGATTGGTACGGGCTCGGTTTCGCCCTCAGTCAAGGCTTGTTGTCGAGAAGAAGATGCAGAATCGTTTCGATGTGGATGATTTTGACGGAAATTGCGAGCGTGTGAACGATGACCTAAGATTTTGCCAGATGGCAAACGAAGTTCATCTTCATCTGGAACCAACGTCACCCCTTCCGCGAACACTTCTTCGTCATCCCCAACCCCAGAGAAATCGTAGAAATCCCGATATCCATGCTCTTCATCTTCCAAATCAATTCTACAGTGCCCTTTCCCTCGCATGTGATCTTGCGCTCCGACCTTTGTCGCCTTCGAACTCCCACAGAAGATACATTCGTGGAATACCGAAACGAGGGCGAAAAGGTGGCTAAGGAATGACTCCATGTCGATGAGATACTCGGCGTCAGGAATGAAGAAGCTGTGGACGTGAGACATATGAATCAGATTGGCATCTAAAGAGGCGGATTTGTCATTGCAGAATAAACACTGCAGTGGGCTAAACTTTCCATCCTCGTCGGTAGCGTGAACTTCGTCTAGACCGTCTTTCGAGATGGGCGAAGGATCTTCGTCAGACGCAGAGGATGGGTCTGAATCGGACCCAGCTGATTTCTCATAATGCGCTAGTGATTTGCAGCGCGCTTGCCATGTTTCCGTCTCATCCTTTTTGATCACCTGCTTTTGGAATACAATGGCAGAAATAGGATCTAGCGACGCAATTCGACGCTTCAAATTGTAAACACTATTCCCGTCAACATTCCTTCCAACTCAGCACGTTGAAAATGCCACTCACTGCCAATCATCTCGCATATGCACTCGCTTTGCCTCCTTGCTCTCGAAAGTGGCGACGCAAGTTGAGCAATCATGTTTAACTTCAATCGCAGAGCTGTCTGCGGTGCCTGAGGTTGTTGTTGTTGTTGTTGCTGCTAGCATAAATGATATCACGCGGTGCGATTGACGGCTCGATGCTCCGGAAGGGCTATCGATGAGAAATGAATGAATGGAAATGTTTTCTGATGTGGGAATGAAGAAGAAGAGGAAAGTTGGGAAGAGAGGTCGTACTTGTACCGTAGAATCTTGTTCGGTGCGACGGAAGAAATGATAGGCCAATTGATATCTTTGTTCTGGATTCGGTTTGTGGAATGTTGCACAATGATTGAAGGCTGCAGATAATGACTCACAATTGCGAGATGGAAGCTTAAAGCGTCGAAGCGCACGCTGCTTTCGCTGCGCCTCATAGAATGAGGAGAATGATGACTCGAATCAGTTGAATTGAGAACATTTACCCGAAGAACTTTGCTGAGATTGACTCACACAATCACTTCGAGCAAAGACGTGTGGCAGATACGGGAACATTGCGAGAGTGATTCAACTGCAAGTGCGGGGTCGTGAGAGAGGGGCAATTATTTTAGCGATCCCCGGCACGTGATACCCCTTTCCTCTTCGGCGGGATGAGACTGTCTCCTTGGAACTGGTCCAGTTTGAAATACAATATCTGAGGAAAAGATGCAGAAGACTGAAGAGAGTTTTCTAAGATTACTCGACCTATCCAATGAAGACCAGACGATCCAAATCATGGGCAGCAGAGGATCTTGAAAGAACGGTGAGTATGAATATCACAAGATACATATGCCCAGACAGCCGATCGTTAATCATGAAGACTTCATTGACTTTAATGAATTGATGAAATATAGTTAAAATGTGTTTGTATAAAGCAAAATAAACCCCAGAGGATACCAAGACAACGATCTAAATCCCCCTCGCTTATGTGAAAAGGGGCGGGGGCGCATCTCAACACTACCCCACGCCGTGAGAACCAAGCTCCGGGACTTCAGGCCCCGGAATGCGCATGCCACCACATATCTGACGCCACCAATCTTTCAATCCCCGACAATAATCATGCGTGACGAACAGTCTCGGCGATGCGGTCGCCTGTCCCCCGAACAGCAGGCATTCTGACATAAGCATGCCTATGACGTAGCCCTGCTTTCTCCAAGCAATCTTGCTTGACCTTCAACCATCACGAAAATTGTGGGTGATCATCGAACTCGAGTCAACGAATTGTACGTTGCCACATCGGACCCGTGCACCCCACCTTATATTGCTTTTGCTGGAGTTGCTCCAGCCGGATCCAGGCCCTTATCATGATGACGCCCGCATCTGGTTTGCTACTTTCACGTCTTGGAATCATTCGCCTTGAACTTGAAGATGTATCGTGACGGCGTTTATAATCGCAATTATGGGCTTGATAGGAAGGCGAATGCCAATCTGAAAAGATCGGGACAGCCTCTGAGGGACCGAGACTTGGAATATTATGATGGTTCAAACCTTGTTAAGGGCGATGCTGGAGTGTCTCGTCGCCATAGCAGAAGGGAGGCGATACCTGAACTGGGGCAAGATCCACATGGTTACGGGTTAGCTCAAGACAATGTAAGTGTATGGACCGCGCGTAGACACTTGAGAACCTCAAGAAAAATATCTTGCAGCACCGTCAGATTGATGTAGAAGACATGGTGCGTCCCAAGAGATTGCTAACGACTGATAGTTTGAAGATCTTAAGCAGCAACTCAACGAATTAGAGGTTGACGATCATAAAAAACAGCGATATCTGCCAACCTCCGCGGAACCACCAGAACCGCCGCCATATCCAATACCACCACCTCCCCCAGGCGGCAAGCCATATGTTAGTTCTTCTGATCCTCCCTTAAGCGAAGGAGAAGTTTACTCATCCGGGTATTCTTCTGACGAGAGCTCCCCTGATGAAGGCATTGCCCAGCAAACACCGCAAACCACTCAATCAAAGTCTCGTTCGCCTATACCTTTATCAATGCAGAAAGGGTACCGTGAGGCACGACACTTTGCCGGTGGTATAATCCATCATCCTGCTGAAAGCACCAAACACTATTCCATTATTCGCCATTCCCATGGATTGGTATTTTACCAAGGAACAACTACGTCCGTCGCGATATCGATCTTCGCGGATACTGCTTTGCCACCTAATCGAACGATATGGTTGACACCCAAGAAGTGGACATCAACATCCAAAAACCGGGCGACTTTCCGACAACAGACCGGTGCATGGCTGAATGTCACGCCTGATATCGCGGTGAAAGCAGACCAAATCAACCCTAGTGACGAACGAGCATGGCAAAGAGATATTATTGAATTTGAAAAGAGGACGCGCAGAGGACCACGATCGGGGCACCGCCTTCGAGAAACGGACGTCCTTCGTATACCACCAGATGCAGGAGATGGATACTTCCAGCTTGTGCTTTGTGTGGGTGAGCAAGAAGAGACGCTTTGTATAAGTCCAGTTTTCCGGATACTCTCCGTGTCTACGAATATGGGAGCGATAAGCGGGGCAAATTGGGCAACTTTACCACTGGAGATAGGAGCCATTGCCCTGAGTATGCGAGCGCAGGCTGCTGTTGGTGCGGCAATTATGCCTGCCAAGCTTGCGGTAAAGGGGAAAGCAAAGGGCAAGGCTGGTAAATTTATGCCCCAAACCCAAAATGCAGCAAAAGCAAAAATGGCGGGGAAGCTGGCTTATGGAGCAACTGGAGCCTCTCAGAAGGTTGATGAGCAACTTACGGCTTTCAACAGCAATTATAAGGAGGAGCGAGGTGGAACTTTCACACCTGTTTGGAAGATTGAAGATGCGGATCATGAATCCGGACCAAAGCATCCATACCCAATACGGTTCGCGGCTCGGTGCGAAATTGGTAGCAGCAACTCGGCAGACCAATATGCGATTCCATTGACCAAGCTTGTCAATGTTCCCGAAGTTGTGACATATAAGCTCTCTGGACATTATTTCGGCTGGTGCGCCACCCCTCCGGCGAGAATTGAGAGGAATGGCCGGATAAAGAAGCACCATCACTGGTATCAAGCCGTGATCATTGTAAGCCCGATCGATGTGGACGATCTTGACCGTATCACCATGTCGCGAGCAAATAGAAAGAACGTCCATCTTCAAATCCTTGCCGATGTTCGAGACCAACCACTCAACAATGCGGACGTCAAGATCGAAGTCCTTGGATGTCTCCGACCTTGGGATCCGGAAATAGAGCGTGAGGCTCTGGAACCGAGTGAAGATGAAACGGCGATGATTAACGAAATGAGCGATATTACTTTGACGCAGACTATCTTGGATGAACCGGCTTGGGGACCTGGAGCTGGATCCGAGCAGAAAGAGGATACTGATCCAAAGCCCAAGGTGCATGGGATGGAAAGGTTGAAGCAGGAGTATACCGAGAAGAGGCTGGCTGTGCAACGGAAGATTGATCAAGTGCCGCTACATAAAGTGGGTGTAAGGATGCCGGTCGATAGGATGAGGGACAAATCTGTCGTGAGAAATGGCTTCTTTATCAGGAGATGAACTTGTAGGAAGGTTTTGAACCAGAGAGATGCCTACTTGAATCGGATCAAATAGAGAGAGTTCAAGTCTTATCGTTACCTGTAGGATACCTTAGGCTGTTTACCTGAGCGCGGCTTCAAATTCGTAAACAACTTCATGAGCACCTATCCCAGATCACGTGTGCGTCGAAGCTTTCATCTCATATATGCCCTCGTCGCCGTCTTCAAGAAGATCCCTCAATTCGCAAAAACTCATGTGCCGCATAGATATGCCGAAGAACCACGAATGGAGTGATGTGGTAAGAACACGACACATGTTGAAGGATAAACGCGGGCTCACGGTCGTCGCTGCCGAAGAAGTTGACGCAGATTCTGACGACATTTGAACCGAACCCAGTGACAGAAGGCAAGTACATCTGGTCTCGATATATGAGTGGATTTGAAGATCTAACTTCGAGATATGTTGTGTTGTTGTTTCCAAACTTTCTCTAGACTTGAATGCTCCATATTGTCATAGTTGCTAAGGAGCTTCTTGATGCGAGTCCTGACTACACTTAAACGGAACTCATCGACAAAATGCAACTGCAACTTTTACTGGGCATTGGCGGAAAGAATAAAAGTGTAAGTGCTATCGTGCGGCATTTCAGAAGGAACAATGTGGCTCTCCGGTCGTCACTGCTGAATTTCCACTGTTGATGCAGATTTCATCCATGAGCCATGACAAGACTTATTAAACCAAACCTATCAACAGAATGAAAGTGTAAATCTGGCTTGGAGGTATGAGTCAAATTAGAGTTTGAGCCTAGCAATTTGAGAAACATTAGCAGTCGTTTCCAAGATGTTATAAAATCTGGATGCTTTGTGATGCCGATGTGGGCATCGATCAACTGGTGCTCGGCAGATAAGAAAGGGGATGTGTTGATAGCTCTGTGTCATTTTACAGTGTAGTTAAGTAAATAAATATATCATGCACACAGCGCTCTCGTTCACACTTCATATGATGATTTAGAAACGTGAGAGCAGAATACCCTCGAAAATTTTACTTTGCATTGGGCGAAAAGGGATTGGTTCAACATGATTTCCAGGATTGCACTCGCTTACAACCACCTCAACCAAAGTTGAAAGGGGTGATACCCAAGGATCAACAGTATCACAACGTAATGTAGACTTTGTGACTCCTCTTCAACCAGACTTTGATTGAGACAACACGGTTGGCATTATTTAGGGCTAGAGCTCCTCCCGAGGGTATAAAAAGACCTTCTCCCTCCCGGACTCGCTCCTCTTTTTTCTTCCTCCCACAAACAAACCACTTCTACAAACAAACCACACACTCTACCACTTTACCACTTTACCACTTTACCACCACCAAACATCTATCACAAACAAACCTCCACCACAAACAAACTACCAACTCTACCACTCTACCACCAAAAAACCCGTCAAAATGCCTACTTCTCAGAAGTCATTTTTGACGAAGGACGACCTCGAGGTCCTCTACGGCCCCAGCCGTCGGCCCGAACAAGTCAAAGACGGCATGCTCCAGCTCACCGCCAAGATGCGAGCCCTCAACCTCGAGGACCACCTCCCTGTCTCTCACTTCATCAAACCACAAAATCCCATTGGGATTCCCTCACCGTTCGAGTTATTCCTCCCCAAAAACCGACGGTTCAACACCTACAACAAAGACCTCCTCGCACCCCTCCCCACCTTCATCTCGATGTCACTCGTGAACGAGATGAAATTCTTCTCCAAACACCCCAACCAAATCCCCACGCCCGCCGACCTCATCTCTATGTCAAGCGACGCGGACTCTCACGTACGACAACATGGTGCCCCTGAGAGTCCACCGCCAAACGTCACAAAGCAAACGGTGTCGCCCCCACCGCCTATCCGATTCATGCTATTTCGCTAGAGCGACGCCAGAGAACTCACTGGGACCGCTCTGGCATCTAGAAGTTGTTTAGTTTCCTTGCCACTCTCCTTGGGGCTATTCAGCGCGGAATCATTATGGAAGGGCCGTCCTGAGTGCAATCTTCGCGTACCAGGCCTCGGACGGCGCTCTCTGATTAAGTTCAACCTCCACGTGGTAGAGAGCGGAAACATCGAGTGATGGCTGATAGAACTTAAGTTATCATTCTATTTGATATTTGTTTCATTGTGTTGTTGCTTTTATCTCAAAATTCGTCCCCATTCCCTATTCATTACTATCTATTCCCTCATCGTCGTCAACTCACCATTGTTGTTATTCTTCCTCACTGCCGTCACCCTTTGCATAGCTCACTCTTACTGTCATCATCATCCCTATTCTCCCCCTTCCTTATTGCCGTCCTCCTTCTCGTCTTCGCCTTCGCCTTCTTCAGAGTTGTCATCATCCCTTCCTGTCATGACTCGCTATCATCACTGTCGTTATTGTTGATATCATCATCGCCATCGCACTCATTCCTCGTCGTCGCTCCTAGACTGTACTTCCTTATTGTCGCCATACTTTGTCATCGCCACTGTCATCGTCGTTTTCTATTATCGCTGTCATCATTAACATCGTCGGCGCTATATTTTGATCTTGCTGTGCTCGTTATTGCTTTCATCTCATCGGCCCCATCCTTTACCTTTGCTATTCCTTCTCTGCCGTCGTATTTACATCGCCAACATTACTCTGAATTACTTTTTCATTATTGTCTTCTCATCATCGTCACGAACACTCTTCATCTTTCCTAATTATCATATCATCATCTCTTCGTCACTGTCCTTAATATTATCATTCTTATGATATCGTTATCCCTTCTTATTGTCACTACTCAGCTCGATATCGTCTTTGCTTTCATCGCCGTCATCGTCATCAAAGTCATCAAATTCATTTCTCACTGTCGCCATTGTAGCTCACCACTGTCATCACCTTCCTTAATATTGCTTCTATCTCTTCTTATCATCGCCAGCAATACTCGTCATCCCTTTTATAGTCATCA
>Ga0182030_10004777_pt1 | contig 28923 bp, 26 predicted proteins | sample 812S3MmetaG_FD_121299 | JGI IMG/M metagenome (GOLD analysis project Ga0182030, IMG submission 121299) | Permafrost microbial communities from Stordalen Mire, Sweden - 812S3M metaG (Illumina Assembly) | ecosystem: Environmental > Terrestrial > Soil > Wetlands > Permafrost | place: Sweden...
ATCGCTGCAATGGATGTTCCGCATCCGCTGGTGAGCATTCGCTCTGCTCCAGCGGACAGCCTTCAGCCACCCCAATAGCGCGGCAAACCACCATCCACAAGATGCGGTTCACATAGCGCTCTCGGACTTTTGCGTACTGTCCTTGAAAGTCTGCGGAAGTGATCGATCTTCGCACAGGAAATCATTTGAAACCGCAAAAACCTGGAAATTGTCACTAGGTTCGTAAGGAGCATTGTTTGATGCAGTTTCCCTTGACAGACACTCCGCGGCTCCTGTAGAGTCCGGAAACTGCCCGCGAAACGAATTAATGCTGGCGTCCTCCGCGAGGCCGATGCTGGGCTTTGCATTCGACTCGATGAATGGAATACCCATAAGCCTTTGCTCGCCCCGAGCAGGTTGCCTGAGAAGTACGCCGACCGTTTGCGAAGAACTACCGGGCTCTGATAACAAAAACCGATCTAAAATTAGGAGATTTATGGTGAGGGTTGAAAAAATGCATCCAGTGAGCCGGTATTTGAGTTTCCCGATCGATAACCGTTGCTACTTCGCCAGTCTGGTCCTCGTGGCTCTGCTTTTTATACCCGCAGAATCATCAGCACTATGCAAGAATCCGAATCCTAATCCAAACCCCAATTCACAGTCGTTCGCCAACCCAGGGGACTTCAATGGTGATTGTAAGAGCGATATTTTCTTGCAAAATGGCATAAACAGCCAGCTCTACACCTGGATCATGAACGGGGCCGCGTTTTCGAGCGGCGGGAGCCCCGGCACCCTTGGTTCCGGATGGAACGTCGTGGGTGTTGGCGATTTCGATGGGGATGGCAAAGCCGACATTCTTCAGCAAAACAGCAGCACCGGACAGGTGTACATCTGGTTGATGAACGGGACCGCGGTCACGAGCAGCGGGAGCCCCGGCACCGTTGGTTCCGGATGGAACGTCGTGGGTGTTGGCGATTTCAATGGGGATGGCAAAGCCGACATTCTGTGGCAAAACAGCAGCACGGGACAGGTGTACATCTGGCTGATGAACGGGACCGCGATTGCGAGCGGCGGGAGTCCCGGCACGTTTAATGTTAATTCCGGTTGGAACGTTGTGGGTGTTGGCGATTTCGATGGGGATGGCAAAGCCGACATTCTGTGGCAAAACGGGGGCACCGGGGATGTTTATGTTTGGTTGATGAACGGGACAAACGTGACGAACGACGGAGACCTCGGCACCCAAACTCCGGATTGGAGTATTCAGGGTATTGGCGATTTCAATGGGGACGGTAAGAGCGACATTCTATGGCGGAACATCAGCGGAGAGGTGTACTTTTGGTTTATGAACGGGACCACAATATCGAGCGGGGGGAGCCCCGGCAGTCCGGCCCCCGATGCGAGCACAGTTGGCGGTTCTGACCTAGGCAATGGCTGGAACATTCTGGGAGTTGGCGACTACAACGGGGATGGCAAGGCCGACATCTTATGGCAAGACCTCAACACAGGCGAGATCTACGTCTGGCTCATGAGCGGGACCACGGTCTTGAGCGGAGGAAGCCCCGCCACGGTTGGTTCCGATTGGGAGATTTATTCCTTAACTCCGGATGGTTGCTCGAACCAGGTTCTTTGCAACATTCTTACCGCGACCAACAATACACGCGCAAACGGGTCCTTCGGAACGGGAAATCCGGCGCCGTCTGCCACAACAGGAGGGCCGCTCAATCCCGTTATTTGGGATCCGGGCGCAGCCACGATCGCGCAGAATTGGGCAGCTCAGTGCAATTTCAGCCACAATCCAAACCGTGGTAGCTATGGCGAGAACATCTATGCCGCGGGATCAGAGACGCCGCCGGCTTCGATTACTGGGACGGACGTCGAGTCGAGTTGGGCTGGCGAGGCAGCGAACTACACATACAGCACGAATTCCTGCGCGGCCGGAGACGAGTGCGGCCACTACACGCAAACGGTCTGGCGCACCACGACGGCAATGGGGTGCGCCGTACAGCAATGCACGACAAACTCGCCATTTGGTGCAACCTTTCCAGATTGGGCGATGGCGGTATGCGACTACTCACCGGCTGGCAACTTTAATAATCTCCAGCCCTATTGAGTGCGCCGCTCACGAATTACACAGAATCCTCCACTCTTGATGGAACATGATTTCTATCAGGAGTGGAGTGCGGGGCGTTGCGCCGACGACCCGCCATTGCGTGACCTGACAGACGGCGTTGATGTGATAGACGCCATTCTCCCCGCCATTCGGCTGATCGCCCAGATGAACCGTATCCAGGCGCGGAAATTCGGGCTGACCTCTGTGGCTTACGCCGCTTCGCCGACCGACACGGTCAAGGGCCGCGTCCTGGTGTAGTTCAGAAGCCGCTCGCGGTATCGCGTACCGCTGACTCATGCGCAGGTTGTACAGATGAGACTCGGATATCGTGGCCAACCGTGCATACTCTGCCTGCCATAGAGTTGAACCTCGCGCTCCAGAATGCGCCGCGCGGCCGCTCGACGTCGTGCACCTCATCGACTGAGGCCAGCGGATCGCGATCACACCGTCAATGAGCGTTAAAGGAAACTGCCGGGACAATGCCTGCTCGGAGACCCGACATCACATATTCTTTGAGCACGTTCTTGAAGTCGCCGATTGCATACTGGAATATCGGCATATTGGCTGCCGCGATCGCTGTGAAAGATCTGCTTGTTGTTGCGCGACCTGAACGGCGTTGGAACCAAGCCATCTCCAAAGCATCCCGCTAAGCAGCCGTGCAACCCTTGGCCCTTGCACCATCCCGGAGTCGAGCGGATTTACCAACGCAGCAAATACAACCGCATATCCTGGGAGAACTGTCTATAGTCCAATCGGACAGATTCCGACGTATAATGTTTGCCTGTTTCGTAAGCTGACATTCAGGGGCTGTGTTCTTTCATGAAAGCGGCCAAGTCTCCGGAATTGTTCATTTTGCCGAGCAGCATACCTGCGATGATGTCGTGCTCCAGCAACTCTGACTGAACAGAATTTAAGTCATCCCCTGAATTCTGACCAGGGAAATGAATCATCAGCACCGGCCTGTTATCGAACCGGCCTCCAGAAACATGCTCCTCTTCTGCGCTCCAGTCTCTCGCCGTTCTCCAGATAGGAATGCGCCAGGAATGATCCGAAGAAACGATCACTGTGGTCCGGCTGGCTGACGGACTTCCGTCAATCTCCTTCAACAGCGTGCCTAAGGTATCGTCGGAAAGCACCAAATTATCGAGATAAGTTCCCCCGGGACGCAGCATATGGCGCCTGCGATCATATATGCCCGGCGGATGGGGAGCAGGGATATGTAGGAAAACAAAGTTCACCTGGTCGTCTTGTATCAACGCGTGTGCATGTGCCACCACATTACTGTATTCCTGTATATGGGCATTTGCGGGTCCCGCATTCCGGTTGGTCAGCTTATCAAGCAACATCGTCGGCAGAGTCGCCGCATTGGCCAAAATAGACTTCTTTTCCGAAGCGCCAAATGCTTCCATTGCGAAGCTTGTCACATCGGAAGGTTCCCAAGAACAGACATTGAGCACCGAGGCGAGAATATGGCAGTAAGGGTTGTACCAACCATCGATGCCCGAACTCCATCCATTCTGCTGAGCCACAGCAAAGAGGGTGATACTTGGATCATAGGCGAGCCATCGATTCTGAGACGGATCTTTATACCAGAGGTCCCCGTCAACCGTACTCCGGATCTGATCGATGCGGCGACCTGAGAACAAGGATGGAATAATCTGCTCGGTGTAGAACCCAGCTGGTCTCAGATGGCTGAATGAGACACTTCTGGCACGCAGTCGATCGAAATTGGGAAGTTCTATTCCGAAAGCCCGGTGATCGAATGTTTGATCGTAGGAGAGCTCATCGAAAAGTATCCAGACGATGCGGCGGCTGGATCCGCTGACGGTCGGGGTAGGTCGGTGGTTGCTGGCCGCGCTCTCGTCAAGCGGGTGAACAAGAGCCAGATGAAGCAGCCGTGGAACGATCCAAAAGGCCGAGAAAGCAAGCCCCGCGACGACCAGACGGACCGCGCGTACCGCAGGCAGGGTGATATTGGGAAGAAAATAGGCTAGTGTGGCCGACAGCAGAAGGATCACAATGCAACTCTGTTTCCACGCGTAGGCCCACCGAAAGCTGTGGTAATCAGAGTTGCTCAGCAGACTGATTGAGAGATCCACGATGCGCCAGAGCATGAAGCCAACGAACAGAGCCTCTAGAATTCTTTGAATAGCTGCCGGAAGATACTGAATTGCAACCAGGAAGCCACAAACTAAGAGGGCAACGCCCAGCAAATCGACAAGAAGGCCGCCAATCAAGTTTGTAACCGGTAAGCGGTGATGGTAGAGCGCAAGGTTCGAAGTGCTTAATAGAGGCAGATAACCAGGAAACAACAAAAGCGTCGCGCCAACGGCTTCCAACGGAGTTAGTTTTTTCAAGCAAGTGCCTCTACAAGCCAGAGAGTGCGTCCGTTGGGCAGATGCTCACGAATGCGTGTTACAAATCTCTTGCTTAGAATTTGAACGAAAAATTCCTCGGTGAGATGCGCAAAAGGAACCGCGCGTCCCCGGCACAGTCAGCGGACGCAATCGATCTACAGCCTCATTGGGACAGCCAAACCAGACGACCCTGGGCGAGCGGAGATTGAATCCAAGAGGGAACGGATTCTTCATGTTGGAGATATATCTCGCGTAGAATCCGATTCTTGTCCAAGTAAAGCTTCCCCTGCATATAACTTTCTCTGCGGGTCGGGAATAGCGCTAGTTGTAGGCGATAGAATCTGATCGATGCTATTCAACGCTTTCGTCAGCCTTTTGGGGGCTTCTTCCAAAGCGTTCAATTATTTGGCGTATGCGCTTACGGATCAGAAAAATGATACCGACTAAGGTCGAACTAACGATCTGAAGCGTCACGAGGCCCGAACCAGGATCGATGTAGTAGGCATAGGCGGGACGCGCGACAGCACTGAGTGCGGCAAATAGCCAGATGACGACTGAGGCAAGATATAGACCTCTCCTCAAACCACGCATCAGCATATGGCCCCTTTCCTTAGTAGCACAATTGTCTCACGAATTCGTTAGATACGACACTGCTGGTTGTTTGCCGGAGCCGCTCTGGCAGGCCTCTGTCATCAGCATGGTTACCTCAAAGCTGATCTAATTGTCGTTGGAGCTGCACGATTAGTTCATGATTAGACGATGAGCTCTTGTGCCTTGATTTCAGCCGCCCTCGCTGGCTTATTCAACCTAACAAAGCAGGGTGAACATGAGGCTGCTCAAAGCACTGAAGCCGCGGGTGGCCTTCCCCAGCGAAGAAGCGACGTTGAAGATGATGAACCTGGCGCTGCGCAATGTGATTCGCAAGTGGGAACACCTGATCCGCTGGAAGCCGGCGCTGAATTGCTTCACTCTGCTCTGGGAAGACGCCCCCGCGCAGCGACTGGAATGTAGTCCAGGTTTCTTCGCCCCGGATCATATCCCGATACGACCGGCTGCGGCCGCCGGCAAGGCTCTCTGACGCGCTCCGGTGGCTAACGCGCCAAGGCCTTGACTTCGGTCATTTCCGGTCAAATAATTCAACTATTCGGGGACTTCTGCTCAGGACACAAAACAATCAGAAACGGCTTTTACACCAAATCCCGAACACTGCCGACAACGGACTTCAGTAACGCTGGATCACTTGGTACAATCAGACTCGGTTCATCTGGTCCGATACCTGTTTCCAAGCGTGTGACGGCGGGCAATGATCGCGCAGGAGTACTACCTACAGTTCCGTCCGATTGTGGCTCCAGTGTGCTCCCCGGTCTCGAAAGCAACTAATTCTTCATCCAAGCTGTACCGGAGAAACAGTGAAATCACTACTGTTGTTACTTTGTATTCTGGTTTCAACGATCACTTCCTTTGGCCAAGGGGAGGCGATTTTTGTTCCACCGATAACCTCTGCTGGTGCAACAACCACATCATCAACCTCTGCGCAAATCTCGTCCGCTCTCGGCGCGACTCCGGTTTCTATAACTGCAACTACCGTGACGGCTAAGACTGCGGTAGCTGGCTCGGTGAACGGGGTCTACAGTGCGAGCAACTTCGGCTTCATCTGTGATGGGGCAGCGCATGAGCCGGGAAATTCAACCGCCTTCGCGGCGATTAAAACATTCGCTAGTCGATTGACGGCAGGGCAGAGTGCGGTAGTCAAATTCCCCCCGGGCTCTACTTGCCTTTATGCCACAGCGCCAACTGCTCTGCCGACTGCGAATTTGACTCTAGATTTTACCGGGGTGCGCATGAAGTTCACCGGAACTGGCCCGATGGTGGACCTTTCTGTAAGCGGTTCAGAGCTGGATGGTTTCAATATCATCGGCGGGATTTGGCAGGGCAATTCCAGTGCCACTTACGGGTTCTGGCAGGACTCAACTACGGGTGCCTTGGCGCGTTCAATTCTGACCCCCGAAAATGTTCAAGATGTGAGCGTGGCTGGGTTCTACCTTCCCAATTACGAATTGAATCTACTCACGAATTTGAACGTCTCAGCCACCTTGGCGGCAACAACCGGGATTGCACAGACCACTACCCCCCAATTCGGCGCGATTCTCGGTGACCCCACCGTTACAAATGGATTCTTTGCCAACAACCGGATCGTCAATCTAACTGTTGAAGGGGTGGGCGTCATAGGGGTGTGGTGCAAACATTGCACGAATCAAAATCACTTCTTTGGAACATCGGAAGGGACTACTTCATCTAGCGGCACCGTTGGGGTCGGAATCAAGGATTACATCACTCTGAATGATGCAAATTCCACGTCGAACACTTTTTCGGTCGATATGGAGAATAATGCGGTCGCAGACGCAGACATCAGCGGGGTTTCAGAGACTTTCCTTAGCACCATATCCCTAGGGACTTTCAACATTCAGGGCGGCGGCGGTTCGATCATTGGGGGAGAATATCAAAGCATTGCCTTAAGCGGATCACGCGAGCCTTGGACTCTCTCAAGTCTTTACTACAATGCGCTGCAAAAGTCCGGCACGCTGACGGGTTATAGCTGCCTTGGTGGTGGTGACGTTCTAACCGGAGTTTGGAACAGAGTTGGCGGCGCGGCAATTGCGCAGACGCTATGCACTCCCTTGGCACCGATAGCAGGTCCAATGTTTACGGGCTTCATGTCTTCAACGCCAAATACCACGACGCTGAGCATGCCTTTGGTCTTCGCCAATGGCGTAGCCAACCAGAAAATCGACCTCTACCTCCCGGTTAGCGCGGCCTTCAGCGGTCAACTCTTGGTCTCCCTCACGGATACTTATCAGGACGCGGAAAACACCGGCGCGCTGTCAAAACTCATCGCCTTATCGGAAATAGGTGGCACAATCTATGGGCAGAACACCCGGTACGTCGAGGCCATGGGCGGTATAGCGTCTACTTATGCGATTGACAACGCCTCTTGGGATTCGACCAACGGAAGACTACGGGTTCGCGTTTCTTGCCTGATTGCCGCTAATTGCGACACCTCCGGGTACTTGGTGGCAAACGTCACGGCTTTTTCAGATTCCACAGCCAACATTGCCTCCACCGCCGCGCTAGCACAGACCGCCGTTTACACAACAGACACGACCGTTTACCCGACACCCATTCAACCGGCAGCACCAGCGACAATTTTCAGTCACGCGGGAACGCAGTTATCGGCGTGCGCCAGTGGGCTTGTGGGGGGTGAAGCTGTCGTCGGCGATGCAACAGCTTTAACACCCGGCACGGCATATTCGGTCACAGCTGGGACAGGCAGCTATACAGTCCATGTGCAATGTACCTCCACCGGCAGCAACTACGCTTGGCAGACGATGTAATGCAGTTGGATCATAACGTTTCCTCTTTAGGGTGGCCCCTCAGGTCACCCTATTCATTTTGCTCTCTCAACGGTTTAGGGTTTAGGGGGCTCTACAGGACGACCGTCGAGATTATTAGCTTGTGTGTCATGGCGATCGAGGTGCTCAAGGCTGGACGGATGTCAGGCTCGTCAGACATCCACACGCGGCAGGAAAGGGGGCTAAAGCCTAGCTGCAGAGTCGACCCTTCAGGACAGAGTATTTGACCAGTTAAGGTCGCAGGCCATGACGCTCGAGAATTATGCACGTTTGAAGTTACATAGCGTGTATTCGCAATACGCGGGGCTACTGAATCGCTCATCGGTGAAAGGCTTCATACTATCTGGTCACTGGCGGTGCGTGGTGGACCCTATATGAAATACAACGCCGGTACTCAAACGAAATGCGTTGACTCCGCTTGATGCCACCTGAATGAACTGATAATCCCCCTGGAAAATGCGAATCGCCAGACGATGGTATAACCCGGGCGCGTTGTAGTCCAAGCCGCCGCCAGCCGTTACGGTTGGACCCCAGGTGTCAGTGTGATAAGTACTACCGACCAGATCGGCGCCAACCAGCGCATGCACGAACGGCGTGAAACGGGCTTTGGGAACGCGGTAGATCAAACCAGCCGAACCGCCAGCGAAGTTATCATTCGAATTGAAAGAGGCATTGTTGTCGCCGATAGGCCAATCCTCGGACTCGACGTGCTCGTCTGCCTCAATCTGCACACCTAGATTGTTGTTAAAGTACCGGGCACAGCTGAAAATTGCGCCAAAATTGATCTGGCCGTATGTATTGCCAGGAGCGTCACTCTGGGTACCTGCGATCCTTCCGTTTGGTTCTAGATAGCTGTAGCCCATGAAGATGTTCCACTTCGATCCGGAATCGTCCCAGGGAACCCTCCCGGTAGCTGCGGCGGTTACCTGGGCGGCCAGAGTGTTGGGTATCAGCACCGCAAATGCCAAGGCAAGAACACAGCTCATATATTTTGAATTGCGCGAGTTCATCCGTTTAACCTCTTCAATAAAGTTAAATGACCAGACGAGAACCTGGTTGCTGGCGCGACCTCAGCCAGGACTCACTGGGCTTAGCAACTCAGACGGAAATTGTGGCATCGCTGCCCCGCGCAGTGGCTGCAAAAGATTTGTGATGGACCCCGATCCAGATAATGATAGGAGAGAGAGGAGCATTCGTCCGTCGTCGTCGGACTTGAGCTAAGACTGAGAGCGGCTGGGCGCCAGGTTTCGAAGCCTCGTGCATCACATGCCTCAAAACATCACGCGGCAGCGTTCAAACCGCCGAGATTGGCCCTCGCCACTTAGACCGAGATGTGCCATAACTATCACACTGCGGCCTTGATTATTTCAAGGACGCTCTCGATCACATAATCGACTTGTGACGAAGTCATCCCTGGAAAAATCGGCAAGGACAGATACCGTTGGTACTGCTCAGTCGCCACTGGAAAGTCGTCGGCACGGTATCCATATGCCCTTTGATAATAAGGATGCATGTGCAGCGGAATAAAATGAACGCTGGTGCCAATCCCCCGCTCTTTGAGCTTCTCAATCATCTCAGAGCGGGTGGTGGAGATTTCTTCCAGATTCAGCCGCAAGACATAAAGATGCCAAGCAGAAGTACGGTCATCGGCAACTGTGGGAACCTGAAGTGCTCTCTCCTCAGCAAAGCCCTTGCTATACCGGGCTGCGATTTGTCCACGCGCAGAGTTCATGCTGTCGCACTTTGCCAACTGCACAATACCGATTGCGGACTGAATGTCAGTCAAGTTGTATTTGTAACCCGAATCTAAGACTTCGTAGTGCCACGAGCCCTCGGCGCTATATCGTTTCCAAGCGTCACGACCGATGCCGTGGAGCCTCATCATTCGTATGCGTTTGGCCAAGTCGTCATTGTCCGTAGTGACCATGCCGCCTTCTCCGGTTGTCAAGGTCTTCGTCGCATAGAAGCTGAAAGCCGTCAATTCGCTGATTGCTCCGACTCGAACCCCCCGGTAGGACGCAGGCAACGCGTGGGCGGCATCCTCTATTACACTCAGCCCATGGCGGCTGGCAACACCCTGAATCGCTTCCATATCGCACGGTTGACCGGCATAGTGGACAGGAACGATAGCACGGGTTTGTGCAGTGATTCGACGTTCCGCATCACCTGGATCCATGCAAAGACTGACCGCATCCACATCAACCAGGACAGGCTTCGCCTTGAAATAGGCGACAACTTCCGCCGTGGCTGTAAATGTCGTAGTCGGCACCAGCACCTCATCCCCTTGCTTCAGACCGATTGCGTCCAAAGCGAGATGAAGTGCTGCGGTGCACGAATTGACTCCTATGGCGTACTTTGCGCCTATATAGGATGCAAACGCTTGCTCAAATTCGAGCGTCTTCGGCCCCATGGTTAGCCACCCAGAGAGAACCACGTTGGCTGCGGCCTGAGCCTCTTCCTCTCCAACATCGGCACAATGAAACGGTATTACCTGCTCTTTTGCTTCCGTCAACTGACATTCACCTCGATACCCTGTAAAACTGGGAATTTACTGAGAATTTCGGAATTCACAACGGGATTTTTGTTGAACGTTGAACAACGAGATTTCTGGAGATCACTCGACTGACGGCCTCACAGCCATATCCCTTTCCTGCCCGTGGACTTTGCGGAATCTGTTCAGACTACTTTTGGAAGAGGACCGCGATCGTCTGGAAAATCAGGGAGACGTCTTTCCCGAAGTTCGCTGATCGCACGTACCCCAGGCTGATCTCAATTTTGTCAGGGAGTATCACATCGGTGTAATAGTTCATCGGGTCCGGAGTGTTACCAAGAATCTCAGCCTCTGACCTGTAACGAATCGAAGCTGGATCGGTGATCCCCGGTCGGACACTGAGGATGTCTTCATATTCCCGTCGGAAGCGGGCAACGAACACCGGAACCTCTGGCCGCGGGCCAACAATACTCATATCTCCGCAAAACACATTCCACAGCTGCGGCAGCTCATCCAGCTTAAAGGCCCGAAGAAATGCACCGACTCTCGTAATCCTTGCATCCTGACCGCAGGTAACCTCGGTGCCGCGATTCCCGTCTCTCATGCTGCGGAACTTCACCAGCTGGAATTCGCGGAAGGATCTGCCTACCCGGGTCTGGTGGAACAACGAAGGTCCTGGAGAATCAAGGCGAACGAGTATAGCTATCAAGAGCATCAGGGGCAGCAAAACGAGCAGTGCAATCCCTGACGCAACTATATCGAATCCCCTCTTCAGCATGTGTTTGACTCCCATCATTCTCGGTGTTTGCTAACTACCGCTCGCTCATTTCGCCGGCTGCGTCGGAGAGGGAATGTGTGTACAAATTCATCCACCTGGATTGTTCCTTCAAGAAAGAGCTGTGCAGTTTGAAGCCGTTCAGCAGATAGAACCGGTTCACCGCGTCGTTCCCGTCACGATCTGTCGTGAGGAAAACGACGGAAGCCCCCGATTGTAGCGCTCTATCGCAGAAGGCAGATAGCAACATCCTCCCGACCCCTTTGCCTATTCCACTTGGAACCACTCCAATGCTACTCAGCAATGTCGCATTAGGTACATCGGCGGGCCTTTCACCTCGGTAACGAAGCGCGCGAAGGAATTTCTTCCCCACGCGAATGGGACGCAGAGTCAAAGAAGCGGCACCGGCAAGGACAAACGCATGCCACCGGCATCGCAATAGCCGCCAAAAAAATCCCTCGGGCTCCGTCGTTCCTGCAACAAAACCCACAACATTCTTCCCGTCGATCGCCACCATGCACAAGCCGGACGGCTCAACCAGAAATCCGCGATAAAGCTCTTTCAAAAACCGCATGCCCATGGACTCAAGAAAGAACCCTTGAAACGCAGCCAAATGGATTTTAACGATGGCATCCAGATGGGAAAGATTCGCGGAATCTATGCGCAGATCGCCGTCGATACAGGATGGATTCTGTTTACTTACTAACACAAAGCCTCTCCCGCTTGATTCTCCTTACCTCTGTTCTGCGATCTGGCGGCGTGCTCTACAATATGGATGACCCGAGGAAGGTTGGACTCCTGCGCAAACATCTTGATTGCATATTCCCTTCCATCGGCCCCCATCTGCCTCAAATCTTCAGCGGTGTGCTCACTCGCCGCAAGAATGGCGTCCCCCATCAGTTCCGCGGTGTCCGGGGCAACTATCCAACCAGCGCCGCTTCCCAGAATTGCGGTTGCTGTATCCGATTCCGGCAGTACGGCTCCGATTACCGGACGACCGGACAGTAGATATGTAATCAGTTTGGATGGAATTGAATTAAGAGATTGCTGTCCTTTTGTAGGCAAAAGCAGCACGTCACCCATCCGGAGAATCGGTCCCGTCTCTTCTGTCTTCCAGGGGCTGTGAATGAGAACTCGATTCAGGTTTCGCCGCTTTGCTTCATTCCGGCATATTTCAAGCTGCGATCCATCGCCGGCAATTACCAAATAGATTTGGGACCGATCCTTCAGCTTCGCAAAAGCGTCCACCAGCATCTCGGCGTTGGACGCGACCCCGACATTGCCCGCATAAACGGCTACAAAGGCAGCCGGGGGAATTCCCAACCTTTGACGGAATATCGTGGGCGCATTGGAATCCGCATGGGGCAGGTCATCGACCACCCAATTTGGAACGACATGGACGTTTTCCGCCGGAACACCGCGGTCATTCACATAAAGCCGCTGAAACACATCAGAGATGACCAGGAGATGTGCAGATGAATGTGCAATCATCAGATCGCAACGGCGAAGTAGGCGATAGAGCCAGCTCCTCCAGGTAATCCGGTGCTGTGAATCCAATGATTCCGGATAGACATCCTGTACCCTCAAGACAAGGGGGACTCTGCGAAGTCTTGCAACCATCGTCACAATGCCGGTTGCAAAGATCGGCCAGGAATTCGAATAAATTACATCGGGGCGTTCTCCAAATAGAATCCGCAGCCCCGAAGATACCCCGAAGGAAAGATTCTCGGCAAAGCGGCTCATCATCGTAGAGCTTCGAGAGAACGTACTGAAGCAATGGGTCAAAGTGTATCTAGGAGCCAGGTCCGAAGTGGAGTAGAGAGTCCGCTTATAGCCCTCAAATAACCTACCCTTCGGATGGCTCGGAAAGGGCGCGTACACGCGCACAGAGTGGCCACGGCGCACAAGTTCTTCTGCGGTCTCTGCGCCTGTCTGCGACGAAAACGTGTGCTCCGGCGGAAACACGCAACTAACCAACGTGATTTTCATTCTGTCTCACCAGACAACAAGTAAGTCGAGGTCGGAAAATGCCAACCTGATCGCCAGTTAATACGTAAACCCTGCTCCAAGACTTCCGGCCTGTAGTTCGGCAGAAGCATCTGTAGCGCCTGGGGCTTCGCGTGATGCAACATGCTGAGGGAAGCTGCAATGGAATACCGTGCGTTACCTGTCAAGAATGCCTGTAGCAGGACGCTTTCGTTCCAGAAGAAGGGGATCTTAAACAAAGCACAAGGGTAATCGTAAGGAAAATAGATATCGTGGAAGTGAGCGTAACAACCGGGCGAAAGTTGCGGCAGGACCTCCAGAATCAGAATATTCACCTCGCTTCCAACTTTCACGGTGTGCGTCGAATCTATAAAAAGCAAATCTCCTGGGCCAAGTTCCGCAAATACAGATAGGTCGATATCCTGACATCTTTTTTGAATAAGAGATATCTCTCCCTTTTCAGAAGACTCTCTCAGGTACATGGTAGGAAATGGGTCGATGCATGTGATCGCTGGATGGTAGTCGAAGGTCTTGGCCGCATGCAGCAGCACAGCAGTTGATACCCCAGCCCCTACCTGGATAATCCGTTGCGGCCTATGACGGGCCACAAAGCAGAATAGGAACTCTGCCTCCACTTGTCCAAATCCACTAGCCCCGTTTTCCTGACAGGCTGTCTCGTAGATGTCCTCGTTCAGCATGATGGCCCTCATTGGGTCGGAAACGCAGTCGTGGACAAAACGGAGCTGTCGATCGACGTCCAGTCCGCGGACTCCATACATGCTGCGCGGCGCCTTCCAAGCTTCGCTTTTCCGCAGCTCTCTGAAATCTGGTATCTCAGAATAAAAGTGCCGTGGCAAAATATCGATGCCGAAATGCTGACCGAAAACAAAAAGCGCATGGAGAGACTGCTGGGCTCTATCTCTTGCGTTGCGAAAGAAGGACGGCATTACCAAACCCCTATTCAAGTGTTGCTTTGCTCTGGCGAGTTATCCGATCGAGTCGAGAGCTCATACTCCACCTCACGCGCTTTCAATCTCGCGAACGACGCCCTCCGCGCCACGCTCTCGCAGCTGATACTGGTCGAATATCCATGCGTAAGTTTTTTCCAGGCCCGCTCGAAGGCTGATGTTTGGTTCCCATCCCAGGTACTTCTCGATTAGAGTGTTGTCGCTGTTCCGGCCGTTTACGCCCTTTGGTGCGCTCAGGTCATAGTGGCGCTTCAGCTTGATGCCCGCAATGTCCTCGACAATGTCAACCAACTGGTTGATACTGACTGCTTCGCTCGATCCGAGATTGATGGGCTCCAGGATCTCCGACTCCACAATCATTCCGATACCCTTAACGCAATCATCGATGTACATGAAGGAGCGAGTCTGGTGTCCGTTACCCCAGATTTCGATTTCGTGTTTGCTAGCCAGCTTAGCTTCTATCACTTTACGGCAAATCGCCGCCGGGGCCTTTTCACGGCCACCGAACCATGTTCCCCACGGTCCGTAGACGTTGTGGAAACGAGCCACACGCACATGCAGGCCGAAGTCCTCCATGAAGTGGCGGCACATCCGCTCAGAAAAAAGCTTCTCCCAGCCATAACCATCCTCGGCCAAGGCGGGGTACGCATCTGACTCTTTCAGTGCAGGCGGCGTAAAGCGGTTCCCCTCATCGCGTGTGTGCTGTAGATCGCCGTTGTAGACACAGGCCGAAGAGGAATAGAAATAGCGCTCAACGCCGCACTTCTGTGCCGCCATCAGCATGTGAGTATTGATCAGGACCGAAAGCATGCAGAGGGCTTTGTTCTTTTCGATGAAGCCCATCCCGCCCATATTCGCGGCCAAGTTATAGACCTCAGTTGCGCCCTTTGTCGCAATCTCACAGTTCTCTTTATCGTTCAGGTCGAGAATAAGGTTCTCGACATCGTTGAATTTCCGATACCAGTGCTCCAGCGGCTTCACGTCTACCGCCCGGATGTGGCTGTGACCTTGTTGCCTTAGCGACGCAACGAGATTTCCCCCTATGAAGCCACCGGCACCTGAAACAACGATCAACTGGTCTTTCATCCTCTATCCTTCTTCCCTCTTTGCTTGCATGATTTCTTTACTCTCCCTCGCGAAACCCGTACAAAAACCGCCCCAAGGGGCGAACTACCTGCCCAGTGTTGCGCTTCCGTAATCTGCACGCTTCACATTCCGCAGATAGCACCGGGTTAGGTTCTTTACTAATGCGTAGCGCCACTGCAGCTTCTGCATCACCGACGAAGGCTCATCCGGGGTGGTATTGTTCCCGTGGCGCCGGTAGTACATCAAGGGTTCGCGAAGAACGCCGGCCTTCCCTACAAGTTGATTTACCAATCCGATCCACATGTCATGCATCGGCGTGTCGGCCGGGAACGGTAGACAATCCTCCAATAAGCGGCGGTGAAAAGCCATCGCGCACCCGCGGTAGCCGTTTTGCAGAAGATTCCGCAGCAAACCGGTATGAAAAGGCCTACGTTGAAACTGCGACTTCCCAATGATCCTGCCTTCAGCATCGATGATTGAAGCATCGCTGATGACAAGCGTCACATTGGCGCAGGAGAGAAACATGGCTTTCATCTTCTCGACCTTGTCCTCACGCCAGATGTCGTCCTGATCTGCCAGGAAGATGATTTCGCCCGACGCTTCACCAAGTGCCCTCTCAAAGGTTCCGAGCACTCCGCGATTTTCCACCTGACGGATGATGCAGATGCGAGGATCGCCAAAGCTCTCAAGGATTGCGACAGATGTGTCTATTGAAGCATCGTCTACGGCAACGATTTCGTCGTCGGGACCCAACTGCGGCAGAATCGACGCTACCTGCTCACGGATATACCGCGATCCGTTGTAGACGGCCATGCAGACGGATATCTTCATACGTTTATTGTCCTCGCGTTCATCAGGACGTTGCCAACTCACGCTTCCCCAGCAAGGCAATCGGCGAACTGGGTCGCGAAAGAACATCCAGTCCCACCAGCGCGATGAGCCAAATAAAAATCCCAATTGGATTGTTTATGAACGGGTTTGTAAGGGACTCAAACGCAACGAAGCATGAAGACAAGAATAGCGGTTGCGCATACTCATGATTTACGCGGCGAGCCTTGCGATAACGCACGATCAAGAAGAAAAACATGGATCCCCACCAGAGAAGTCCCAACACCCCTTGCTTATGGAATATCTCCAAGTATGAATTCTCCATGTGAACGGGCCTCTCCTCTACCCCCACTCCAAAGCCGTTCCCGAGAATCACGGTTAGAGGAGTAATTCGATCCATAACCTGGGAAGCGGTCGTGATGCGCACGGAGTCCGATTCTTGTTTGCCCACTAGCTCGCCTGAGAAGAGCACGATCATCAGCATCGCCAGTCCGGCGGAGGGCACAACGAGGTATCTTAGTTGCCGCACATGCCCGCCAATTCCGGTTAGAGCATGCACAAGCACAATCGCGACAAGTGCAAAGAAGAAACCACGAGTGCCGGTCGCCACCAGTCCCGCGACGGCCGCGAGAATCGCGAGCCATGACATTCGTCCTCTATCAAATGCGAAAAACACCAAGCCAATCGCTATATACAGGGATCCCTTGTAAAAAAAGAACCCCGTTTCACCTCGAAAACTGAATTCTCCGTCAGAGCCGCTTGACATCCAACCATAAATAGTAGCGAAACTGAAGAACCCCGAAAGGAGGAGCGCAATGACCGAAATATATCCTGCCGTCATGATGAGAGTAGCAGCTTTAATAATCCTGATTACGAGTTGCAAGTGCCTGGTGGTCCTCATCGTCAATTCAATAAATATGAGGAGAAAGCAATACAACAATGGCTTCACATCTTCAGTTATTGAATCCGGATCCGCGTGGCGTAATATCCCCATTGTCGTGCCGAGACACACTAGCGCCGCGAACGAGAAAAGGAACGCGACTGAAGAAAGTCTTAGGCGCTCATGAGCTACCAGACGCATGCAGCCGTAAGCTAACGCTGAGAGGAACAGCCACATTTTCGCGGTGAGCGGACCTGCTAGCAGTAACCTACCGCTGCCGAACAGGCAGGCCTCAAAAGAGACGAGAGTCAGCAGCGTTGTGCCGATCCCTAAATTGATTCTTGCCCCCTCGCTCATTGCACGACCTAAAGTCATTCGGAGCCACCCTCAAGCGAACGCATTGGGTGACTTGAAATTGCCAATAGTGTCGACATCGTAAGTCTTGCGACGTCGCGCCTGCCTAAGATGAACATCCTGATTGATCTGATAAAAAGACGAAACAAGTAAAGGGGAACCTCTATCTTTGTCTTGTGAGTTGTGATAAAAGCTGCCTCAGCTGCAACAATGCTGCGGTAGCGCGCCGTACTGACACTGTGCCGATAATCCTGTATCGATAGGTTATGGTCGAGCACGCATGGTGATACTGACGCTCTCTTCCCCGCAACATATATCTGATGGAATAGCCAGTGATCGAGATAATCCAACCAGTATGCACGGTTGAATCCACCTGTGGAGCGCACAAACTCGCACCGTATTGCAGAGCCCGAGTTGAACGCCGAGATCTCTGTATTTTGGATTCCGACGCAGGAGTTGGGCAGCGGCATGAGACGACCGAAGCCGACCCTCATCGGGGAGACTACCATGCCACCACTGCGAATGACTGGGACAATCGCGACGACGTCGACGTCCGGCTGGTGCAGGATGATCTGAGTCAGGCACGACTGGAGGAATTCGGGCGGCAGCGCTGAATCCTGGTCCAGAAGCAGCAGCCACGGGATACCTTTCGACTTGGCTATATCCAGCGCCCAATTGTATGCGGCCGCAAGTCCGCCGTTAGCTGGGTCGTGTTTGTAGGCAAGCAAATAGGTTTCTTCATCCGGGTTCACTTGCGGAATCGGACTATTGTCATATACAGCGATCGATACTGGATCGAGCAACGACTGACGCGATGATGCAACAAATGTCTGGTATGTTGCCGAGTCGCAGAGTCTCGTTTTGTAGAGCACGAGAATTGGCAGGAAGATTCTCTTTGGCTCAGTGGAGCGCGGCTCTGTCAAAGACTTATCCATTTGCCTCCGGCTCGCATAGATTAAGCTTGGGCCTCATACGGGAATGGTGAGATTCACAACCTCTGGTTTCGAGCGATTTCTGCATACCATCCCCAGAATGGGGCATCGGCGAAGCCCTCCACAGGAGCAGACATATTGCAGGCGTCGCAGGATGCAAAGGCGCTCGGCAGCGCTTTTCTTTTATACATTGCTATAGCGACTCCGCCGCAAGGACCCTGTGCAACGTCCATATGGCTCCCAGCACGGAAGCAATTGCAGATAGGAGGAGTGCCGTGCCTGCACCCATCAGTCCGTATCGCGGAACAAGCAGGGCAGACGCTAGCGTCGCAATTAGAACTGCCGCAAGATAAATCGGAATTTGGCCCCGGAACCGGCGTGCGGCAGTCAGACCACCGATGAGAAACGCAAAGATCGTCGTCAGTCCGGCTGTGCCAACAAGTAGTGTCAGCAAGCCAACGTGATCCGCATACTCGCGGCGATAAAACAGAGTCAGCAGCGGTCGGCCCGCGAGGAGCGTCAAGGGCAATCCAACCACTGCGACCAACACTCCGAGCATGCACAGCTTTGCCAGCAGCCGCACAAAGTGCCTGTGATCGCCATCCGCAAAGAGGCGAGCCATGCGCGTGGTGACCGAGACGCTTATCGCTGCGACGATCAGGTTAATGACGACAACCAGATACGCTAGCGATGCGTAGATTCCCTGGTCCACCAGTCCCAGGTAGTGCTGCAGGAAGTAGCGTGGAATATTTACGTTGAGCGACGCGAAGGTGGCAACCCAACCCAGTGGAAGGCCGAGCATCGCCAGTCGAAAGAGCTCGCGGCGGTCGAATTGGAAGAATGGGCCATGGCCGCCGATCAATGCCCTGACATTCGGCACATCGTAAAAAAGAAGCACAGCCAGCCACACCCCACTCATGACGGCGACTGAAAGCGGCAGACTACGAAAGAAGGCAAAGATGAGGGAAAAAAACAGGACAGAGGCGACGCCCCGTATCATCAGGCTTATGGCGACCCGCTTCAACTGCTCTTCGCGCTGCAGAAGGCCGGCCGTTACGTCGCTCATGCACTCAACGCATTTGGAAATCGCAACTAGGAGAACGACGACGCGGACTGCGGATGAAGCACCGACAAATGGCAATAGGGCAACGATCACCATCAGCCCGAACAGCGTGGCCAGTAGCCGCAGCGTGAAATAGTTCGCGAACCCATGCTCGACGTTTACGTCGGTTGCCTGCACGGCGCGAAGCTGCAAATTGGTGAACATGAACACCGGCGCGGATACCGCGAGGCCAAGAGTGAATAGACCAACGATCGACGGGCTGCCTAGCTTGGCAAGCGCAGAGAGCATACCCCATTGACATCCTGCATAGAGCACGTTGCCCGCGAACGTCCAGGCAAAGTTGGTGCGCAGCGAGGGGATTTCGCCTCTGGTTGCACTTAATTGTTCTTCGGTGGCGATCATCAACCTCTTCTTGCGGACAATGGAAATGGACTAAGGTCGGTTGTTGCTCGACAAGCCAATTCTGCGGCATGCACAGCGCCGATGGACAAGTCATTAATAATCACCCCGTATCGCGGGGAAGGTTGCAAGACCGCCAGTTTTCGCCGGGCGGGGGCCGTAAGTTACGTTCCAGAGCATTGAGGCAAATATCCAGGTGATGGCCGCGAAAGCCGAGAGCAAGAAACCAAGTACGACAATGATCAATCGCGGTGGGAATGATTTTTTCTCTGGCACTTGGGGCTCGTCGAGGACCTTGACGGATGGAATTTCTTTCGCTTCCTCGACCTTGGCCAGTTCATATTGCTTGGTTAGAGTCTCATAGAGAGTCTCTTGCATAGTCACTTTCCGGTAGAGTTCATAGTAAGTGAATCCGAGGAGCGGCAGCTTACGGACGGAAGGGAGCAATTGGTCTGCCGTCAGATCGGCGCCATTCGCGTTGTCTCCAGCGCCGCTCATCTTCCGCAATTGACTTTGCAATTCGTTCATGCGTCCGCGAACTTCTCGCACGCGCATGTTGTCATCGGTATACTGGGCCTTCAATCCAGAGAGCTCGCTCTCAGCGGCGATCAGCTCGCCTTGCAGTTTTCCTGCCGCCTCGATAGTCGCTTCGCCTTGCTTTTCGGGATCCATTGTCGCGTTATGGCTGGAGAATTGGCTGAATGCGCGGGAGCTGGAATCGAGATCGCCTTTGATGGATTGTAGCCTTCCCTCCAGAAAAATCCGTTCGCGACGCGCCGAGGATGTGCTCACTTTGCTAACGAGCTTGTCAAGCTCCTGGACGTACGCCTGGGCAATGTCGCGCGCACGATATCGATCACGGTCTGCAACTGCGGTTTTGACGATTCCGCTCTGCTTGTCCTCTACGATTGTGGTTCGTTCTGTGAGTATCTTGCGAGTGTCAACATAGAATTTGCGATGATAGACGCTCCGCAGGTCAAAGCGGTTGATAATGTCGTCCTGTGCGGTTTGACTGTCCAGAATGCCGATAAAGGTTCCGGCTGGCGATTTCGCGTTCATCAAGCCCCCCGCCAGGCTGGGTGCGATAGACGAGCCGGTCACCCCGGTTAAAGCGCCGAGCATGGATGGCGTGGAAAGTGCCTGTTGATCGGGTGGCATCAATTGCGCCGTAGACGTGTACCTATTTGGAATGAACAGTGCGATGCCAATTGTAACCAACGTGCCTAGCCCAATTACCTTGGCGAGCCAGCGACGCCGCTGCCATATCACCATGCCAAGCTCGACGATTGAAATCTCTATCGGAGCCGCCGCACCTTCGGCCGCAATTTGATCGGGTTCTTCTGCGGTGCTCAATTGTAAGTCTCCTGTGGAGCGAAGAAACTAATTCAATGAAGATACGGCTTGGCTGGAGTCTGAATGGGCCGCCTTGGTTCGAGGCGCCGCAATTGTATCGCTCTGGCCCGTAAAGGGTATTGCGATTGAGGTGGCCTGAGCAAAAGATTGATGAGTTCGGGGTGCTCCGGAAAACCTCATCGCCTCTTACTTTTTGCACGAGAGCTTTTAGAAGACTCCGCCAATAGCTAACGGAAGAGTTGCCGCTGACATGATCTGCGCTATGCCCAGGATGTTTTGCCAGACCGGTGAAGCGCCAACGATCTTCTCGGGAACGAAGATTGTATCGCCGGGCTGCATCCGGAGGCTCATGAAATTGCGACCCATCCAGATACTCTCGGCCTCGCGCGGGACGACTACTGATCCATCAGCACGTAAGACATAAATGTATTTCTTATTGCCATAGGGTGTCGCGCCACCAGCTTTTTGCAGATACCAGCCTAAATCTCTACCCGGGACGTAGCTTATTCCAGTTGAGTTATAGACTTGACCACTCACCATCACGAAATTCGGCCGCTTGGGAATGACCAGTATGTCGCCCGCGCGCATCTCAATATCCGCCGGTGTGTTTTCCCATTTGCCGATGTCCGGAGAGATGTTGATTACAAGCCGGCCGACGGCGGGATGGCTGCGAAGGGTCGTGAGAATCTGTTCGCGCTGCTGCTCGAGTGATTGCTGCGTGGCCGCCTGGTCCTGTGCGGACATCGCCCCTGGCCTAAAACTAACTGGCGTGGTTTCGATTCGTTGAATCATCTGCTGGCGTGCTTGCTCGCCTAGTTCGCGGACCTGCACACGTTCCAAGACGGCGGCGGCCGGATACGCACTCTCTCGGAGTCCGCCGGCACGTTTCAGAACTGCGCTGAGGCGCTCTCCAGGTTCAATCCCGTAGCTTCCTGCATGTTCGACCTCACCATTTACCGTCACCGACGAACCGATGTCCTGCCAGCCAGCCAATCGCCGAATGCTTACGACATCGCCGGGCTTTAGCATCACATCTGCACTCTTGTCGCCGTCAAGCGCTTTCTCGACAGCGACAGTGCTATGGTTGACCAGCACCTTCTGTCCAGCCTGAACTACATAGCTGGAAAGATCGGCTTCATCTCGATAAGCACTGCGGTTAAAGCCTCCCGCCATGCGCACCAGATCAGCCAGCGTCATCCCCTGAGACATTGGAAACGCGCCAGGACGGAGGACTTCCCCCTCGATAGAAACCTTGGGCGAATCGATCTCATACCGGCTGAAGACGCGGACTAGATCGAATGGCTGAAGTTTGATCGAGTCGTTACCAATCAGCACGTCAGGCAAACTAAAACTTATGGTCTCTGGACGAAAGTCCGGTGGCTGTAAGCGAACGAGTTCAGCGTGATCGGCCGGTTCCGGCATTACGTCCTGGTACGAATGCAATAGATCGTTGAGTGTCATTCCATCCCGGTAGGGGTACTTTCCTGGACGAAAGACATGCCCTTCAAGATAGACAGCCTGCTCGTTGTAGGGCAAAATCTGCGAAATTACGACGTCGTCCCCGCCTTGCACCCGGAAATCGGCCAGCTTCTGTTTCACTCCTTCAGCGTTGTCCGGAAGCTGCAAACTAAACATGGTGCGGCGTTGATGGGCTTCAATTCGTTCAACATTGATCTGTTTCAAACTCGCAGAAGTCAGCACTCCTCCGGCGAGGTCGAGTACTTGGTTTAGTCCTTGCTCACCGTTTAGTTCGTAAATCGCGGGGCGATGCACCATTCCTTCCACCGAAACCTGCGAACCTACTGGCGGCACCAGGATGACATCGCCAGGCAAGAGGCGGTCGTTATTCGAGCGCACACCCTTCAACAGAAAGTCGTAAAGATCGATTTCACGAACCAGTTGATCGCCGCGGTATTGTTTGAGAATGCGAAGTGACCCTCGGCTGGTGGGTCCGCCGGCAGCGTACAAGGCGCTCAATGGGGTGGATAACGAGCTGACATCGTAGGCACCGGGTCGCTGCACATCTCCGACAACATAAACTCGCACCGTGCGGAGCCGGCCCGGCGAAATTTCGACATGCTCACCTTGAAACTGCGTACTGAGGGCCTTTTGAATGGCACTTTGCGCTTGATCAATCGTCAGTCCGTCAAGCTTGATGGTACCTGCCTCAGGAAGCACGATCTGCCCTTGGCGATCAATAGTCAGGCTGAGACGATCATTGCGGCCACCCCACAGGTTGACCACAATGTTGTCTCCCGATCCAAGAACGTAATCGGGGCCGACGGGAAGATCTGTCGGTAACTCATTCGCATTCCCCGTGCCGAGAAGAAAAGCGTCGCTACCGAAGCGCCGGAGCTTGCCTCCAGTGGATGGAATCTGCGTGTAAAGGTCATGGAGCGAGAGCAAATCTCCGTAAGGACTGGGCCGCTGTATCTGTTGGGGCTCATCCTGATGGGACTCAACAGGTATGCCTGAGGGCGGCGTCACGTGCGGAGGCGCGTGGTTATTCTCACACTGAGGTAGTGATGCTTGGCCAGCGCTACTCTGGCCGGGCGCTTGGTTATTCTCACACTGAGGAGATGATGTGACGCCGACGCTACTCTGGGCGGGCGATTGGGCATTTCCACTTTGGGCAGATGACGCTTGCCCGGCGCTACTCTTGGCAGGTGCTTGGTCACCACTGCTTGGTGCGGATGTCTGGGCGGTTCCCTCGGCGTTATTACTCGGGGCAGTCGCTTGTGCACTATTGCCCGTGCCAGATGGTGCTTGGGCGTTTCCACTCTGCGCTGATTCTTGGGCATCACAACTTTGGGCAGCGATACCGCCGCAAAGGAACACTCCTAGGACAGAGGTAAACAGTAGACCGCCGACCCAGTTCCGTTGCAACTTGCAGTCAGAATTCCTATGGTTAAGAAGCACCACTTCGCTCATCCTTTGACCTTTTAGAAACGTGATTCGGTGGATCCGCATAGCGGGTTGGTCGAATGTCGAGCAATCCGCGAGAAGCTGAGTCTGCAATTCAGCTTTCGATTCGACCAAATGCAATCGAGAAAAGAGTTCGCCGACCTGGGGTGCCACACAAGGGTGCCTCTTCAAGAGGCAGCCACATCCTCATTGGCCTAATGCTCTCAGTGATTCAAGATTGCGACATCCATGCTGGCCCCTGATCTCGGTTCGGTAGCAAGCTGCTCTTTGAACGCGCTAATTCAATAGGGAGACCGGCGTTAGCTTGGCCACAACCGGGGTCTCGGTCTGCGCTCGATGAACAAGAGTCCTGTCTGGACCTGCATTGTATGGCTGGATAGACAAAGCAGTTTTCAAAAGCTCGGTGCCTGGATTATAGTCGGGAACCAATTCCTTGAGCAGTAGCACGAGGTTGGCAACGTCATGTCCTTCAACAATCGCTTGCAGACGCTGCAAAGACGCTTTGATTTGCATCGCATCGAGATCCTGATGGCACACATAGCTTCGAATCTTAGGGTGCGAAGTTGGGACTAGATGCTCATCCTGCAGATTCAATTCTTCAAACATCTTCTCACCTGGACGAAGACCGGTGAAATGAATCTCGATGTCTCGTTCAGGCTGGAGCCCCGAGAGCAGGATAAGATTCTTGGCAAGATCCGCGATCTTGACGGGCTCACCCATTTCGAGAACGAAGACCTCTCCACCCTTGCCGATGGAGAAAGCTTGCAAAACCAGTTGAGCTGCCTCAGGAATGGTCATAAAATAGCGAGTCACTTCCGGGTGAGTGACTGTTACCGGGCCGCCGGCGGCAATTTGTGCCTTGAAGATCGGAACAACACTTCCGTTGCTTCCGAGTACATTCCCGAAGCGAACCGCAACGAATTTTGTACCGCCCTCCATTTGGAGGGCGCGAATGAGCAACTCTGCTGTGCGCTTCGTAGCGCCCATCATACTGGTCGGCCGAACCGCTTTATCTGTGGAGATCATGACAAAATCAGCGACTCCGTACTCAGCCGCTGCACGGGCGACGTTCCAAGTCCCGAAAATGTTAGTTTCGACGGCAGCGAAGACGTGCCGCTCCATCAAAGGAACATGCTTGTAGGCGGCTGCATGATACAGAATCGAAGGGTGATAGTGTTGCATTACCCGTTTCAGAGTGGTACGGCTGGTGATACTGCCGATCTCTGGGTAAAAAGTTATGTGTGGGAATTTCTCAGCCATCTCTCTGTCAATATGAAAAAGGGGGGTCTCCGCCTCATCGAAACCCACAATGGCAAGCGGACGGAAGGTAGCGATCTGCCGGCAGATCTCCGACCCGATCGAGCCTGCGGCGCCCGTCACCATGACAACCCGCCCTTGAATGCGCTCCCGAATCCGATCCAAGTCAAGATGCACTGGCTTTCTACCGAGCAAATCCTCTACGGCAACCTCTCGGATCTGCTTGCCCAATTCCGTGCCCTGGACAAGCTCTCCCAGACTCGGCACCATCTTGTATTCCACCTTGGCTTCGGTGGCGAGCTTCAAAATGCGCACCATTTGCGGTCCTGTTGCGGTGGGAATCGCAATGAGCACTCTCTTGATGGCGTGCTTCTGCACCAATGCTCCGAGGGCTTTTCCCGTTCCCATCACCCGCTTGCCATCCAGTACGAACCCAACTTTGCTTGGATCGTCATCGACAATGCCTATGACATCGCACATCAGGGTGTGGTTCTGCCGCAACTCCCACAGTAACGCCCGTCCTGCGGTGCCGGCGCCGTAAATGAGCGTCCTCGTCCGTTCACCCTTGACCCTATTCCAGCCCTTCGCGGTGAGGACCACGCGAACTGCCAACCTACCCCCCAAAGTCAGTGAGCAGGCAATCAGCCAATCGAGGATGTACATAGAGCGCGGAATGCCCCATGGCCCGACCAAAAGCAATATGACCAATCCACCCAGTATCGATCCCGCCGAATTAGCCAAAACAATCCGCATAGCATCGTTGGCTGAAGTATGCCGCCAACTTCCCCGGCTTACCGCGCCAACGGTAAAGGCTGCGGACTTTGCCGCCGCCCAGATGCACAGGGCCACTCCCATCGGGTGAATGTATTGGGCGGGCAATGCGCCGTCGAATCGCAACTCGAATGCGAGGAATGTAGAAAGGGCAAATGCTCCCAAGTCCAAAAAATACACCGTAAAGCGGTGCCAGATATGTTGCGCCTTTTGCCGTCGAGCAGACAGTGCTTTCTGAGACATGCTCTTCTCCCTTAAAGATTCCAACCGCTGCTTCTGTTGTGGTTTATGCTTCTTATGTAAAAAGCCAATGGCGTTGCGCCGTCGACACTCTCGTACAACCGTGAGCTGCCAGATCATCCAATAGCTAAGCGGGCCCGGCTGCGGTCGAAGATCGTTCCTGCAGTAACTGATACTTTGCGGCAAGCGGTTCAAAAAACAGGAGAGCGATTCCGAATCGATTTCGAATGGAGACAGGATGCTCAATTTCGACATCGAACGCGCCCAAAGTGGCGTTTCCGTTCAGAATGCTCGTGCTGTTCACACCCAAAGAAGTCATTGCACATCTCCTTCACCGACGATGGTGAGGCTTTAGACTCGATCTTGGATTGATCTCCGATTGGTCACCGAATTACTGACTCGGAGGCGCCAGCACCTGTAGCCAGAATTTGCCGTATTCATCGATCGACTCGCGATTGTTCATTCGCGAGAATGATGAATCTGCGATCAGCTTGGACAACTCCGGTAAGGCAATTACTGTCGACGCCATCGCCGCCGCAACCATCACCGGATTCAAGTCTCTAATTTCGCCGCGCTCGATGCCCGCCCTCAGATAGCGCGTAATCGCCGCAAAAAGAGGCGCTAATTGCTGATAACAGTGACTTTCGGCCTTGCCATGTAATTCTAAAAACGCTACAGCGACTAACTTGGCCAATTCAGGTGCAATCGTTGTTATGTCGACCAACAAACTCATGATTTTGGGGAGCACTGCCTGAGGTAAGCGATTTTCCGCAGTGCGATCAAAGGAGACCAGTCTTGTGTTGATTCCGCTGAAACTGGCATCAAGAGCGCTTAGGAAAACGTCCTCTTTGCGAGCAAAGTACCGAAAGAGAGTAACTTCGCTCACGTCCGCCAGACGTGCAATTTCGCGCGTGCTCGTTCCGTGATATCCCTGACGTGCGAAAAGGACAACTGCTGCGCGGGAAATTCTGCTCGGGACTTCGGATACAACAGGTGTGAGGGTCAATGGCGCCTCTCTGTCTTCTCGGTAGAATTGCTGAGCAGGGATCACGCCAGCCCAAGGTGGACATGGTCTGAACCAAGAGGAGAGATGGTGGTTGGAATCAGTTTCGTCTATCGTGATTTAGGGCCGGTTCAAGTTCATCCGCTGCCACATTAATTGCGGCATGCTGGTTGATCAATTCCAAGGTTAGAACGAACCGTAAACTACTCTTCCTTCGCACAAGAGTTCCCTCTAAGCCCTGCATGGGTCCGCTCTTGATCCGAACCTTTTCCCCGATGACCAATTCTCGGTAGGGCTCGACCCGTTGCCTACAGAAGTCGGAACGGAGAAACTCAATCTCGGAATCCGGAATCGGTACCGGACCTCGGCTGTTCCCAATGATTCTCAAAACGCCGGGAGAACGCAGAATCGACAGCCGCTCAGATAATTGAACGTGCGCGAAGACATAGGTGGGGAAAAGTGGAGTGGAAATCTTCACGCGTTGCCGGTTCTTCCAGACATGTGTGGCTTCGCAGGTGGGAAGAAACGACTCGATCTGACGCAAATCAAACTGCCTGACCACCGCACGCTCGTTTTGAGGAACCGTGAAGATCGCGAACCAGCTGCGCGCGCTTGCGCATACCTCGGACCGTGCTGCCCCGATCGTCCCATGGATGAATTGAGGACTCAGCTTTGAAACCTGGGGCATCGTCATGATTTTCCTTGAATCAGCTGGTACAACCTTTCAATTCATGCTGAGGCATGGCTCGGGGCGGGCGGTCAGCCTCCCAAAAAAGCAGGGCTTCGCCAAGCTGACTTAGCAAACCGAATGTCAACTAAGCCGGAAGTCTATTCTGATGAAGAGAACCAAGAGCTTCGACATGCGGCCTAGACTTATTCTACTCCCGCTTCTGTCTCTTTGATTTTAAGTCGTAACTTCAGGCGAGACAAGTAACGAGCGAGGTTCATCTTCCTCAGAAACGTGTTGAAATTGGGTCGATTGTGTGTAAAAGCTAGCTTTATATCACACAAAAGGATCACATGGAAGATTACTTAAGTCTCAAAGGGTCATCATTTCTGTTATGTGTGCACTTGCTTAATTCAAACGTTATCGACAGCCCGTTGAAGGCCATAAAACTCGGTTTCCTTTAAAGGTGATCGAGAATCAAACAGTCGGGTAGTTTGAATGTCCGCAGATTGACGCACGAAGGTCCCGCGCACTTGGGCCAGGGGCTTTTGGTGAAAACGCCGGTACCGGCCTACCGTTACTCCTCCCGCGACGGTACGTTCCAGTCCATAGATGATGAATTTGCCCCCCAAGTTTGTTCGTGCCTCAACATTTCTGCGCCGGTCGAGGCCGGTGGCCACTTCCCTTCCGGGTAGCCAAAGCTCTACGTCGTAAAGACGACGGCAGCCAAAACATTCAGCAAGAGCGAAACCGGTCCTCCCTCAACCGATTTGGACTCAACTTGGCTCAAGACATGATTAGCGGGAAAGACAGGACGGAAGAAACGAAGCTCCACATCCTTTGCTTTGCGTGGATCGAATTGGGCAAGGGCCTGCAAGGCGTCATCGAGAGCGATCACATCGACGTCCTTTCCTCGCTCGTTGGGTACCCGCTCGAATGGTGATTGCAGGAACTGCACAACTTCAGCCGGAAGAAACACTTCCTCCAGCACAACTGGCGAGAACGGCCCAAAGCGCTCATCGAGCTTGGCCATCAGCCAGGATTTGTCTTCAAAAACGCCCATCGCTACTTCGATCGCTCAGTTCGAAG
>Ga0182030_10004778_pt1 | contig 28920 bp, 23 predicted proteins | sample 812S3MmetaG_FD_121299 | JGI IMG/M metagenome (GOLD analysis project Ga0182030, IMG submission 121299) | Permafrost microbial communities from Stordalen Mire, Sweden - 812S3M metaG (Illumina Assembly) | ecosystem: Environmental > Terrestrial > Soil > Wetlands > Permafrost | place: Sweden...
ACGGAAAGCACGAGGGGCACGGAAACCTCCGCGGGCAGCAGGCTGAGCATAATGCGCGTATGCACGAAGACATCGCCCTCGGGATGAAACTGCGGTGGTTGTTCGCAGCCCTTGAGCGCGGCGACTTCCGGCAGGACGGCGGCGAGCAGGAGAGCCGGGGTGATGAGAAACGTCTTCATGGAACTTAAGCAAACGCCACCGCATTCAATGGGTCAAGGAAATCGCACGCGCGAGCGTCACCGCCCCTCCCCGGTGAGCGGCTCGAGGATGCGGCTCAGTAGATCCTCCCTGGCAGAATCCCGTTCCAGGATGGGATAGCGCTCGCCGCCATGGTAATCCACCTTGGTGGTGCGGAAGAAGTCGGCATCCTCCAGCAGCAACTCGATGGGGGCGGCATTGGTTTTCGCAGCGGCCACGGCGGCGTGGAGCAACTCCCCGGAGAGCCGCCGCCCATTCACCGCGATCAACTTCATGGCCGGCCCGACGCCCGCCTTGTCGGCCGGAGAGCCGGGGACGACGTCCGCCACCGCGCCGTTTTCGCGGAGGACGCAGCCGAGTGACCAGGTGAGATCCAGCACTTTCTCGGTGATCTCGTGGGCGCGGAGCATGTCGGAAACGCGATTGGTGTAAACCAGCCGCCAGCCGCCCTCCTGGATGCCGCCGAGGGGGGCATGGGGCGTAAGGTTGTAAACCCGCTGCTGGAAGAACGCGTGCCAGTCGTACGCGGCGGTGGCATTGAGCGCGGCGAAAACATCCTCGATCGAGTACGGGCGAACCTCGGGCGGGCCGCTCACCCCGCCGCAAAACGAGCGGCAGAAGTCGTCCAAGGACCGGCGCCCGGCCGTGAGCTGGCGAATCTTCACATCCGCCTCCAGCCAGATGAGGGCCCCCTCGGAATAAAAGTCCAGCCCGCGACGCCAGAACGCGCCCTCGGGCCGGGCGGTGTAGAGCAACTGGGCGGCCACCGTGGTGTCGCTCAAAGGACGCCAGCGCCGGCCGGCGGTGGAGTCGAGCAGGGCCGCCTGCCAGGCCAGGTACTCCCGAAATGAGCTGTCGCCCCAAAGCCCGCTCCGCGCGGTGAGCACCAGCCCCTCGTATTCAGTGAGGCCCTCGTAAACCCAGAGCAGTTCCCCCCGCATCGGCGCCTGGTAATCAGGGGTGGCCAGGCCGGCCGGCCGTCGGTACTTCCCGTTCCAGGAATGAACCATCTCGTGCGGAAGCAGGCAGGCCTCGATCCGAAAGCTGTCATCGTCGAGCAGGAAGTGCTCGCTCGCGCGGTTGTCGCTCGATTCGTGGTGCTCGAGGCCAAAATGGGCGACATGATCGCTGAGGGTCAGAAGGAAATGGTAGTCGCGATAGTGCCGGGCGCCGAAGAGGGCTTCGGCCTCGAGGGGGAGGCGGGCGAAATGGGCGCGATCGTCGGCGCGCAAATCGAGCGCCGGTTCGCTGTCGGCCACGAGGTCGAGCCAATAGCGCGGCGGCGCGCCGCCGCCCAGGGGGATCTCCCGGAAGTGGGCCCCGGCGATCACCGGCGAATCAATCAGCGTCTCCAGCGAAACGGGTTGGAACTCAACGCCGGAGGAGGCTTCATGGGCGACCCGCAGCGCCGTTCCGAAATGCCAGCCGGGGGGAAGCTTGAGCCGCGGCTCGTAACGCAGATCCCGGGGCGAGACCCCCCGGGGGTAGAGGAGCACCGTGTTCCAGTTCAGGTCGACCAACCGCGCGGAGACGGAGAGTTCGTCGGCCGGGTTGGTCGTGTCGGAGGGGACGAGAAAATCCATGGCCACCTCGATCGCCCGGGCTCCGGCCGGGACCTCGACGTGGAAGGCGTGCATGTCGTCATCGTCCCGCCGCCATTCCACCGCACGCCCCCCGGCGCTGAGCCGCAGGCCGGCCAGGTCGGTGATCGGGCCGGTGGGTGCGTGGTGACCGGGGATCCACTTGGGATAGAGCAGGGTGAGCGGACCCGGTTGCGCCGGAACCGTCAGGTGCGCGTGCCAGATCCGACGCGGGGTGTCGGTGAGATCCACCTCGAGGCGGACCGCCGCGCCCCGGGCGGATGCGGCCAGGAAGCAGGCGACCAGGACGGCGGATTGGCGAAAGAAAGCAGTCATCGTTTTCCAAAGCATAGGCCCCCCAGCGGGTTGGCCGCAGGAAGCTACCACATCCGGGTTCCGCGGCAAGGCGGGGGAGCGGAGGAAGGACGCGGACGACGCGTAACCAGCCCGCCCCCGGCGAATTGTGCGTGGAAAAGGCCGGGAACTCGACAGCAGGCCGGTTTCTTGGTTCAATCCGGACCCGTGAAACAATCATTAGTAACCCTGGACATGGAAGGGGTGCTGACCCCGGAGATCTGGATCGCCGTGGCCGAGAAGACCGGCATCCCCGAGCTGCGGCGCACCACGCGGGACGAGCCGGACTACGACCGGCTGATGCAGGGACGGCTGGCCCTGCTCGACCGGCACGGACTGAGACTGAGCGACATCCGGAAGGTCATCGCCTCGTTGGATCCCCTCGAAGGCGCGGTGGCCTTCCTGGACGGGCTCCGGGAGCGGTTCCAAGTGCTGATCCTCTCGGACACCTTCGAGCAGTTCGCCAGCCCGCTCATCCGCCAGCTTGGCCGGCCCACCCTGCTCTGCCACCGGCTGGTGGTGCGCGAGGACCGCATCAGCGGGTATCAGATCCGGATCCCGGAGCAAAAACAGCGGACGGTGGCGGCGATGAAGACGCTCAACTACCGCGTGATCGCGGCGGGGGACTCCTTCAATGACACGGCCATGCTGGCCGAGGCGGACGCCGGGTTCCTGTTCCGGGCGCCGGAGAACGTGCGGCGGCAGTTCGCGCAGTTTCCCGCGGTGGAGACGTACGCGGAACTGACGAAGGTGATCGAGGCGGCGGCGGGGTGAACCGGGCGGCTATTCCGGCTTCAGGTCGCGGGTCATCAGCGAGCGGACCGCCTCGCCGGGATTTTTTGCCTCGTAGAGAATGGCGAAGACCTCGTCGATCACGGGGGTGACGACCCCATGCCGCCGGGCGACCTGGGCCGCGGAACGGGCGGTGGGGTAGCCTTCGGCAACGGCGGACATGCCCGCGGCGATCGCCGCCGGTGCCTCCCCGCGTCCCACCCGTTCGCCGAAACCGCGGTTGCGGCTGTGGCGGGAGAAGCACGTCACCATCAGGTCGCCCAGACCGCTGAGTCCGGTGAAGGTCTCGGGCCGCGCGCCGCAGGCGACCCCCAACCGGCGGACCTCCACCACCGCGCGGGTGACGAGGGCGGCCTTCGAGTTGTCCCCAAACCCCAGTCCGTCCCCCACCCCGGCGGCGATGGCGATGACGTTCTTGAGCGCGCCGCCCAACTCGACGCCCAGCAGGTCGTTGCTGGTGTAAACGCGGAACGAGGGGCGGTTGAACATCTGTTGGACCTGGGTGGCCGTTTGCGGGTCCAAGCTCCCCGCCACGATCGCGGTAGGGATGTCGTGCGCGACCTCGATGGCGAAGGTGGGGCCGGACAGCGACGCCGCCCGGGCGTGGGGGGCGGTTTCGGCCAGCACCCCGCACATGGTGAGCCCGGTGTCATACTCGATGCCCTTGGTGACGCTGACCACCAGCCCAGCGTAATCCACCAGGACGCCCGTGACCGCGCGGACCGAGCGGGAGGGGACCGCGACCACGACGCCCTCGGCGCCCGCGACCGCCGCCGGAAGGCGGGCCTCGTAACGGAGGGAGGGAGGGAGGTCGATGCCGGGCAGGAGCCGCTCATTCCGGCCGGTGCGGCGGATTTCATCCAACCGGTCCGCGTCGCGGCCCCAGAGGGTGACGCGGTGCCCGCCCACGCAGAGGGAGCGGGCGAGCGAGGTGCCCCACGCACCGGCGCCAAGGACGGTGAGGTTCATGTCGCGGGAGTGGACTCCGGGGGTGAGGGAGGCCGCCGGCCGATCCTCCGCTCGGTGCCCTGGAGGAGTCGTTTCATGTTCTCCTTGTGTTTGTAAATCGCCAACGCGGCCATGATCGCGGTAACCACGATCAGCGGAATCCCGCGGCCGAACAACCAGGTGGCGAACGGGAGGACGGCGGCGGCGACGACGGAGGCGAGCGAAACGTAACGGGAAACGAGCGCCACCAGGAGGAACACAGTCAGAACGACCAGGAACGGGCCGGGGACCAAGGCCGCGAGGACGCCGCCGGAGGTGGCGATCCCCTTCCCTCCCCTGAACCCGAGCCAGAAGGTGTAAACGTGGCCAAGCACGGCGCACAGGCCGGCGCACAGGGCGAGCCACTCGAGCTGCGCAGGCGGGACGGACGGCAGCCACCGGGGGGCGAACGTGCGGACCAGCAAGACGGGGACCGCTCCCTTGACGGCGTCGCCCAGCAGGACGAGGACGCCGGCGGCCACGCCGAGGGTGCGCAGCACATTGGTGGCGCCGATGTTGCCGCTGCCCGTGGAGCGGATATCGACCCCGCGCGAGCGCGCCACCAGATAGCCGGTGGGGGTGGCCCCGAGGACATAGGCAACCAGGGCGGTCACCGTGAAGGCAACGATTGGCACGCGGGCATAATGCGCGGCCGGCCGGACCCGGCAAAGCGGAAAATGAGAGGTGACCGGACCGGCTCCCCGCGGGCTTGCCCCCCCCCCTGCTTGGTGCCAGAATCGGCGGCGATGATTTCGGAACCAAATCAGGACGGCGGCACGCGTCCGCGGGTAGCGGTGCTGGGGGCGGGATCCCTCGGCAAGGAACACGTGCGGATCTACGCCGAGATGGCGGCCGCGGGCCAGATCCGGTTCGCCGGGATTTACGATGTCTCGCACGAAACCGCCCAGCGGCACGCGGCCAGGCACGGGGTGCCGGTGTTTGCGTCGGTCGAGGAGGCCGCGGCCGCCAGCGACGCGCTCAGCATCGTCACTCCCACGGTGACCCACTTCGCGCTGGCCCGGACCGTGCTCGGGATGGGGAAACACGTGCTGCTGGAGAAGCCGATGACCGACCAGGCGGAGCAGGCGACGGAGTTGGTGCGGCTGGCGCGGGAGCAGCAGTGCATCCTGCAGGTGGGCCACGTCGAGCGGTTCAACCCCGTTTTCAAGTACTTGGAGAGCGTGGCCACCGAGCCCAAGTTCATCGAGACCCACCGGCTCTCCCCCTTCCCCGCCCGCAGCACGGACATCGGGGTGGTGCTGGATCTGATGATCCACGACCTCGACGTGGTGCTGGCCTTCGTGAAATCGCCCGTGATCAGCGTGGACGCGGTGGGGATCCCTGTGCTGAGCACGTCCGAGGACATCGCCAACGCCCGCCTCCGGTTCGCCAACGGTTGTGTGGCCAACCTGACGGTGAGCCGGGTGAGCGTCGAGCGGATGCGGAAGATCCGGGTCTTCAGCGGCGGCGCGACGACCAGTTACATCTCGCTCGATTACCGGGCGCAGGAAGGCTTCATCTACCGCGTGGCACGCGAGGACGAGGAAGAGAGTTCCCTGTTCAAGAAACTCCTGCGGGCCAAGGACTCCACCATCGTGAGCCAGTTCGCCGGGAAGCGGATCGTGCGGGAGCCGGTGCCAATCGCGAAGGATGAGCCGCTCAAGCTGGAACTCGAGCATTTCGTGAGCTGCGTCAAGAGCAGCCTCACCCCGATGGTCAGCGGCGAATCGGCCAAGCGCGCGCTCGATCTCGCGTTCGAAATCACCGGCCAGATTCGCGCGGCCGCGGGCGGCCTCCGGCTCTGAGGATGAGACGAGGCATTCCGGGCGGAAACGACTGGGCGGGACCGCGAATGAACGCGAACCAAGGCGAATGGGGAACGGACCGCGGAGGGGCGCCCCGTCCGGGCGGGCGCCACCCCACCCCCAAGACGGCCAAGTGAAACCGAAGACTTTCATGGTCATCGCCGGGGAGGCCAGCGGGGACCTGCTCGCGGCCGAGCTGGTGCGGGCCTTGCGCGCGGAGTATGCGCGGGCGCCGCTGGCGGAAACCCTGGACTCCCAACCCCTCCTCGGCCGTCTCGAGCCGCGCTTCTTCGGCGCCGGCGGGCCGCAGATGGCCGCCGCGGGGGTTGAGCTGGCGTTCGACCTGACCTCCCACGCGGTCATCGGGCTCTCCGCGGTGCTCCGCAACCTGCTGAAATTCCGACGGCTGTTCGGGGCACTTCTCCGGGTGGCGTGCGAGCGCCAGCCGGACGTGATCATCTGCGTCGATTTCGCGGGCTTCAACCGCCGGTTCGGCCAGGCGGTCAAGGCGCACGTCCGCGCGCGGGGAGGCTGGTTCCAGGATTGGGATCCGCGCCTGATCCAGATGGTGTCGCCGCAGGTCTGGGCCTCACGCCCCTCGCGGGCCGACAAGATGGCGAAAGATTTCGACCTGCTGCTAAGCATTTTCCCGTTCGAGAAGGAGTGGTACGCCCGGCGGGTGCCGGGGTTCCCGGTGGAGTTCGTGGGGCACTTCATGGTGGACCGCTTCGCGGCCGCGCGCGCTGGCGGGGAAATTCCGGCGACAGCCACCCAATCGGGAGGCCCTCGGCTGCTGCTGCTGCCCGGCAGCCGCCCGGCGGAGGTGCGCCGCCATCTGCCGGTGATGCTCGGCGCCTTGGACAAACTGCGGGTGGACTTCCCCCGGTTGGAGGCGCGGATGGTCCTGCCCAGCCAGCGGCTGCTCGATCAGGCACAAGCCGCCGGGCTGCCCGCCGGATTGGCAACCCGGGTCGGCGGCATCGCCACCGAGCTGGCCCGCGCGGACCTCGCGCTGGCCAAAACCGGCACCACCACGATGGAATGCGCCTTCTTCGGCGTCCCGGCGGTCACGCTCTACAAGGAGTCCTTCGTCACCTACCAGGTGGCGAAGCGGATCGTCACGGTGAAATACCTCTCGATGCCGAACCTCCTGGCGGACGCGCCGGTGTATCCGGAGTTCATCCAGGAGGCCGCCACGCCCGCGAACCTGGCCGCGGCGGCGGCGGACCTGCTGCGGGATGGCGCGCGCCGCGCGAAGGTCAAGGACACCCTGGCGGGGATCATCCAGTCGCTGGGCGCGGGCGGGGCGGCCATACGCGCCGCGGCAGCCATACGCGCGGCGATCGAACCGTAACCCCCCGGCAGGCGCGGCGGCGCAGGTCAGCCGTCCGCCGGCTCTTTGGGTTTGCGGGGTTTCCGAGCCTTCTTGACCGGGGCGGGAGGCGCGCTCTCAGCGGGGACGGCCGCGGTGGCGGGGGGCAGGTATAGATACCGCCCGCAACTGTCGCAGAGCTGGATGTCCTCCCCGCGCATGAGGGTGCTCACCTTGCCCACCGGCTGGCGCATGTGGCAGGCGGTGCAGACGGAATTGGTCAGGACCGCAACGCCCTTCTTGCCGCGCGCTTTCAGGCGGTCGTAGTGCGCCAAAATGGGCGCGGGCACCAGTTCCCGGAGTTGTTTCGCCTCGGCTTCGACGGCTGCCCCGGTTCCCCCGCCGAACTCCAGCGTTTGCAGTTTGAAAAGACTCTCCAAAGCAACATTCATCACAACTAAGTTTACCAAATCCCCGGCCAACCGCCAAGCAAATGCGCCACCCCCCACCGGCGCGATTTGGCGCGTGACGGGGACGGGGCCTTGGATTAAGTTGGCTGAAGGAAACCGGCGGACCCCCACAGGAATTTGATCATGAGCAGCGCGGGGAAACGGTTGTGGTTCCCGGCCAAACGGTACGGCTGGGGGTGGGGCCTGCCATCTGCCTGGCAGGGGTGGGTCACCCTGGTGGTCTGGCTGGCCGCGACCGCCAGCGCCTACGTACTGCTGCCGCCCGATCGGCACGCGGCCGGCTTCCTCGGGACTGTGGCCGGTCTGACGGGGGGCTTGATCCTCGTTTGCCTCATTAAAGGGGAAAAGCCCCGCTGGCGTTGGGGGAAGGCCGACGACGCCCAGGACCAGTCCGCGGCGGAACCACTCGCCGTGCTGGCGGACCTGCGCCGCCGCCGCCTCATTTCGAACTCCGAGTATGAGGCAAAGCGGCGGGAAATCGCACGCCGACGGTAGCCTCCCGCACGACGCCGGCTGGAGCCTCGATGGCCCCAGCCGGGTGACGGAACCGGCCCCGAGACCACTGAAGCGTGTCGCGGCGCCGGCAAGAGGGGCCAAACCACCGGGCTACCGGCCGGCCTTGCGGCGGGACCTTCGGCAGGACCACAGCGAGAGGGCGAGCCCACCGGCACCCGCCAGGGTGCCTGAGCCGGAGGGCTCGGGCACGGATGCGGTCGTGGTGACCGAAACCGAAAACCCGCTCAGCGCCATCACATCACCGGGCGAAAGGTCGGCGAAGAAGATGGTCCAGCCGCCGTTCGCATCGAGCCCGTTGAAGCTGGCGAGCGTCGCGTTCCGGGGCGCGGCGTCGAACGAGGCCGGCGGCCCCAGGGGACTGACCGTGCGGCCGTCCGCCCCCCAAGTCCCGGTCAACTGCCCGCTTCCGTCGTAACTCGGGCCGAGCGTCTGGTAGGCGTGGATATCGGTGTTCACCGCCCCGCTGAGGGTGATGTCCATCCCGGCGTTGCCGTAACCATCCGGGTTCGAACTGCTCATCCCGACCCGGTCGAGGAGGACGGAAAAGCCGCTGCCGTGCGAGAGATAGGCGTACAAGTCGCCGTTCCACCCACCCGCCAGGTCCAGCGAGACCGTCACGTTGGCAATGGGAGCGGCGGACCCGCTGAGGTTGAAGGAAAAGGCGAGGCCGGTGGGGTCGTTGTCAGGAATGGCCCCGGTGCCGCTCCAAGAGTAGTTCAGCGCGGCGTGGCCGGAAAAAGGTGCGGTGGCGGCGAGCGCGAGGGCCGCGCCGCGAAGGAGGGTCCGTGACCAGCGCATGCAAATATTTTTCATTGTGTGTCTATTAGTATCTTATTGTAAAAGGGCGGGGCGGGCGGTGGACCCGCCCGCCCCGTTGAGTGCCGTCTCAGTAGGCGGGATATACCGTGCGGTAATACCGGGTCGGGGCGACCCCGGCCGGCTCGCTGAACTGAAAGATCCCGACCCCGTAACTCCCGGCGGTGGTAGGAGCGGTCGCGTTGGCGGCCTTCTGCCAGGAGGCGGGGGAGAGTGTGTCGGTGTACTCGATGGTGTAGGTCAGGCCCGGGATGCCGGCGAACCGCACCACGAACTGGCCTGACTGGACAACGGGCCCAAAGGCGACGTTGAGCGAGACGGCGGTGCTGGACATCACCGTCACGGTGATCACGGCGCTGGACACCCCGCCCTGCGTGTCGGTGATCGAATAGCTGAAGCTATCGGTCCCGGTGAACCCGGTGGGGGGCGTGTAGGTGATGAGCCCGGCCGCCAGAGCGACGGTCCCGCCTTGGGCGGAGGCGCCGACCGCGGTGACCGACAGCGGGTAACCGGAGGGGTTGGCGGCTTGCGCCAGCACCTTGGTCACGGCGAACTGCACGGCCTCGTTTTGGTGGGTGGTGGCGGCAATCGGACTCGCGACCGGCGGCGTGTAGCCGGCCGGGTTGACGATGAGGGTGACGCTTCCCGTGACCGGCGTGTAATCGGCGGCGTCGAAGGGCGTGAACGTCACGCTCTCGGCGAAGCTGCCCACCGAGGGGAGCGTAGCCGGCGCGGTCCAGGTGAAGGCACCTGGCACCGAGGCCGAACCGCCCGTGAGGGTGGAGAAGGCCAGGGTCTGGCCCTGGACGATGGGGCTGGGCACCGGCCAGGCGGTGACGGGCCCGGCACTCTTCGCGAGCGTGCCGAGGGTGCCCGCCGGCACGTCGAATTCGAGCAAGCCCGCGGTGTCCGCGACCAGGGAACCACCGGGAGCGACGGTCACTTGGGCGGAACCGCCGGCCTGGGTGACAGTGATCGTGTGTCCCGCCAGCGGCGTAAGACCAGCCACGCAGACATTGGTCACGCCGGCGGGAAGCGCTACGGTGAAACCCGAGAGCCCATTGGGCAGGGCGTTGACGGGGAAGAGCGCGAGCGTGCCGCGCACAGCCGCGCCTTCAAAGGCATCCCCGGAGGCGGTGGCGACGTGCACCGCCGGATCGGCGGGCAAGCCGCCATCAGCGCCCTGGATGACGTGCAGGAAGCGCGTATCGGCGGGCCGCGTGGGATCTTCCACCACGATTCGGCCGACGGAGGGCTCCAACCCGGCCACGGTGGTGAGCGAGTTGCCCAGCGGCACGTAGGTAATCGTCGCATTGGCGGGGAGCAACGTTCGGCAGAAGAGCTGCTGACCGCCCGGGGTGACCTCGCTGGAGAGGTTGCCCGAGATCGTGGGCGGGTTGACCCAGTTGAGGTTGAAGCGTTTGAACAGGCCGCTGTCCGTGGACGTGGCGCGGTCATAGACCACGATGTGATCCGGTTTCACCCAGAGCACAAAACGCGTCGCCTGGGTGATCTCGACGAGGCTTTCGCCCGCGTCCCACTGGTCCGGCCGGTTGAAGAGCGGCGCGAGATCCGCCACGGCAAAGGTATAGTCCCGGGCGTGACTCGCGGCGACGACCGGGTCGCCGGCCGCTTCGTTCAGCACCCATTCGCTGCCGTTGGTGAAGAGCGGGAGCTCGAAGCCAACGCTCGGGATGCCGTCGGGGCAGGCATTCTGGAGCGCCAGGCTGTTATGCCACATGGTGGATTGGCCATTCTCGTTGTTGTCGTAATTGCTGACCTCCTTGGTCAGCCATTCCCCCTTGCGGTAGAGTTCAAACTGCCCGGCCGAGCCTTGCTGGTGGTTGATGGAGATCCAGCTCGCCAGGAAATCGAACTGGCTGCAGTTCGTGGACCAAACCGTCCGGTCCACGATGCGTCCGGCACCCGGATCATAAAACGCCAGCGGCAAGGCCGGGCGCGGGTCGGCGACCGGGGGCAGGGTTGGGTCGAGCGTCAGGTAATAAAGGACCGCATCGAGGACGCCATAGGCCCACGGATAGGCGACGCGGTTGATGAGGTCGCCCGGACCGCCCTCGAGCACCTCCGTGGCCCACCACCGGGTGGTGTCCCGGTGCGTGGTGACGCCTTGTTGCTGTTCGAGCAGCGTCAGGATGGCAAAGGGCATCAGCTCGCCGGGCGTGACCCACAAACGCAGGACGTCGCCATAGCTGTCAATCTCATACACCGGGCCGGCATACTCCATCGAAGGGTACACCGCTGAATTGGGCACAATGGAACTGACCATTCCGCTGCAAAAGCGACCCCACACGGGAGCGCTGAGCAGACGGCCCTGGGGGCCAAGGACCGACAGATCCCCGTACCCGGAGGTCTTCATGGCGAGGAGTTCCTCCAGGAGTGTGCCGGAGGATTCGCCGTAGAGCATGCCTTCGGGGGGCAGACCGCCGGCGCAGAGGCCGACGCTGGCCCCGGGGGCGAGCGCGTAATCGGCGACCACCTCCGAGCCCTCGCCGAACATCGCGTATTGCTGATACATCCAAGCGCCCACCACGTCGTCGAAATAGCTGCGCAGGCTGTTGCCGAGCAGGCCGACCGGCTGCGAGGGGTCCACGAGCGGATCGTCGGCCGGGTCGACCGCCAGCGTCATGAGCGTCATCAGCCGGGCATGGGCCGCGTAGTAGTTGTTGGCCGCCATGCGATAGGCATTTCCGCCGGGCAGCAAGGCGGGGTTGTTCAGCGTGCCGATCGGCTCGGGATGGTCGCCGCCGGTGGTGCTGGCATGGACGCAGTCGTCGCTCCACATGAGGAACACCTGCTGGATGGTGGCCTTGTCCGCGGCGCTCAGCACCGGGACGCCATTGGTGTCGGTCGCGTTGTAGATCCAGTCCACGACCAGGGGAAAGTCAGGGACCGACCCGCTGCCGCGGTTATAGACGGCGAAAGCGGGGTCGCGGAAAGGCGCTCCGGCCAGGTGGCCGAGCGCCGCCTGGTTGAGCGAATACATAATGAGGTTGCGGGCGTACCCGGCGCATTGGGCACGGGTCGCCGGGTCAGGATGGATGAGCGAGGCGAAGGAGAGGATCAGCGCATATTCCTCGCCCAGGAGCCCCGTGTAACCCTGCACGTCGCCGTAGTCCGGGTAATTCGGATTCGCCACGCCGCCCGGGAAGAACTGGGTCTGGTAGTCGGAAAGGCACTGCTGTAAAAGCGGCAGAAACCCCTGTTGATAGATGGGGTTCGCGGACACCGCCCAAGACCGCAACCGGGGAATGTCGTTGGTCGTGAGCCAGACATGCGGGTGGCTCGTCACCGGCCGGGGAAGAGAGGAAGGCAGCGGGCGCGTGGAAAGGTAGGTGGCCGTTACCGTGATCGGAGCGGCGGGCATTACCAAAGTCGTGGCCAGCGCGGTGCTGTCAGCCACACTGTAACCGGTCCACCCGCCAAAGGCTTGGGCGGAGCCGGGCGTCTCGGCGGTGATGGCAATGGTACTGCCCGCCGCGTAGGAACCTCCGCCCGAGCCGTTGACCACCGTCAACAGGTATAACAGGGCGGCCGGGACGTTGGTGAAGTTGGCCGTGACGACCACATTGCTCGCCGGCATCACTACGGTGGTGCTGGCGCTGGAGGGGTCCAGGACCGCGTAACCAGTCCACCCCGCGAAGGCGGTGCCGTTCGGGGGCGTGCCAACCCCGATGGGCACAAAGGCCCCGGACAGGTAGGAGCCGCCGCCAGTGCCCCCGTTGACGGTGAGCGTGTAATGCGTGGGCGGGGGCGCGTTGGAATAGACCGCGGTAACTGAGGCATCCGCCGTGGGCATCGTGACGGTGGTTCCGACGCTGGCGGGATTCGCCACCGTCGCGCCGGCCCAATTGGCAAACACCTGCCCGGCCGGCGGAGCCGCCGCCAGGATCGGCACCACGACGCCGGCCCCGTAAGCTCCGCTACCCAAGCCGTGGTTCACGGACAGGTTGTGGAGGGGCCCCACGGCGTTCGGGGAAACGCCTTCGAACGCCCCCAGGTCGGCCGCAAGGCCATTGATAAGGCGCGGCGTGGACCCGGTGGGGAAGACGTATTCGGAAAACACGTCGTTGGTGCTGCCGGCGACCGCGGGGGCCTGAGGACCGGCGGCGTCAATGGCCGGCGAGGAGGTTGCCAACATGAAATTGGTCGCCCCGACGTCCACAAAGCCGGGGTCGAACTGCGGACCGACCAGGGTTTCGTTCGTGCCGGACAGCACACCGAAGTAGTTGGTGCTCAGGTACGGCAGGGCTATGAACTGAAACCCCGGGCTGAACCAGTTGGTGCCCAGGGTGAGGTTGCTGGCGTCCGAACCGAGGACGGAAATGAAGGACGGGTTGGCGCCCGGGGTTTCCGGAATGGACGCGAAGATATTGTTCCGGCAGTCCACGGTGTCATTCATGCCAAACTGCGTTTGGTCGGCGAGCGTGGGCAGGCCAAACAAACCGACCCCGTACTTGGCCGACTGGTCGGATTGGTTTACCACCGTATTGTTATAGAAATAGAAGGTGCCGTTCCGGGGCGGACCATTGATATAGACCGAGTCGTAAAAGAACAGGTCACCACACCCGCTCGAGGGCGGATTGTAGAACACGTTCCCGTACACGAAATGCTCCTGGTAGGCGGGATCGACATCAATGATGCCGACGGCATTGCGCGTCTGCTGAACCCAGATGGCGCAGCCACCATTGGGACCCACCAGGAACAGGTTGTACCGGATCACCGTGCCGGAGGACCGATCCACGAAGTGGTCGCCGTCCGCCCCCGCGCGCATCGGCCCGATGAGGTTGTATTGGACGGTCAGGCCGCGCGACTCGGTCTGCACATTGTTCGCGCTGTAATCACCCGCGACACCATTGTCGTGGATCCAGGAATTCTCGAGCGTGACGTTGGCGGAGAACTCGAACGGGGAGTTGTCCTCGCTGCCGGCGAAGAAGCCGTTGGCGCATTCGCTGATTTCACAACCATGCACCAGGATGTTCTGGCCGAACTCGAGGTAGATGCCCGCGGCGGAACTGGCGAACGAGTTGGTGGTGCCGTCGGATTGGACCAGGCTCTGGCTGGGATCGGCGTTTTGCAGGTGCAGGTTCTGGATGGTGATCCAGGAGGGAAGGTAGCCGAGGCTCGTGCCGGCCGAACGGCTCACCACCACCAGTCCGGCGGTGTTATAGGAAGCGGAGCGCCAGGACGCCGAGGGGCTGCTCACCGCGTTGTCACCATCAATGACCGGCAGGGCGCCGGTCACCGGATCAGGGATGCCGTTCAGAGTGATCGGCGCGCCGGGGGCGCCGCTGTTCGAGAGTTGGACGATCTCGTGGTAGCCCCCCGGCTGGGAATGGACGTTCACGGTGTCCCCGGCGGCCAGCGAAGGCCAGGGGACCGACCCGAGGTTGGTGTAAGTTTGGCCGGGCCCCACCTCAAAGGTGGCGCCCCGGGTCTGCCAGGAGGCCAGACCCGCCAGGGCAATTCCGGCGATGCTACGGATTAATCGATTCATTTTGTTGTTTTGGTGATTGACCGCGGTGGCTCCAAGCCTCAGCGGGTTGACCGTCCCCTGCCACAACCCCGCCGCCCGCTGGTGCGGGCGGTGGGTGATGGCCGGGTGGCTCTGCTGCTTGTCACGGGACCACGATGCGGCAAGGCCCCGGGATCACCAATACTCCGATGGGAGTAAACTGCGCGGGGTTGTGGGCACCCAACGAACAGGAATGTGCCTGTCAGTCACTCATCATAATGATGACTAAGACTTCGTTGAAGGACCGCGCCGGTGCGCCGGGCTTTGGCCGCAGCGCACCCGCCGAAGTAGGGGTTGCAACCTGTCGCGGCGGGGTGGGTTCCTCACTTCGCCGGTCCGGGCGGGGCACCCGGCAGCTTGAACTTGGGGAAGACCAACGTCCCCTGCCACGCGGTGTATTCGTGAATGTTCCCTTCGGCGTGCGGTGTTGCCACGAGGCTCGCGTTGGTCGGCGTGGCCACCGTGAGGGTGGCGGAGAGGTAGTAGGTGTTGGTGTCCGCGGCGGGGATGACCCAGGACCTCCAAGGCTCGCCCCCGGGACAAAGCGTGAGCGGCTCACGGGTGCCCGGATTCACGAAAAGACGGAGAGTGGAGGCGTACGGGAGGATCACCCACCCGGGAGGAAACGGCCCGCGGCCGCCCCACGGTCGGTTCAAAGGCTCGGGACCGGGCTTCCCACGAGCGTCGGTGAGTTCGCACTTCAGGTCCATCACATCGAAGAACAGCTTCAGGCTGGTCCCGGCCCCGGGCTGCGCGTTCTGGAGTTCCACGAACATCGTCAGCCGGTTGTCGGCGGGGGTGCCCTCGAGGATCAGGAGCCGGCCGCGGAGGGCGTGGAATTGGTGGTCGACGGGCGCGGACCAGTCGCTGGCGGCGACCACGTTGGTCTCCTCGAAGGCGGCACAAGGCAGACCAGCGGCGATCAGGACGGCGACCAGGACGGCGGACCGGAAGAATGATTCGGCCATGTACTGACCCTATGACCAGTCCGGTCGGATGTAAAGTCGGCGGCAGGCGCGTTCCCGGCCGGCCGCCTGCCGAGCCCCGTCAGGCCAAGGCCCGCGCACCCCGGGAACCCGTCCCGATGCTCCAGCGCATCCGCGTGGATGGGGGGGGGGACGGGTCGTCCGCCGGAGGCTGGCCCCAGCTCCGGCCTCCTCCAAAACCGGAGCCGTCCCGACCGGAGCCTCCTGCTCCCCGCGTTTTGCTTTTGCTTAATCGAGCGCGGACGGAGGCTTGACACCGGCCGAAGGCCGGTTATTCTCTCGCGTTCCGTTGACGGGGGACTTTCCTGCGAAGCATGGGCTGGCAGGGTGGAAGAACCACTGCGCGGGAGACCGTTTAAGTATATGAAGCGACAATATCAACCGTCGAAGATCCGCAGGAAGCGCCAGCATGGCTTTTTGAACCGGAACTCGTCGAAGAGCGGCCGGGCGACCCTGGCCAACCGGCGGCGGGTGGGGCGGAAACGCCTGACCCCGGTCTGATCCAGCCAACCTCTTGAGGCATGGCCGCCGACACCCCAGGCCGGCTTCGTTTCCGCCCTTCCGCCCACATCAAACTGGGCCGGGATTTCCTGCGGACGCGCCAGCTTGGCTGGCGGAACGTGAACGGCTGCCTCATCCTCAACTGGCTCGCCCGGCCTGAACGGGCCGGCGGCAACCGGCTGGGGCTGGTGGTTTCGAAGAAGGTGGGCGGGGCGGTCGCGCGCAACCGGGCACGGCGGCTGCTGCGGGAGGCCTACCGCCTGAACCAACACCAGATCTCGTCCCCGGTCGATTTGGTCCTCGTGGCCCGTCCCTCCATCCGCAACCTCGATTTCGCCGGGGTGGAGCGGGATCTCCTTTCGTGTCTGCGGCGGGTGGGGCTGGCTCGTCCGCCGGCCGCCTCGCCGTGAATGCGGCGCAGCATTTGCTGGTGTGGGGATTGCGCGGCTACCGGGCGGCGATTTCCCCCGGGCTGCGGCTGGTCCTCGGCCCCCTCGCCCAATGCCGTTTTCAACCAACCTGTTCCGCCTACGCGCTCGAGGCGGTGACCCGGCACGGCGCCCGGGCGGGTACCCGCCTGGCGGTGGGGCGCATCCTCCGCTGCCACCCGTGGGGTGGGTGCGGGTGGGACCCCGTGCCCGAGCGGACGGGACCCATGGTTAATCGCGCCGCGGCCGCGTTGGATGCCGCAGATTCGCATGGATCGTAAATCAATTGCTGTTGTTGTCGTTTGTTTCCTGCTGATGGTGCTTTGGGTGCCGATGCAGAGCCGCATCTGGCCGCCCAAGCCGCTGCCGGTCGGGTGGACGAACACCCCCGTGGCGGAAGCCTCCGGCCCGCTCGCCAAGCCGGCTCCATCCTTCACCAACGCACCCGACCCGGCGTCCATCCCGAGCTTGGTCCCCTCCAACCGGGAGCCGGAGCGGCTGGTGACCCTCACCAACGGCGTCGCCCGCTACACCTTCACATCGCATGGCGGCGGCCTCAAATCCATCGATCTCCTGGATTACCCCGAGACCACGGCGTCCCACCGCGGCGGCAAAGCCCCGTCTGGGACGAAGCGCGTCGCCACCCTGAACCGGCATGCCCCGTTCCCGGCGATGTCCCTCGCGCCCGGCGGGCCGTGGGGGGACGGCGTTTACCGGCTCTCGTCCACGCCGACCTCGCTGAAGGCCGAATGCGCCCTCACCAACGGCCTGGTCATCACGAAGGAGTTCCAACTGCTCTCGAACTACCTCGTGGGGGTGACCACCCGGCTGGAAAACCGCAGCGACCGCCCGATCGAGGCCGCCAAACAGGAGTGGATCACCGGCACAGCGACCCCGATGACGGCCACGGATCAGGCGATGTCCTGGGGCGTGCTTTGGTACAACGGCGCCAGTGTGTCGGACGATGTGGGCGCCTCGTTTTTCTCGTCCCGGGGATTTGCCTGCGTGCCGCGGGTGCCGCCCACTGAGTATCGCGGGGGGGCCAGCAATGTGGTCTGGGTGGCTGCCCACAACCAGTTCTTCGTCCTCGCCGCGATGATGAAACAGCCCGCGCTCGCCACGGTGACGCGGCAGGTGGAATTGCCGCGGCCGAGCGGGGATGACGCGCTCATGATGGCGACCAACGCCGCCACCCCGCAAGGCTACCAAGCCTCCATCGAATACCCGTCCACGGTCCTCGCCCCCAAACAAAGCCAGGAACACCAGCTCTTCCTGTATGCCGGCCCGAAGGAGTACCAGGCGCTGGCGCGCATCGGCGACCAGTTCGGGAACAACCTGGACCTGGTGATGAATTTTGGCTGGTACGGGCCCGTCTCGAAGACGCTTCTGCTGGGGATGAACCTGCTCCACCACCTCTTCAAGCTCCCGTACGGCTGGGCGGTGGTGATGATCACCGTGATCATCAAGCTGGTGTTCTGGCCGCTGACCCAGGCCAGCACGCGCTCCATGAAGCGGATGCAGGCCCTCCAGCCGCAGGTCAAGGCGATCCAGGACAAGTACAAGGACGACCCGGTCAAGGTGCAGCGCAAGATGATGGAACTCTGGAAGGAGCACAAGGTGAGCCCCATGAGCGGCTGCCTGCCGATGCTGATCCAGATCCCGGTCTTCTTCGGCTTCTACAAAATGATCACCAGCGCGATCGAACTCCGCGGGGCGAGCTTCCTTTGGGCGGCGGACCTCTCGAAGCCCGACACCCTCTTCGTGATTCCGGGCCTGAGCGGCATCCCCTTCTTCGGAGTACCCGGCGTCGGCCTGCCGTTCAACCTGCTCCCGCTCATCATGGGCGGGTCGATGCTCTGGCAGTCGCACCTGACCCCGCCCTCGCCGGGCATGGACCCGGCCCAAGCGAAGCTGATGCGCTACCTCCCCCTGCTCTTCCTGGCCGGCTTCTATAATCTCTCGGCCGGTTTGACGCTCTACTGGACGGTGAACAACCTCCTGAGCGTCGCCCAGACGAAACTGATCCGGGCCACGGACGCCACCGCCACCCCGGGTTCGGGGTTGACGACCGCGGGAAAAAAGGGAAAATAGGCGCGACTCAGCCCAACGACCCGCCGTCGCGCACGGCCTAACCGTCTTTAACGATTATGTCAGCCGATCCCAAAGCCACCTTGGAAACCCTCCTCTCCACGCTCGGGTTCCCCGCCACGGTCGAGGAACACCACCTGGAGGACGGGCTCATGCTCGAGGTCAAGACCGAGGATTCCGGACGCCTCATCGGGCGCCAAGGGCAGACGCTGGCCGACCTCCAATACATCGTCAACCGGCTGGTTTTCCAGCAGGACCCGGACGCCCCCAAGGTGATGGTGGACGTGAGCGGGTACCGGGCGCAGGCCCGGGACGCCCTGATCAAGAAAGCCCGCGACGCCGCCGAGAAGGTCCGGCGCTGGGGCGATGTGGTGGAACTGGAGCCGCTGAGCGCCTTCGACCGGCGGATCATCCACCAGACCCTCAAGGACGACCCCCATGTGGAAACCCACAGCGTCGAGGTCGAGGGGACCGATAAGAAGGCGATTTTGTTGCGCCCCCGGCGCTGACCCGATCCGATCCCATGCGCATCCTGTCCGGCATCCAGCCTTCGGGCACGCTCCATCTCGGGAATTATTTCGGGATGATGCGTCCCTCCATCGAACTGCAAGAGCAGGGCGAGGCCTATTATTTCATCGCGGATTACCACTCGATGACCACGCTGTTTGACCCGGCCGAACGGCGCCGGAACACGCTGGCGGTGGCCCTCGATTTCCTGGCCTGCGGCTTGGATCCAGCGCGGACGGTGTTCTTCCGGCAGTCGGATGTCCCCGAGGTCACCGAACTCACCTGGTTGATCGGCACCCTTGCCCCGATGGGCCTGCTGGAGCGCTGCCACTCGTACAAGGACAAGGTGGCGAAGGGCATCGCCTTCAATTTCGGCCTGTTCGCGTACCCGGTGCTCATGGCGGCGGACATCCTCCTCTACGACTCGAACCTCGTGCCGGTCGGGCGCGACCAAAAGCAGCACGTCGAGGTGACCCGCGACATCGCCATCAAGTTCAACGAGACCTACGGGCCCACCTTCGTGGTGCCGGAGCCGAAGATCAAGGAGTCGGTCGCCGTGGTGCCGGGCACCGACGGCCAGAAGATGAGCAAGAGCTACGGCAACACCATCGACATCTTTGGCGACGAGAAAACTCTGCGGAAGCGGGTGATGGGGATCGTCATGGACAGCCGGACCCCCGCCGAGCCCAAGCCGGACGCGGAGAAGAACTCGGCCATCCAACTGCTCAAGCTCGTGGCGCCGCCCGACGTCGCGCAAGGTTGCGAGGACCGGCTCCGTGCTGGCGGCTACGGTTACGGCGACCTGAAGAAGGCCCTCTTCGAGGCATATTGGATCCACTTCGCCGAGGCGCGGGCCAAGCGGGCCGATCTCGCCGCGAACCCCGACTACGTCGAGAGCGTCCTGGCATCCGGAGCGGAACGCGCTCGGGGGAAGGCCCGCGAAGTCCTGGACCGCGCCAAGCGCGCCAGCGGTCTCAGGCCGGCGTAAGCAGGTGGCAAGCCGTTCGATCGGCCGAGAAGACGCCGGGCGTCTGGCGCCTGCCGGGGCCCCTATTCCCTGGGATCGGTAACACCAGTGCCCCGGCGGGCCTTTCCCCCGGGGCTGTTAGGTCTATGGTCTCGTGCGTCGGCCGGTTACAACCAATGACCTTTCTTGACCTTGATCTCGTTCAGCACTGACGTCGCGCCACCTTTATGGGCGTCCCGGTCGGCTTCCCCATATCCGATCCAAGTGCCCACAGTACCGGTCAGCGTAGCCACTGCGCCATGAACGGTGACCTTGACGTCATCCCTGTCAACAAAGGGACTCCAGAAGAATTTGCTCTCGATGTTTTTTGTGATCTGTTCGTCGCTCAGATAGGGTTGTGGTCCATACATGGCGGAATCGTAGTAGGGCGACCCGGTGTAATAGGGCCAGCCGTAGTTGCCGTAGTAGGGCCAATCGTAGTACGAGTAGTCTGGCCACCCGTAGTAGGAGTAGTCGGGGGAATTGTAGTAGTAGGCCGAAACGTCCGGTTCGACCTTCAGATGGTTGCGAACCATCACCACGCCTTTGATCCGCGAAGCGACGTCCTGCGCTTCGGTCTTTTCGAGCCTCGATTCCACCCCGCCGGAAAGGTACGCGGTGCGATTGATGACCGCCACATCGATCGTGGAACTCACCAACAAGGGATCCCAGGCCAGGGCCGCTTTCAATTGTTTCTCCACGTCCATATCCGTGGGTCGCCCGTTGGGCCTCACCTTCAGGAGATTGTCAACCCGCCAGACGCCCATGATGTTCTTCGCGTCCTGCTCCGCGGAGGTTTTCGCCTTCAAGTTCCCGACCGTTCCGCCGAGAATGACGCCTCCGTTTTCAACCGTTACGTCGGGGGAAAAGGCCGAAACCCGCGGGTCAAGCCGCAGGGCCGCCTGCACTGCCTGTTTGATTTCGCTGTCAGAACTGCTGGCCCCTTCGGAGTCTCGCTGCGCACCGCTGCCTGACGCCAGTTCCACTTTCAAGCCGCTGTCGTCAACGGAGGTCACCCCGTTTACCCAGGCATCCTCGTGGGCCCGCCATTTGCTGATCGCGTTCCCGATGGTCCCGCTGAGCGTCACGTTGCCATCCTTCACGACGGGGTTGATCTGGCCGCCATTGATCCAGATGTCCCATTGGAAACGCGACTTAAGGTCGGCGGCAATTTCCTGGTCGGTGCGTTTTGCCGCATAGTTGATGGTGACACTATTACGGACCTCCTTGACCCCCTTCACGCCCTTGGCGATCCGCGCGACAAGTTGCTGTTCCGCATAGGAGCCCACGCTGCCGCTCAAGGTGGCGGCCGCGTCTTCTACGGAAACGGCCACTTTATAGGATTCCGTGGCGGGATCTTGCTTCAGCGCCGTCAGGATGTCCGTCCGGATGTCCGCGTTGGGACGGGACACCGGCGTTACCGTGATCCGGTCAATCACCCCGCGCACACCCCGGATGCTCTCGGCGATCTGGACCGCCCGATCCTTCGCTAGCAGGTTGGCCGCCGATCCAGAAAGCGTGACGATCCCCTCGCTGGTGCTGGCGTCAATGGAATCTGGCGAGACACCTTTCTCCAACCGGAACTCTTTTTCGACGGTGGAGGTAATGCCGCTGTCGGTGATCTCCTTTGCTGCCGTCGCCGCGTGCAACGGCAGCAGGCCCAGGTTTTGCATCCCCGCCGCGATCAGGAGGGAGGCGGAGCACCTGCCAATTGCGGTCCCCCGAGCCCGTTTCTTCGATGTGAGTGTTTTCATATACTGTTCTTTCTTTGTTTCCATGTACCGTGTTTCTTTATGTTCTGACATCAAGGTGAGCACGCTGCGCGTTCCCCCACAGGCCCGGCATTAGTCCACTTGTCCGGTGTCGAATGGAGGCCTGGCACCCCGACAGCAGCTCAACCTCCAACCAAACCGAATTCCAGATCTCGACCGGGCGGTCGTCCCGCAGCTTTCCGGTTCCTCCGCGTTTATGGTGGATGGCAACATCGTCCGCTGGGTATTGCCGGGGAGCAGAAGTCCACCCACCCCCCGTCCATGGCCGGGGGCTGGGGTGACGCGTTGCGAAACCACCGCACCTGCGGGCGAGGACTCCCACAATTGACGCGTCCCGAACCGCAACCCAACCGCTTTTGCAATACTGGGTTTACCCATTACAAACGGGGAAAAAGCATGCCCCTCTCGCCGTGCATGATCGTGTTCTTCCTTCAAAGTTCCCCACGTTGCCTCAGTTGCTCGTCGCGCATTTCGTTGACGCCAACGAAATCCATTCACTGCTCGGCCCACTCACGGCTGAGTCGTTCTCATAGCATTTGCCAGTCCACCGTTGCGCTCGGCCAAGGCAGCCTGCAGTGGCAGGTCGAAAAGGGCCTTCCCGACCCGTCGCAAGTCACTTGACAGCAAACGATAAGCTTTGCGATCGCGGGGGACGGTGAGCGACCGGAACCTCTCGCGAGGGCGCGCCAACTGGCAGATCAAGACTGCGGAACGCAAGGAAGATCAGCGGAAGTCATGCAGGGCGCAATGCGTGGTCGGCCCCCATGCTCGTGCGGGACGATCCAAGCACCAGGCCCCGCGACTCAACGAGTTCCTTTTTTGCGATCGGAGCCGTCTCCTCCGCCCGCGCCAACTCGTCAAACACCCCACACCGGCCATGCTCAAACTGCGCGCCCACGGCGACCTCGAAGCCGGGAGGATCCCACTCCGCCGCGATCTCGACTCCCTCCGCCGGCAACGCGGAGTTTCCCCCAGCCGACGCCAGCAGCGCATCCCGGAGATGGCGGACCTCTTCCCCATCCAGCGCCGGTGCGCCCTCCTCTAGCTCTCGGTCAAGGGTTACCACGCTTGGTGCCACCGCCTCGGCCAGCCTTCCCCTCTCCACCTGGCCGATGAACGGCTCAGCGGCTCCATCCAAGCCCTCCATCACGGAGACCGCGGCACCTGCGACCTCCCCACCATCGACCAGAAACTCCGCCAACAGGGCCGGTTCCATTCCCGCAAACGCATCGCCCGCCGCATCCGAGCCAACGCCCTCTGCGCCTGGTACAGGTCCCCCTCCAAGCCCGAGACCCTCGGACCGCCTCCACCCCAAGCCCCTCACGCCTCACCACCACCACCACGCGCCGCCCCCCACCCGCCGGAGCTTCGGACCCTGCCGCCACCTTTTACCACCCCCACCGCAGCCACGGCAGCCTCGGATGCCACTTCCCCGTCCGCTTTGACGCCGGGGTGGACGAGAAAAGCCGGGTGGCGGTCCCAGGTGGGGATAGAGCCGCGACGATCCCTGCCTTGGCGACCCCAAGTAGGGCTGGTGGCGGTCGAAGGGGCACCGTTGGGGGCGCCACCGGCCGGCCGCGGACCGACTAACCGAAACCTCTTCCCGCCTCTCGACCTCCCCTGCACTCCGTGCTAACATGATTCGCAGTCGGTCCACAAAACACTCCGATTTATCGGGATAAACGCCAACACGCCCTGGAATCATGCGCGACGACCCGTCCATTGAGGCGCAGCAGGCACAACTGCTCCGCCGTATCGCGGCGCGGGACAGCGCAGCCATGTCCGAATTCTATGACCATATGGCGGGGAGTTTGTTTTCCTTCGCACTGCGGATGCTCAACAACGCAGACGACGCCGAGGAGGTCATTCAGGACGTTTTCATGCAAATCTGGAACAAGGCTCCGTCCTTCGACCCTGGTATTGGCGCGGCCTTTAATTGGTGCATGGGCATTCTGCGGAACCGCTGCCTTGACCAGTTGCGCGCGCGCCAGCGCCGCTCCCGGGTGATCGTGGAGACGGATGATGACTTGGAAGCCGTGCCGCAGACCGAAGCCGTGGCGGCCGCGACTCTGCTCGCCACGGATGAGCTGGAGGCCGTTCGCAGCGCGCTGGGCACGCTGCCGGAAGACCAGAAGTTGGCCATCGAAATGGCTTTTTTCAACGGCCTGTCACATCATGAGATTGCGGAAATGCTGGACGAACCCCTGGGCACGGTGAAAGCGCGCATCCGCCGCGGCATGTTGAAGCTACGGGATGGATTGGAGGTTTTCGTATGATTTCCGAGCATTTTGAAGAACTGGCGAGCCTTTATGCGCTGGGCGCCCTGAGCGCGGACGAGCAGCACGCGTTTGAATCCAAACTGCGCGGAGATGGGGAACTGCGTGAGCTCGTTCTTGGACTGCAAAACACGGCGGGATTGATGGCCAGATCGGTGCCGCAAGCCGTGCCGCCGCCGCGGCTCAAGGCAAGACTGCTCGCACGGGTGGCAGCGTCCCGGGAGGTGCAACCGGCAGCGCCGGCCCGGTCGCTTCCCGGGCTCCGATTCCACGAAGCGGCCAGTAATTCCGGCTGGAAAGCGCTGCCGTTACCCGGCGCCTTCATCAAGCTGCTCTCCCTCGAACCGGAGCGCGGCTATGCGGTGTTACTGGGCAAGCTCGAGGCAGGCGTCCGTTATCCGGCCCACGTGAATGCCGGGCCGGAAGACATTTACATCTTGAGCGGCGACCTGGTGGTGGGCAGCCGCCGGCTGGGTGCGGGCGATTTCCATCATGCCGACCAAGACTCCCGACACGAGGTGAATTACTCCGAACACGGCTGCACCCTGCTCGCGGTACTCACCACCGACGATCCCTTGGTGGCGTTTGCGATGTCCTGAGCCCGCTACTTCGCCGCCGAGTTTGCGGCGAAGTCCTCCCTCTGGGTCCGGCCCAACGCTTCAGCCCGGTAAAACCTGTCGTAAAAGTCCGCATCCAGATGGCTCGCCTGAAAGTTTAGCACCGTGCGATACGGCGGCATATGAACTGGGAAACGACCGTAACGGCTCAGGAGGTATTCGCAGTGTGCCGTCGTTGCGGCCACCGCCGCTGCGCCGAAAGCTGGGATTTGTTGGACCACCCCGGTGTGGTCCTGCCACGAACTGCCTTGGTTTTGGCGGCGGAAGATTCCGTTCGCCCCGAATTTCAACTCCGCCACCGCGCGCACCGCCGCGGCCATGGTGGGATAATAAGGCGGGCAAAATGGCTTCAACAGCACCTCGCCGCCGCGCTCGAGGCCGACGGGATAGGGGATGATCGGATCGCGTCGCAGGAGTTTCATGGCGAGGGAGGGCAGCCAGCCCGCCCCGACATAACGGCTCGCGGGCAGGTGGCCCAGGCGGAACCCCAGCGCTTGCAGCCAGGCAAACTCGTGGTTCGCAAAACTCGGATAGCCGCCCAAACCCAGGGCCTGCGCCATGAGACCGAGGTTTTGCAACATCATGCCCTGCTCGATGGTCACGAACTCCGTGACGAATTGCTCCACCTGTCTCACGGTGGCGATGCGTCCTTGGTGTGGATCATCCTCGAGATGTCCGCCGCGACGGCGCGCAAAGCCTCCCAGGCCGGCGGGTAGGAGATGATTCCGCTCATCGAGAATGAAGGCGCCGGTTTCTTCGTTCAAGATCTCCAGCAGGCCGTTCACATACATGAAGGTCAGATCGTTCACCGGCAGAAACACCGTTGAGCCGGGCGCGTGCGCGGACCAGCGGTTCGCATTGATGTTGAAGAGAGGTTCAGCGGGCGGCTTGGGTCGCGCGTCACATATCTTCACGCGGACACGGCGATAATACTCGGTGAACTCGCCGCGCTGGCCCAGCTCGATCAGGTTGGGGATCTCGCCGGCCGGGAGATCGCGCGGCCGGCGAACCAGCCACGCGCCCTGATCGTTGACGACCACCAACGCCACCGCTTGGATCGCGTCCCCGCTCGCGATGGTGCGCGCGACCAGGCCGGCCATGATGCTGCCGCCTTCGCCTTTGGTGTAGCAAAGGTCAGCCAGCGCGTGCCCGGTGATGCCGCACGCGGCGAACACCATCGCCGCCTCCTCGTCCTCGGTGAGCGGACGCGGCGGGTGTTTGCTTTCGTAGGCGAGGGGACCGGCGGGCATTTTCATGCCCAGGCCGAAACGACGTGAGCGCCGTTGCCGCAACGCCTCCAGCAACGACATCTCCGCGACCTTGGCCAGCAGGGGTGACTCCCGCAGGCTTGGTTGGGGCGGGCCAGGCTCGTTTCCTCGCATCGCCAGGCAATGTAGAGCGCGGATGATGCTTTCGCGAAGGACTTTTTCCGCGCCGGCCGTACGTCCGGCTGGGTTCAAAACGGCAGCCACTTGAAGTCGAACACCCGTTCGGCCATCCAGGTGGAGGCGACCATCGCGATCGCGGCCGAGCCGAGCCGGAGCACGACATTTTGGTAGAACACCAGCCGGCGCAGGCAGAGTGCGAGCGGCATGAACATGGCGACGATGGCGAGCTGGCCCAATTCGACACCGACATTGAAACCGAACAGGCTGGCGGCCAGCTGGCCGCTTTGCAGCCCGAGATCGCGCAGCGCGTTCGCAAAACCGAATCCGTGCAGCAGTCCGAAGCCGAAGGCGACCAGCCAGCCGCGCTCGGCGAAGAACGGAACCAGGTTGTTGAACGCGGCCAGCACCACGGAAGCGGCGATGGCGGATTCCACCAGGCGCGCGGGCAGGTGAACGTAACCCAACGCGGCCAAACTCAGCGTGATGGAATGGGCGACCGTGAACCCGGTGACTATTTTAAGCACGTTCACCAACGCCGGCCGCACGGCGGAAACCGGCTGCCATTCCCCGGATTGACGCCGCAGCACACCGGGCAGGAGCAGCGCGAGCAGGAACAGAATATGATCGTACCCCGACCAGATGTGCCAAACTCCTTCGGCCAGAAAGGTCAGAAAGGGCGGCCGGGCAGCCGGGAGGGTGAGATCAAGCGTTTGCGTGTCGGCGACGGGACTGAAAACGCCGAGTCGCGCCTGCCCATTCTCCTCCAGCCGGAACAGGCCGCGATGCTTGGCGTCGAGGTCGAAAAGGGCGCTGTAAGCAATCTCGATTGATCTCGGATGCGAAAGCCCTTGAACCTCGAACCGCAGGACCGCGTAAGCTCCGTCGGACTGATTGTCCACCAGCAGGGAGGTGATGTGCAACCGTCCACCCTGTCCATCCCCGCGCAAGTGGAGTCGCGAAACCGCGTAAGCGCAAACGGCAGCCCGGCGCGCTGACAGTTCGGACCAGGTGATGACGCCGTCATCATTCAGATCCAGGCCCACGGCGTCCTCCAAATCACGCAAGGCGAGGTGCCATTCGCCAGTCACAGCAGCCGGCGTGACAAAAAGACTCAGGTAAGAGGTGCTTTGCGTATGCGCGCGCGCGCCGAGGGTGGAAAGAAACAACAGCGCGACTGCCGCCGAAACCGCGCACAGAGCTTTGAGGACGGAAGAGCGTCTTTTCACTTTGGGTCCAGTTGTTGAGCCAGCCGGTTTAGCTGCACGTCTTCGAGACGATTCGACCGAATGAAGTCCAACGCGGGCCGGGCATCACCGGCGGCACCGGCGGCGACGGCACTTTCCAGGAAGATGAGCGCATCGGCGGGTTCGCGCTGCACCTGCCAGTTGATTTGCGCCAGTTGCAAGGCCGCTTGCGGTTGATGCAGCAAGTGCAAAGTGAACTGCGCCTCTTCGCGCTGATGCACAAAGTCCCCGCGCAAGTGACCGGCCTCGAAGCGCGCGCGCAACGAGGCGACATGCCCGGCCAGCGTTGCGGGTACCGGGGTCAGCGCCGACTCCGCCCTGGCCAGGCGCAGCAGCAGCGCGTCGGCGCGCGGCTGGCTTCCCAACAACTCGACCACTTCGCCAGCCCGCCTTTGGGCAAGCAATACATCCGCGTAGGCGCCGAGCAGATATGGATCGGGCGGCCCGAGGGCGAGCGCGTCCTTGAAATCTGCCTCCGCCGCGGCCACGCGACCGATCCTGGCCTCCGCTTCAGCGAGAACCGTCAGCGCCCACCTTCTCTCCGCGACACTGGCCGAGTTCCTGGCCGACAAGGAGTTCCGCAGCAGACCGCACGCGGATTCGGCGCCGCCACTGAGCGAGGACACATTGGCGAGCGCCGTCAGCGCCACAATCCCCGGGGCGACCTCCACGAGCCGCACGCAGGCTTGGCGGGCTTTGGCGTACTCGCCGAGCACGGTGAGGATGGTGGCACGGGTCAGCCACACTTGCGGCGTCGCGGGAGCGAGGTGCGCCGCGGCATCGAGGTCGGCGAGTGCGTTTGCGAAATCATGCTGGCTTTGCTTGATCGTCGCGCGGAGGATGAGCACGTCGACCGGCGGCGTGGCGGCCTCCCACCACGGTGCGAGCGCAGATTGGGCACGGCCGAGAAAGCGCGGATCGGCGTCCGTGCGGCCACGTTCAATGCAACGGCGGGCAAGCTGGCACGCAAGTGGCACATTCGTGGCATCGGCCGCGAGGCGGGCGCGCAACTGGTGAATCTCGTGGGCAGCCGCATCAAACGCGGTGGGGCGCAGCCTTTCCAGCACCTCCTCGCCGCTTTGCGGGACGAATGCCGCCGCGCGGGCGAGGTTGACAACACACAACATCAACCCAACCCCCAGGAGGTTGCCCCAGACCTGCGTCACCCGGCAAAGGCTCACGATGCGGCTTGGATTCATAACGACATTGGACTCGTGCGGCGAAGTGGTTTCAGTCTGGAGGGTTCGCGAGCGGCTGGCGGACGACGTGGTCGGGGAATTGATCCCAGCGTGCCTTGCTCCAAGGCAAACCCTCGACATGGCCGTCGTTATAAATGTAATTCGCGCGCGGGCCGTGCCGGTTGTAGCGTATCCAGCCCTGGTTGCCATAGCTGCCGCCGCCCCATTGCACAAGCTGCGCCTCGCCGCCCCAGGTGTCGTAATCATCCTGCTCAAGGTAGCCGTATTGGGGGTTGTCAGTGGCATCGAGCGCCTCGCAATTGCGCTCGGAAAACATGATCACATTCGGATTGCTCAACTGGCTCATGGCGGTGTCGGTGGCGAAGCCATGCAACACACCCTCGAGCGCGTACCGCGCGCTCTTGTGCGTGAAGATTGAGTCCAGCTGACATTTTGGCGCTAATTCTACGCGGTTCTTGGGTTTCAGTCAACGGTTTTCGGCCTGTTTTAGCGGCCCGGCGAGGTTTTTTCAACTTTCCACGGCTGCCTGTTTCACAGGCCTCGCC
>Ga0182030_10004779_pt1 | contig 28917 bp, 27 predicted proteins | sample 812S3MmetaG_FD_121299 | JGI IMG/M metagenome (GOLD analysis project Ga0182030, IMG submission 121299) | Permafrost microbial communities from Stordalen Mire, Sweden - 812S3M metaG (Illumina Assembly) | ecosystem: Environmental > Terrestrial > Soil > Wetlands > Permafrost | place: Sweden...
CTCCTCGTCGAGGCCGTGCACGCCCGCGCGCTCCGTCGCGTCGGCACCGAGCGGCAGCCGGAGCTTCGCGCGCGCATCTACCAGTTCCCGCTCGAGCTCGAGGCCATGAAGCGCCCGCTGGTCGACTTCGTCGGCGCGCTCCTCCAGCCGAACACCTACCGCGACACCCCGATCCTCCGCGGCGTCTACTTCACCAGCGGCACGCAGGAGGGGCGCCCCATCGACCGCGTCATCGGCGGGATGATGGCGGCGTTCAACATGGGCTCGCCGATGGTGGCCCCGCAGCCGCAGTACTCGCAGTCGCAGACCGAGTCGAAGAGCTACTTCGTCACGGACCTCTTCCGCCGCGTCGTCTTCCCGGACCAGCACGTGGCCGCCCGCACCCAGGGCGAGGCGCGGCGACAGTTCATCAACCGCCTCGTCTTCTCCATCGTGGCGCTGGTCGTCGCGGTGTGCGGCGTCTTGCCGTCGCTCTACACGTTCGGGCGCAACATGGCGCTCGTGTCGGAGACACGCGAGCTCGCGGCGCGGGCCAAGCGCATCGACTGGCGCGACACGACGCCGCCGCTCGACAAGGTGCGCGCGCTCGACGACGTGCGAAGCCAGGTCGAGCTCCTCGACGGGTGGCACGAGCGCAGCGTGCCGATGGGGATGGGCTGGGGCATGTACGCCGGCGACCGCATCCTCGTCCCGCTCCGCGCCGTCTACGTGCAGAGCCTCCAGACGGCGTTCGTGCAGCCGACCAAGGCGCAGCTCGAGCACGAGCTGGCGCCCGCCGCCGGGCAGACGAAGTCGAGCATCGAGCAGTACGGCGCCTACTTCGCACGCCTCAAGATGTACCTGTCGATGGGCGACCCGCAGCGCATCCAGGGGGACGACGGCGATCGCGAGATCACGGGCCTGACCGACGCGTGGGCGCGAGCCATCGGCATCACCTCGGGGCCGGACAAGGCGGTCCTCCGGTCCCACGTCGAGGAGTACGTGCACCTGGTCGCGCGTGGCCTCGTGCCGCCGTGGGTGCCGGAGGGGCCGCTCGTCACCCGCGTCCGCGCCGTGCTCCAGCAGACGTCCCGGGTGGACCGCGACTACAGCGCTCTCGTGCACGACGCGAACGAGAACGTCGCCCCCATCACGCGCGCGAACGTGTTCCGCGGAGCGTCGTTCGCCGAGTACGTGACGTCCAAGGCGACCCCCGAGGTCACGGTCTTCGGGGCCTTCACACGCAACGGGTGGGAGTCGTACGTGCGCGACGCGCTCGACGAGCGCCGCGCGAAGAAGCTGGCCCGCGACCGCTGGGTCCTCGGCGAGTCGGAAGAGAAGGGCGTGCAGGAGATCCTCGCCGGGCTGAAGCAGCTCGAGGCGCGCTACTTCAACGAGTACCGCGACGCCTGGGCGAGCTTCGTGAAGGACCTGGACGTGCGCCGGCCGCCCGACGACATGGCGTCGCTGAAGGAGCTGTCCGCGGCCAGCGAGACGCCGTGGCCGATGCTGATGCTCCTGCAGACGATGGCCGAGAACACCCGCCTGCAGCCGTCTCCAGACTCGCCGCTGGCGAACGTCGGGCAGGCCGTGACGGGGCGCCTGACGGACCTCGCCGCGTCGGCGGCCGCGAAGGCGCAGACCGCCGTCGGCGACGCGGGCACCATTCCCACGGTCCAGCACCCGAAGCGGTGGGTGTCGCCCGTCGAGGAGGCGTTCGCGCCGATGGTCGGCTTCGGTGTCCCGGCGGACATGACGCTGGCGGGCGGCACGACGGGGCTATCGCACTACGAGGAGAAGATCCTCACGGCGCTGGTCGGAGTGCTGACCGACCTGAAGGACTCACCCATCAAGCCCAACGCCAAGGTGGTCGCCCTCGCCTACGTGACGGCGCAGCGCGCGACGAGCGAGCTGCTCGACTCGACGCAGACCCCGTACACCCGCCCGCTCATGTCGCCGCTCCTGCTCAGCCCCCTCGGCAAGTAGCTCACTCAATCGATCGGCAGGACCCAGACTTTCGCGCCCTCGGCGAGACCAAGGTGCTCCGCCGCGTCCTTCACCAGCTCCCCCGCCGCTTCTCCGCTGGCCTTCCACGGCGCGTACACGCAGCGGAAGAACGGCGCCTCCGTCGTCTCGACCGCCACGAGGGCGCGCGTCTTCGGTGCCTCGCTCGCGGCGAGGAGCTTCGTCACCCGCGCCTCGTGCGTACGCTGCACGAGGGCCACCTCGTCCGTCGGCGCGGTGAAGTGCGGGCCGCCGTCGAACGGATCGACCCGCCACGCGTAGTTGAAGCCGATGCGCCGGAGCATCTTCTCGACCCCGCGCGTCCCGGTGCCCACCTTGCCGATGACGTCCTGCGCGTCCTGCGGCAGGAGCGTCGCGTAGATGGCTCCCTCGGGGAAGAGCCCCTTGATGAACTCCTTGTTCTTCTTCGAGGCGCGGTCGGCCTCGGCGTACGTCATGTCCGTGAACTTGCGCCCGACGGCGTCCCAGAGGTGCGACGTCCCGTCCGGCTCGAGCGGCGGCAGGAGCTCGGCGAGGAGCTCGTCCTTGAACCATTCGCGGTGCATCTTGAGATAGAGAAACCGCACGTACGAGATGAGGAGCCCCAGCTTCTCGGGCTTCTTCCGGTACGCGGGGCTCACGATGAGACCGCCGATCTCCGTCGGGCCGTTGTACGAGTAGCCGATCTTCAGCACCACGTGCCGGAAGTGCTTGTCGAGCGTCGCCGAGTAGCGCTCCTCCTCCGAGACGTCGACGTAGATGTACGGCGCGTCGCGACGACCGAGCTGTCCGATCACCATGGACGTGCCGACGATGCGCTGCTCGGCGAGATCCACGACCACGAAGACGTACTCGCGCCTGCGCGCATCCTTGATGGCGCCCGTGAAGCTCTTCTGCGCGTGCTCGAGGATGCCGCGGATCTCCTCGCGGTCGTTGGGCAGGTTCACCGTGTTGAGGTGCCCCGCCACCGCCAGGAGCTGGTCCTCGTCGGCCGGGACTGCGCCGCGGATTTCGTAAGGCCACGCCATGCGCGGGGGTTGCTTTACCACGGTTGGGGTATGCTCGCGCCAGATGGGCCTGGGGGCGGCGTTTCGAAGACTTCTTGCGCTTCACGAGCACGACGTCGCGCGGATGCGAGCGCGCTTCGGAGCGCGCGTCGGCGGGTACGACGCCGTCCAGCACTCCCCGACCGAGCGGCTCGTCACCTTCGGCCTGGGCAGCAGGACCCTCTGGACCGCGCGCGCCGAGCCCCTCGCGCGCTTCATGGGGGACATGGGTCTCCTCCGCTGGTGGTGGCACGGCACGCTCGGCTCGGCGAGGTCACGGCTCGACCAGATCGTCGCCGAAGGGCAACGCTACGAGGTCGAAGAGCTCACCAGGGATTCCGTGCAGACCGAATCCATCGAGGCCTCCGACACCCTCTGCGCGCTGGCCGCACACCTCGCCGGCGCCGACGGCCTCCTCCGGCTCGACGACGGCGAGGACTCGTCCTTCTTCGTCCTCTACGACGCGACCGGCTCGCACATCACGATCCCCGCGCCCCCCATCTCGGCGGCGTCGCTCACCCCCGCGGCCCATCTGTCACGCTCGCTGCCGCCCCCGGAGGTCGCCCCGGCCGCGTCGTCCGCGCCGGCCGAGCCCCCGCGCGAGCTCGTCTCGCCGGTCGCCGTGGAGACGATGAGCGTCGTGCAGGCGTCGCTTCCCGGCGGGTTCCGGCAGGCGCTGCTGACGGTGATGATCGACGCGCGCGGCGAGAAGGCGCGCCTCTTCGTTCATCTGACCGCCGCCGACCCCAGCGGCGATCTGCAATCGCTCGATCCCTCGCAGAGCCTGTTCGACGCCGTCGTGGCCATGGTGTCCGAGCAGCGGCGTCGCGGCGGGGCGGACCTTCACAAGCTCGTCCTTCGCGTACGGCCGACCGATCGCGGCGCCTCGGTCGACGTCACCGTCACGTAGGGCGTGTGAATCACACGCCACAGCCTCCCGAAGGTCGGCTCGTGATATGAAAACCGCGGAGGCGCGTGGCTGACTGGTGTGGTCCCCGGTTTTCAAAACCGGTGTGAGGCGGCGGATGTCGTCTCGGGCAGGTTCGATTCCTGTGCGCCTCCGCCATTCGAGGCTACACAGCACCCCGTGGCCGCTCCCGCCATCGAGCTCGTCGACGTCACCAAGCGCTTCGACGCGGTGCAGTCGCTCGACGGCCTGACGCTGAGCATCGAGGCGGGGACCGTCTTCGGGTACCTCGGACCGAACGGCGCGGGGAAGACGACGACGATCCGCGTGCTGCTCGGCCTCGTGCGACCGGACGCGGGCGAGGTGCGCGTCCTCGGTCTCGACCCGCGCGTGGACGGCGCGAAGGTCCGCGCGGCCCTCGGCGTCCTCCTCGAGAACGACGGCCTCTACGACCGGCTGACTCCCTGGCAGAACCTCGAGTTTCACGCGCGCATCCGGCGCATCGACGGGCCGCTCCGCGCGGCGCGCCTGGAGGAGCTGCTCCGCGCGTGCGGGCTGTGGGAGCGTCGGGGCGATCGCGTCGCGGCCTTCTCCAAGGGGATGCGTCAGAAGCTGGCCGTGGCGCGCGCCCTGCTCCACCGTCCGCGCCTCGTCCTGCTCGACGAGCCCTTCACCGGGCTCGATCCCGTCGCGGCGGCCGAGCTTCGCGCGAGCATCACCGCGCTGGCGCGCGACCACGGGACGACGGTGCTCCTGACGACGCACGATCTGGCGCACGTCGAGAAGACCTGCGACCGCGTGGCCGTGCTGCGGGACGGTCGCGTCGTGGCGACGGGGACCCTCGATGAGCTCCGGGCCGGCAGCAGCGACGCAGAGGTCGCCGTGAGCGGCTCGGGCCTCGACGAGGCGGTGCTCGCGGCGATGAAGGCCGAGGGATTCATCGCCACGTACACGCTCCGCCCCACCACGCCGCCGTCGGCGCGCGTCACGTGCGGACGCGACCGCCGCGCAGGCCTCGGCGCGGAGCTCGTGCGCCGCGGCGTCGCGCTGGAAGAGCTGACCACGGTTCGCGCCTCGCTGGAGGACACGTTCCTCGCGCTCGTCGGGTCGAAGGCGGCGCCATGAGAGACGCCATCACCGTCCTGCAGAAAGAGGCGCGCGAGATCATCGGCGAGCGCCAGTCGCGGCGCGGCGGCCTCGTGCAGGCGGTCGTCATCATCGCCGTCATGGGCGTCCTCTACCCGGCGTCGACGTCGCGCTTCTGGCTCTCGCCGCATCCGCTCGCCATCGTCTACTTCGCCTTCTTCCCCGGCATGCTCGCCGTCACCATCGCGGCCGACGCCTTCGCCGGGGAGCGCGAGCGCAAGACCCTCGAGACGCTCCTCGCCACGCCGCTCGGCGAGCGGGCCATCCTCCTCGGCAAGGCCTGGGCCGCCATCCTGTGGGCGCTCACAGTCAGCACGGTGGCCTTCCTCTGCGCGATCATCACGGTGAACGTGTCGGCGAAGCCTCCCGGCCTCTTCCTCCCCGCTCCCGTGCTCGTGGCGAGCGCGCTGGGCGGAGCGCTCGCGTCGTCGAGCTTGCTGACGGGCATCGCCATCGTCATGTCCATGCGCATTCCCGTGGCCCGCTCCGCGCAGCAGATGACGGCGCTCCTCAGCCTCGTCGTCTTCGGCGGCATCGCGGCCGCGTGGGCGGGGCTCGGCCTCGAGCTGACGTTCTCCAACGTATTTCTCGCCGAGGGGATCGTCGGCGCCGCGGCCGTCGTCGCGCTCGAGGTGGCGCGCGCGATGTTCAAGAGGGATCGGTTCTTCGAGAAGCGGTAGGGGCTCATGCGTCGCTTCGTCATCGGCACCGCGGGGCACGTCGATCACGGCAAGACGACGCTCGTCCGCGCGCTGACGGGCGTCGACACCGACCGACTCCCCGAGGAGAAGCGGCGAGGCATCTCCATCGAGCTCGGCTTCGCGCCGCTCGACCTGGGAGAGGGCCTCGTCGCCAGCGTGGTCGACGTGCCCGGGCACAGGCGCCTCGTCCGGGCGATGATCGCCGGCGCCGCGGGGATGGAGCTCGTGATGCTGGTCGTCGCGGCGGACGAGGGCGTGATGCCGCAGACGCGCGAGCACGTGGCGGTGTGCGAGCTGCTCGGGCTGTCGCGCGCGCTCATCGTCGTGACCAAGGCCGACGCCGTGGACGCGGACCTGGCCGAGGTGGCCGGCGAGGAGGCGAAGGCGCTGCTCGGCGAGCGGTGGCGCGCGGACGTCGTGACGTGCTCGGCGAAGACGGGCGAGGGACTCGAGGACGTGCGCGCGGCGCTGCGGCGGGCGCTCGCGGAGCTGCCGGCGCCGGCGAAGCGCGAGCACGTCCGCCTCGGCGTCGACCGCGTGTTCACCGTGCGCGGCGCGGGGACGGTGGTGACCGGCACGCTGGTCGCGGGCAAGCTCGCGGCGGGCGACGCCCTCTTCGTCGTGGGTGAGCGCGCGTCGCGCGAGACGGCGGCGAGGGCCCTCCACGTGCACGACGCCGCGGTGGAGCGCGCGGATGCCCCGACGCGGCTCGCCATCAACCTCGCCGGCGTCGCGCTCGACGAGGTGAAGCGCGGCGACGTCGTCACCACCGACGGCAAGCTCCGCGCGACGACGCTCTTCGACGTCCTCCTGCGCGGCGAGCACGACGTCGCCCGCGGCGTGGCCGTCACGGTCCACGTCGGGACGGCGTCGACACCCGGCCGCGTCGACTCAGTGGACGTCGCGGAGGGCGTGTGGATCACACGCCACGGACTCCCGAAGGTCGTCCAGATTGGCGCCGTGGCCCGCATCCGGATGGCGCATGCCACGGCCCTGGCCGGGGGCGATCGTGTCGTCCTGCGGGGCGGCGTGGAGGGGCCCTCGGGCGCGGTCGTCGGCGGAGGGGTCGTCGTCGACGCTCGGCCGGATCGCCGGGGCTCCGGCACGAAGCGTCGCACCCTCGCCGCCGCCCTCGCCTCGCTCGATCCCGACGTCACCGCGCGCGCCCTCGTCGAGACGTCGTCCCCTCGCCCGCTCGCGCGCGACGCCCTCGCCTCCCGCTTCGCCGTCGACGCCGCTTCCCTCGCTCGCGCCGCCGATCGCGCCGCGTCGTCGCGCGCCATCGCCCGCGTCGGCGACCACGGGTGGCTCGCCCGGAGCCGACTCGACGCCCTCGTCGCGCGTGCCCGCGAGCTCGTACGCCACCATCACGAAGCCGCGCCGCTCGATCGCGGCATGCCGCTCGAGACGCTGCGGGCGCGCCTCGCCGCCGGCGGGGGGAGACTCGTCGCCGAGGAGGTCCTCCGCGTCGCCACGGGCGGGAGCGACGCGAAGGACCGGCTGGCGATCGAAGGCGACGTGGTGCGGATGCCGTCGAACGGCAGCGCGGCTGGCGCGGAGGCGACGGCGCGGGCCGCTGGCCTCGCGAAGGCGCTCGTGGAGGCGGGGACGGCCGGCGCGACCGAGCACACCCTCGGCGAGAAGACCGGCGCGAAGGCCACCGACCTCCGCGCCGCTCTCCAGAAGCTCGCGCGCGACGGCGTCGCGACGCGCCTCGGGGAGCTGTGGTTCGCGAGCGGCGTCCTCGACGACGCGCGACGCAAGCTGACCGAGCACTTCGCCTCCGCGCGCTCGCTGACGGTCGTCGAGTTCAAGGCGCTGACGGGTCTGGCGCGCAAGCAGGCCGTCGCGATGCTGGAGCACTTCGACGCGCTCGGGTTGACGCGTCGCGAGGGGGACGCGAGAGTCCTGCGGTGACCGCCGACTCGCTCCGCGCGCTTCCCAAGGTGGACCGCGTCGTCGCCCACGCGGCGCTCGACGAGGCCAGGCGCGCGCTCGGCCTCCCCGCGGTGACGGAGCTCGTCCGCGACGCCATCGCCGAGGCGCGCGGCGCCGTTCGCGACGGCGGGGACGCGCCCACGCCCGACGCGATCGCGGCCCGGGCGGCGGCGATGGCCCGCGCGAGGCTGGGAGCGCGAACGAGGCGCGTCATCAACGCGACCGGCGTCGTCCTCCACACGAACCTCGGCCGGGCGCCCCTCGCCGAGGACGCCGTGCAAGCGATGGCGGAGGCCGCGCGCGGTTACGCGTCGCTGGAGCTCGATCTCGCGAGCGGTCGCCGCGGAGGTCGCGGGGCGTTCGCGGAGCGCGCCCTGGCCGAGCTGACGGGCGCGGAGTCGGCGCTGGTCGTGAACAACAACGCGGCCGCCGTGCTGCTCGCGCTGGCGTCGGTCGCGACGGGGAAGGCGGTGCTGGTGTCGCGAGGGGAGCTCGTGGAGATCGGCGGGGGTTTCCGCATCCCCGAGGTGCTGGCCCGCTCGGGCGCGCGCATGGTCGAGGTGGGCACCACCAACAAGACCCGCGAGCGCGACTACGCCGACGCCCTCGACGCCGACTCCGACGTCGCGGCCATCCTGCGCGTGCACCCGGGCAACTTCCGCCAGACCGGCTTCGTGGAGCGCCCCGCGCTGGAGGCCGTCGTCGCCGTCGCGCACGCGCGCCACGTCGTCGTGATCGAGGACCTCGGGGGCGGCCTCCTCGCAGACCTCGGGGTCCCCGGTCTGGAGCGCGAGCCGCTCGTCCGCGCGAGCATCGCCGCGGGCGCCGACCTCGTGTGCTTCAGCACGGACAAGGCGCTCGGCGGCCCGCAAGGCGGCGTCGTGGTGGGCCGCGCGGCGCTCGTCGAGAAGCTCCGGAGGGACCCGCTGGCGCGCGCGCTCCGGATGGGCCGCCTGCCCCTCGTGGCCCTCGAAGCCACGCTGGGTCACCTGCTCCGCGGCGAGCTCGACGCGATCCCCGCCCTCGCGGCGCTACGCGTCCCTGTGACGCAGGTGCGGGCCCGCGCGGAGGCCTGGGCACGCGCGCTGACCGAGCGCGGGATCGCCTGCGAGCCGGTCACGCTCGACGCCGTCGCGGGAGGCGGCGCCTTCGCCGAGGAGCAGGTGCCCTCCGCGGGCGTCGCGCTCGATGGCGACGCGGAGCGCTGGCTCGAGACGCTGCGCCGCGGCGAGCCGCCGGTCGTCGCGCGCATCGAAGGCGACCGCGTGGTCCTCGACGCGAGGACGGTGCTGCCCGCCGAGGACGCGGAGGTCGTCGAGGCCGTCGTCCGCGCGAAGGGATAACTGCGTCACGCGTCGAACAGCACCCCGGGGTTCATGATGCCGGCGGGATCGAGCCGCTTCTTCGCGGCGCGCAGCGCTTCGACGAAGAGGGACGGCACTTCCTTCTCGTACCAGGGGCGGTGGAGGCGGCCGACGGCGTGATGGTGCGTGATGGTCGCGCCGCTCGCCGCGAGAGCGTCCCCCGCGGCGTTCTTGATGACCTCCCACTGCGCGACTTCCTCGCCCGGGCGCCCCGGCGCGACGAACGTGAAGTACGGGGCGGGGCCATCGGGGTACACGTGCGTGAAGCGGCACGTGAGCACGCCGCCGCCGCACGCCGCGCGCATCGCCGCCTCGACTTCCGTGCGCACGCGCTCGTGGAGGGCCTCGAAGCGGTCCCACGTGCACGCGGTCTCGAAGGTGTCCGCGACGACTCCCAGGCTCACCAGCGCGCTCTGGAGGTACGGGGCGTCGACGAAGGCCTGCCTCCACGCCTCGGCGCTCGCGTCGCCGCCGCGCTCGTCCACCTTCTCCTTCGCCCCCGACGAGGCGCCGCCGTGCTCCAGCGCGATCGCGAGGGCACGGTCGATCCACGCGCGCATCGACTGGTCCGCCGACTCGAACGCGAGGAGGAGCACCGCGCCGCCGTCGGCCGGGACGCCGTGGAGCATCGCCTCGCGCGGATCGAGGAGGCGACAGTTCGACGGATAGAGACCGCTCTGCGAGATCGCCCGCGCCGCGCGCGCCCCTTCGAGGAACCCCGCGAAGCGCACGCTCGCCGACGCGCGAAACCGCGGCCTCGGGCGCACGCGCATCCACGCCTCGGTGACGATCCCCAGCGTCCCTTCCGAGCCGAGCACCAGGCGATCGGGGTCGGGCCCCGCGCCGGAGGCCGGCAGGCGCCGCGTCGCGAAGACTCCCCGCGGCGTGACCATGCGCACCGACTCCAGAAGATCGTCCACGTGCGTGTAGAGCGTCGCGAAGTGACCGCCGGCGCGCGTCGCGATCCAGCCGCCGAGCGTGGAGTGCTCGAAGCTCTGCGGGTAGTGGCGCAGGGTGAGGCCGTGCGCGGCGAGCTGCTGCTCGAGGTGCGGCCCGAAGGTCCCCGCCTGGATGCGCGCGGCGCGGGACACCGCGTCGACCTCGAGCACGCGGTCCATCGCGCGAAGATCCACCGTGACCACGCCGCGCCACGCTGGACGACCTTCGGGAGCCCGTGCCGTGTGATCCACGCAGCCGTCGCCCCCGGGTCGTTCGACTCCGCCGACGACGCTGGTGCCCCCGCCGAACGGGACGACCGCGACGCGCTCGCCCTCGCACCACGCGAGGACCGCCGCCACCTCCCCCTCGTCCCGCGGGAAGGCCACCGCGTCGGGCGCGCCGGAGAAGTCCCCGGCGAAGGCGCGGGCGACGTCGCGGTACCCCTTGCCGTGGGCGTGCATCGCCCGCTCGACGCGGTCGCCGGTGACGAACGCGGCCAGCGCTTCGGGCGGCGCGACGCTCGGCTCGGGCATGCGGATGCTCTCGAGGGTCGGCGCGAGACGCAGCGCGGGCTCGGGGATCCCCAGCACCGCCGCCACGTGCTGCGCGAGACCGCGGCGGGCGTCGTCGTCCGGGAAGCGATCGGCCCATCCCCAGGCCCATAGCGAGCGCGTGCGGGTCATGAGCCCGTTCGTACCACCCTTTGACATCCGCTCCCCCGCCATGCTCGCCTCGATCTCCGCCCCCATGCACCTCAAGAACCTGCTCGACGAGCTCATGAAGGAGCTGCACAAGGTCTCGCGCACCTCCGCGCTCGTCGGCGCGCCGATGAACATGGGAGACGTGCAGCTCGTGCCGCTCTGCCGGCTGACGATGGGCTTCGGCACCGGGACCACCGACGCCGCGGGGAAGGCGGCGGGCCGCGGCGGGGCGCTGGAAGGCGCGGGCGCCGGCGGGGCGCTCGCCGTCGAGCCGCGCGCGTTCGTCGTCATCGGCCCGGACGGCGTGCCGCAGATGCTGAGCATGAAGCGCGGCGGTCGCGCCGTGCTGCAGCACGCGGTGGAGGTCCGGCCGCCGGTGCTTCGCGACAAGCACGGCGACGAGGAGTAGCGCGTGGTCGCCGTCCTCGTCGTGACCGCGGTCGTCCTCGCGTGCGGTGTGCTGCTCGCGCTGCGCGTGAAGGTGCACGCCCAGGTGAAGGCCATGGCGAACTCCGGGGGGACGTGGCGTGCGGCCGCGGGCGGCGCGGTGGGGCCCATCGCGTTCACGGCGGGGGTCTCGCCCGAAGGCGCGGCGTGGACGGCGCACGTGCTGGGGCGCCCGGTGGCGCGGGGCACGCGGGTTCCGGAGGCCGCGCGGACGCGCGTGACGCCGCTGCGGGCCTTCGAGCTGGCGCGGAAGGCGCTTCGCCGGGTCCGCTTCGATCGCGTCGACGCGCGAGTGCACGGCGCCGCGGGGGATCCGGCCACGAGCGCGCAGATCATGGGCCTCATCGCCGCCGCGGGAGCGGTCCTGGCCCCGCGGGCGAACATCGCAAGCGACGTCGACTGGCTGGCGGACGAGCCCTTCGTGAACGTCGACTGCGATCTGGAAGCCAGCTTCGTCCCCGTGGCCATCGGCTGGGATCTGGTGCGCGCGCGGGTCGCGAGCATGATGCAGAGGAGCGCCTAGAGCGAGGAGCTGACCATGAGTGACGATCTCTCGGACCTCGTTCGCCAGATGCTCGACGGCATGCACACGCTGTCGAAGACCGACACCATCCTGGGGGAGCCCATCCAGGCCAAGAACGCGACGCTCATCCCCGTGCACCGGCTGCGCATCGGCTTCGCGGCCGGCACCGCGAAGGGCGACGCCAACGCCGACGCGCGCCGGGGTCAGTCGGGGGGCCGCGGCGTCGCCGGGAGCGTGCAGCTCGACCCCATCGCGGTCATCACCGTCGGCGCCGACAAGATCCCGCGCCTGCTCGCCGTCGACGGCGACGCCGAGAGCGCACTGAGCAAGCTGATGGAGCAGCTCCCGGAGCTGCTGATCCGCGCCGCGAAGGGCCTGAGCGACCGCGTCGTCGCCCCGGTGCTCGCCGGCGACGCGGAGAAGCGGCTGGCCGAAGGGGATGAGGGCGACGGGAAGCGGTAGGGGCGGGGTGGGAGCGTCGGAAGACGCCTTTCGATCGACGTAACGCGGGTCTTGGTCGTCGAAACACGTGTTTCGATCGTCCCGAGACGCCTTCCCTCGATCAAAACACGTGTTTCGATCGTCCCGAGACGCCTTCCCTCGATCAAAACACATGTTTCGATCGTCCCTAGACGCCTTCCCTCGATCAAAACACGTGTTTCGATCGTCCGGGGACGCCTTCCGTCGACCAAGACACGCGTTTCGACCGTCCAAGGACGCCTTGCGTCGATCGAAACACGCGTTTCGACCGTCCCAAGACGCCTTGCGGCGAGGCCGGCAGACCCCCGGAACGAGAAATCGACCGACTCGATCACTTTGCAGTCAACTTTTGCCGTTCGCTGACGATGGGAGGGGTGAAGGAGAGCTGAAGTGACCAAGAAATCGAGCAGCACCAAGTCCGTGAAAGCCAACCCCAGCCCTGCGGCGAGCCCCGCAAGCCCCCCCGTCATCACCTCGGTGTCCAGCGCCAAGGTGGCCGCGGAGGTGAGCTACCAGACGCTCGTCACGGGTCTCCCCATCGTCTTCGTCGGGGAGTCGTCGTTCATCTTGCCGAGCGGGACGTACACGCTCGGGGAGCTTCTGGGCCCGTTCCAGAAGCGCATCGCGGCCGCCGAGGCCACCAAGGCGGCGGAGATCGCGTGGCATGACGCGGTGGCGGCCGAACGCCCCATCGCCGAGCAGGCGGACGCGCTCAGAAAGGAGGTAAAGCAGCTCACCGCGGGCCGCTTTGGCGCGTCGAGCAGCGTCCTGTCGCAGCTCGGCTACACGCCGGACAAGCCGCGCAAGGTCTCCGCGGCGATCAAGGCCGCCTCCGCGGCGAAGTCGGCCGCGACGCGCAAGGCCAAGAAGGCCCCGCCGCCGCCCGCCCCCAAGCCCGGTACCTGACCGGCTTACCGGCGCGTCTCGGGGAACACGAGGACGAAGCTCTTCTCCGCCACGCGGAAGAGCGTCGTCTTCGCCCCGAGGCGCGCGCGGTCGTAGTGGCGGAACCACGCGAAGCCGCGCCACGTCGCGTCGTCCACGATGAACTCGGGGACGACGAGGTCGATGGCGACGAGCTTGCCGCCGGTCTTCGCGTCGAGAGCGGTGGCGTAGCTCCACTTCGCGCGCTCCGGGGGAGGGTCGAGGTCGTTGTGGAGCATCCCTCCGTAGACGACGACCGCCTTCCCCCGGTCCGCGTCCGAGCGCGCGTCACGGTCGAGGAGCTTCTCGGCCTGCACGGTGGAGAGGCGCGCGATCATCTCGAGCGACGCTTCGATGGCGTCGTCCCCCGCGTCGCGCACGCCGTCCATGTCGGCGCACGAGGGGCGCAGCATGTCCGGCACGACGCCGAGCGCGCGCGCCTTGTCGCCCATCGTCAGGTACTCGTTCTGATTGGTCGGCGCCTGCTGCGACGTCGCGGGCGCCTGCTTCTGCCGCACCTCGGCCGCCGCGTCCGCGCAGCCCTTCGGCGGCATCATCAGCTCGACCAGGAGATCCGACGCGCGGCCCGCAAAGAGCGGCAGGAGATCGTCGGTGAAGCGCTTCGCCGCCGACGGCGCGGTCGCTCCCTTCGGCGCGTGCGCCTCGCCGATCGCGACGACGCGCGCGTCCCCCGCGAGCGCCGCGAGCATCGCGTCCCGCGGCGAGTCGAACTGCGTACAGGACAGCGCGCCACATGCGATCCCTCCACCCAGCGGCGCGACGCTCGGTTCGGGCGTCACCGTGGCGCTCGCCGACGTCGCCGGGGCCGGCGGCGCGGCGGTGTGGTGGTCGCACGCGACGAGGGCGGCGAGGACGAGGACGGCGCGGCGCATCGCCGTCCGATGTTATCCCGCCGCTGTCCTCCTCAACGCGTCGATCAGCTCCTCGGCCGGCGCCTCCCGCGAACGGACGTCGAACTTCGCCACCCCGAGCTGCGCCAGCCACGCGCGCGTCCGCCCGACGTCCCCGCTGCGCGCCACGACGGCGGCCTCGGGACGGCTGCGCGCGAGCACCTCGACGATCGCCTGCGCCGCGGGGTGCGCCGCGTCGAGCAGCATGACGTCGATCACCTCGTCGGCGTTGATGACCGCGACCAGATCGTCCACGCGGTCGACGAGCGTCACGTTCGACTGAGCGCGGAGGAGCGCCCGCGCCAGCGTCGTGCGGCCCACGCGGTCGGCGTCGACCAGCAGCACGCCGAGCTGGAGCCCGCGGACGCGCGGCGCCGACCCGGGATGCATGGCGATGCGCGCGACGGGACGCGGGTTCGACGACGGCGGGGCCTCGGAGTCCGGCGGCCTCGGAATGGCGGAGGGATCGAGCTGCCCGGCGAGATCGTCGAGGAGGGCCATCGTCAGCCGGGGGCCGACGTGCTCCGTCAGCGAGGCCAGCAAGTGGGCCCGGACGAACGCGACGAGCTCGCTGCCTGACGCCGGCAGCTCTTCGCGCCCCGCCCGCGCCAGCGCCTCCGCGACGGCGGCCCTCGCGCCATCGACGCCGCCGTAGGCCATCTCCAGGAGGGACGCGAGCGTGCGCTGTGCACCGCTCTCGGGCGGACCGGTCCCCGGCGAGCCCCCCGCGGCTCTTTGAGCCGCCCCTGGCTTGCGATCGAGCGTCAATATCCCTCGTGAGACGTCGGGCAGCCCCGGACGGGGCGAGGCCCAACGGTCAACCATAGCGTAGCGCGAGCCCTGTGGCTTGCGGACGACGAAGAGGGTCCTATCCTCTCCCACCATGACGACCGCCGCCGCCCCCGCCCCCACCTCCAAGAGCGCCCCGGAATCGCTGGGCGCATCTCTCGCGAAGATGAAGGAGCGGGCCCGCAAGAACGGCGCGCCCACCTACGACGAACGCATCGCGTCACTCGAGAAGCTGGAGCGGGCGCTCCTCGCGCGCAAGGGCGCCATCGCCGCGGCCATCTCGCGCGACTTCGGCAACCGCAGCAAGCACGAGACGCTGGTGGCCGAGGTGTTCATCGTGCTCGGCGCCATCAAGCACACGAAGGCGCATCTTCGCGAGTGGATGGAGCCCGAGGAGCGCGAGGTGGGCTTCGCGTTCCTGCCGGCGAGCATCGAGGTGAGGCCGCAGCCCGTCGGCGTCGTCGGGATCATCTCGCCGTGGAACTACCCGGTGCAGCTCGCGCTCGCGCCGCTCGTGCAGGTCATCGCGGCGGGCAACCGGGCGATGGTGAAGCCGAGCGAGCTCGTGCCCGAGACGGCGGCGCTCCTGCACGACCTCATCGCGGAGACGTTCCCGGAGGACCAGGTGACGGTGGTCACGGGCGGTCCCGAGGTGGGCGAGGAGTTCTCGCGCCTGCCGTTCGATCACCTGGTCTTCACGGGCTCGACGCGCGTCGGAAAGGTCGTCATGCGCGCGGCGGCGGAGAACCTCGTCCCCGTGACGCTGGAGCTCGGCGGCAAGTCGCCAACCATCGTGGGCAAGGACTTCAACGTGCGCACGGCGGCCGAGCGCATCATCGCGGGAAAGCTATTCAACGCCGGTCAGACGTGCATCGCGCCGGACTACGTCCTCGTCCCGTCGGGGACGCGCGACGCCTTCGTCGAGGCATGCAAGGACGCGGTCGCGAAGATGTACCCGACGCTGCTCGAGAACCCCGACTACACGTCGGTGGTGAACGACCGGCACTTCGCGCGCCTCACGGGCCTCGTGGAGGACGCCAAGACGCGCGGCGCGCGGGTCGTCGAGCTGAACCCGGCGGGCGAGAAGCTCGACGCGGCCTCGGGCAAGCGCAAGCTCGCGCCCACCCTGGTGCTCGATCCGAACGACGAGATGATGGTGATGCAGGAGGAGATCTTCGGGCCGGTCCTTCCGATCGTCACGTACCAGAGCCTCGACGAGGCCATCGACTACGTGAACGAGCACCCGCGCCCCCTGGCGCTCTACTTCTTCAGCCACGACAAGCAGGCGACCGATCGCGTGCTGAACGAGACCATCTCCGGCGGCGTGACCGTCAACGAGACGATGCTCCACGTCGCGCAGGACGACCTTCCCTTCGGCGGCATCGGCCCGAGCGGCATGGGCGCGTACCACGCGCACGAGGGCTTCGCGTCTTTCACCAAGATGAAGCCGGTGTTCCGTCAGGCGCGCATGAACACGACGGGCCTTCTCCGGCCGCCGTACGGGAAACTCATCGATCGAATGCTCAAGTTCCTGGTGGGCTGAGCGGCCCGGCCGGTTCAGCCCCTCGGCGCCAGGGCGTCGAGCATGGGGTCGATGGCGCCGTGGATGTGCAGCGCGGCGGCGTGCGCTCCGGGGACGAAGCCGTCGGCGACGGCGCGCTCGATCCAGCGCATCAGCGGCTGCCAGAAGCCGTCGACGTCGAGCATGCCGACGGGCTTGTCGTGGAGGCCGAGCTGGAGCCAGGTGACGGCCTCGAAGGTCTCGTCGAGGGTGCCGAAGCCGCCGGGAAGGGCGAGGAAGGCGTCGGAGAGGGCGTGCATCTTCGCCTTCCGCTCGTGCATCGTGGTCGTGACGTGCAACGTCGAGAGGCGCGGGTGGGCGAGCTCGCGCGTCACCATGCTCTCGGGGATGACCCCCTGCACCTCGCCGCCCGCCGCGAGCGCCGCGTCGGCCACCGCGCCCATGAGCCCCACGCTGGCGCCGCCATAGACGACGCCCCACCCGCGCCGCGCGATGGCGCCCCCCACTTCGCGCGCCACGTCGGCGTATCGCGGCGTCGTCCCGTCGCGCGAGCCCGTGAAGATGCAGATGCGGTGCACGGACCCCCGTGTAACGTGGTTCGTCATGGAGATCGAATTCGTCGGCGCGGCGCGCACGGTCACCGGGTCGAAGCACCTGGTCCGCACGAAGCACGCGACGCTTCTCCTCGACTGCGGCCTCGTGCAAGGACCGCGGCGCGAGTCGAACGAGCGTAACCGGCACCTCGGCGTCGACGCCACCAAGCTCACCGCGGTCGTCCTCTCGCACGCGCACATCGACCACTCGGGCGCGCTGCCGATGCTCGCGAAGAACGGCTACGACGGCCCCGTCTTCTGCACGCCCGCCACGCGCGATCTCTGCGCCGCCATGCTGGCCGATGCCGCCTCCATCCAGGAGTCGGACGCGCGCTTCATCAACAAGCACATCGACCGCGACCACGCGGACATGGATCACGTGACGCCGCTCTACGACGAGGCGGACGTGACGCGCACGTTGAACCAGATGATCAGCGTCCCCTACCATCGCAAGCTCACCATCGCGCCCGGAGTCGACCTCACCTTCTTCGACGCGGGGCACGTCCTCGGGAGCGCCATCACGGTGCTCGACGTGGACGAGGACGGGAAGAAGACGCGCCTCGTCTTCACGGGCGATCTCGGGCGCAAGCGGATGCCGATCCTCAGGGACCCCGAGTGTCCGACCGGCGCGGACGTCCTCATCATGGAGTCGACCTACGGCGACCGCCTCCACCAGCCCATCGCCGAGATGGACGCGAAGCTGGCCGAGGTGCTCGACCGCGTGTACCGCCGAGGCGGCAAGGTGATCATCCCGAGCTTCGCGCTCGAGCGGGCGCAGGAGATCGTCTTCGCGCTCAAGGCGCTCCAGCGGCAGGGCAAGATGCCGCCCATGCCGGTGTTCGTCGACTCGCCGCTGACGGTGAAGATCACCGACGTCTTCAAGCTCCACCCGGAGTGCTTCGACGAGGAGACGCGCGCGCTCATCTCGGGGAGCGAGTCGCCCTTCGAGTTCGACAAGCTGCGCTACGTGTCGAGCATCGACGACTCGAAGGCCATCGACGCCGACGGGCACCCGGCCATCGTCATCTCGGCGAGCGGGATGTGCGAGGCGGGACGCGTCGTGCACCACCTGAAGGCGTCCATCGAGGATCCGAAGAACGCGGTGCTCATCGTGGGCTTCCAGGCGCCGCACACGCTCGGACGGCGCATCGTCGAGAAGCGCCCGCGCGTGAAGATTTTCGGCGTGGAACGCGAGCTTCGCGCCGAGGTGGTCGTGATGAACGGCTTCAGCGCGCACGCGGACCAGAAGGACCTGAGCGAGTTCGTCGGCGAGGCGCGCGAGGGCGGGCGGCTGAAGAACGTGATCCTCGTGCACGGCGAGCCGGGGCCGCAGAAGGCGCTGACCGAGCTGCTGAACAAGGCCGGCTCGCCGCCGGTGCACTCGCCGGCCGCGGGGGACCGGATCGCGGTATAGACGCCCATGCCGGTCCTCCCCGCTACCAGCGATGTCCTCGTCCTCGGCGCCGGTCACAACGGCCTCGTCGCCGCCGTGTTCCTCGCGCGCGCCGGTCTCCGCGTCACGGTGGTCGAGGAGAAGGCCATGATCGGCGGGGCGTGCAAGACGGAGAAGCCCTTCCCGAAGGCGCCGAATCTCGCGACGTCGACGGGCGCCTACCTCCTCGGCGTGATGCCGCCGGAGCTCGTCGCGAAGCTCGGCGTGGACATCCCGCTGGCAAAGCGCGACCCGCACTACTTCCTGCCCACGGAGGACACGCGCTATCTCCTCTTCGGCTCGGACCGCGAGGCGATGAAGCGCCAGTTTCTCGAGTTCTTCTCCGAGCGCGACTGGAAGGCCAACGAGGCCCTCACTGCCGAGATCGCGGCGCTCCGCGAGGACGTCGCGCCGGCGTGGATGCTGGAGCCGCTCACCATCGAGGGGACGGCGGAGCGGTTCGTGCGCCCGGCGCTACGCGAGGCCTTCGTCGATCTCTGCCGCAAGCCGGTGGCCGACTACCTCGCGCGTTTCGACTTCCGGAGCGATCTGCTCCGCGCGATGTACGCCGTGACCGACGGCTTCTCCGGAATCCACGGGACCTGGAGCACGCCCGGGACCGGGATGAACTTCCTCGATCACAACATGTGCCGTCTGCCCGGCACCGACGGCACGTTCACCATCGTCCAGGGCGGGATGGGCGTCGTCACATCGCGCATCGGCGAGGCCGCGCGCAAGGCGGGGGCCGTCATCGAGACGGGACGCAAGGTCGAAGGCATCGTCGTCGACGGCGCGAGCGTCCGCGGCGTCGTCTTGTCGGACGGCACGGAGCTTCGCGCGAAGGTGGTGGTCTGCAACGCCGATCCGTTCCGCATGCGCGACCTCGTGGGCAAGGCGCGACTGCCGGCGGAGTACAACATGCGCCTCGACGGGTACCTTCGCGACGGCACGACGATGAAGGTGAACCTCGCCCTGCGCGGCTTGCCGAAGTTCAAGTGCCTGCCCGAAGACAAGGGGCAGTACGGCCCGACGATTCACCTCTTGCCCGAGGAGAAGGACGTCATCGCGTCGCTCGAGCGGAGCTTCGCCGACGTGAAGGAGGGCAAGCTCCCCGAGTTTCCGACGATGGAGTGGTACATCCACACCACCGTCGACCCGACGATGAAGGACGAGGAGGGACACCACAATAGCGCCCTCTTCGTGCAGTGGGTGCCGTACGCGCTCTCGGGCGGTACGAGCTGGGAGAAGGAAGAGGAGCGCTACGTGAAGCACCTCCTCTCCATCTGCGACCGCTTCGCCCCCGGGACGAGCGACCTCGTCGTCGACACGTTCCCGCTGACGCCGCCGAAGATCGAGTCGCACTTCGGCATCACGCGCGGCCACATCCACCACGTCGACAACGGCTTCGGCTTCTCCGATCGCCTCCCCTACGCCACGCCCATCGCCGGCCTCTACTCGTGCAGCGCCGGCACGCACCCGGCGGGCGGCGTCACAGGCTGCTCCGGCCACAACGCCGCGATGCGCGTGCTGAAGGACCTCGGCCTCGGCGCAGTACCGCAAGCGTGAGCGCGCGGTGGCCGATCGCCCGCGTCACTCGCCGTCGAACGCGATGACCCGACGCAGAAAGAGCTCCGACAGGATGCGCAGCGCCTCGAGCGACGGGATGCTCCCCGACTCGACGACGTCGTAGAGGGACGCCACGCCGTCGATGCGCGACAGCAGGAACCCGGCGCGGAAGTCGAGCGCCTGCAGCGAGAAGATCGCCTCCGGGCCCATCGCCACGTGCGGCACGCGGTCGAGCGAGCCGAGACGCGCGGCGTAGACCTTGCGAAGCTCGCTCTTCGCGATCTGCGCGCAGTCGAGCGAGTCCTGATCACGCGGGCGATACTCGAGCAGCGCGTCGGCGGCGAGCGACGCTCCTTCGTAGTCCCCGGCGGCGAGGCGGTCGAACATGCACTCGGCGAGCGCGTTGTCCGCCGCGGCGCGCGACGGGGGGATCTGACTCGCGCTCATCGGCAGCGGAGGGGGGGCCGACTTCGGCGGTCGAGAGCTGAGCGGCTCGGGCACGAGGTCAATCGCGCCGCCGTTGAACGAGATCTCGCGGGAATGGTCGGTCGTCATGGTTTTCGGCCCGTTCTGGAGTCGCCCGACGTGTGCTCTCAGCGAAGCGCTCGGGTCGCTCCGAGTCAAGGTGGGACCATGTCTCCGTTGCGTCGGCGCTATGTTCGTTCACGTGCCCGTATACGCGCTGCCTCGCGCGCTGATCTTTCCACCGCCGGACCACGCGGTGGAGGGACTCGTTGCAGTGGGCGGAGATCTATCCGTCGAGAGGCTGCTCCTCGCGTACCGCTCAGGAATTTTCCCGTGGTACGACGACGGGCTCCCGATCCTCTGGCACTCGCCCGACCCGCGGTGCGTCATCCCGCTCGAGCGACTCCACGTGGGCCGCACGCTGCGCCGCGTGATGGCCAAGGGGACGTACACGGTGCGCTTCGACACGGCGTTCGAGCGCGTCATCCGCGCCTGCAAGGCGAGCCCGCGCCCCGGACAGGACGGCACGTGGATCACGGACGAGATGGAGGCGGCCTACATGAGCCTCCATGCGATGGGCTACGCGCACTCGGTCGAGTCGTGGGACGGGGACGAGCTCGCGGGCGGCCTCTATGGCGTGTCGCTGGGCCACGTCTTCTTCGGCGAGTCGATGTTCACCTGGCAGCCGAACGCGTCGAAGGTGGCGCTCGTCACGCTCGCCGAGCGAATCGCGCGCTGGGGCTTCCGCATCATCGACGCGCAGGTGCCGACCCCGCACACGGTGGCGATGGGCGCCGAGGAGTGGCCGCGAAGGCAGTTCCTCGACGTGCTCGCGCAGGAGCTGAAGTACCCGACGCGCCGGGGAAGCTGGGCGACAGCCGAGCCGGAAGAAGAGAAGTAGACCGTCAGGACCCTCTCAGCCCTTCACGAGGGCCAGATAGACGAGCGGGATTGCCACGCCGGCGACGACGAAGAAGATGCCACGACCGAAGAGCCCCTTCTTGCCCGCGAGCATGAAGAGACCCGAGCACGCGAGAAAGAGGAGGCCCACCGCGTACGAGTCGGCGAAGTACGTCCACGCCTTCTTGCCGCGATTGAGGTGCAACCAGTTCGCGGCGCGGATGAAGAAGCGCGGCTTCTGCCCCTCGTCGACGATGTGGCCCGTGGCGACCGTCACGTGGAGCGTGCGGTGCTCGAACAGGATCTCCAGCTCGTCGCCCTCGCGGTAGACCTCGCGCGGCGTGTCGGTGATGCCGAGCTTCGCCAGCACCTGCGCCTTCGCGGCGTCGTCGTCGTCCGGGATGCGGCCCCCGAGCTCGGCCGTCGACGTCGAGTTGACGAAGTTCGGGTCCCACGCGGCGACGTGGTTCACGGCGAGTCCGCTGAGCGCGTAGACGAAGGTGAGCCCTACGGCGCAGTACCCGACGTCGCGGTGCACGGCGCGCAGCCACGCGCGCCACGGGAAACGGGTCTTTCGCTTGACCGGACCATCAGCCATACCGCTCCTCTTTCCACGGATCGGCATGGTTGTGGTAGCCGCGCGTCTCCCAGTACCCGGGGACGTCCTGCGCGACGAAGCGGATGCCCGTCAGCCACTTTCCGCTCTTCCAGAAGTACAGATCCGGCACGAGAGCGCGGACCGGGGCCCCGTGGGCACGCGGGAGCGGCGACCCCTCCAGCCTGTGCGCGACGAGCACGTTCGGCGCGAGCGCCTCGCGGAGCGGCACGTTCGACGTGTACCCGTTGGCGTTCTCGAAGATGACGTGGTGCGCCCCCGGCTTGACCTTCGCCTTCGCCGCCAGGTCGGCCACCTTCACGCCGGTGAAGTGCGCGCCGAGGACGGTCCACTTGGTCACGCAGTGCACGTCGCACTCCTGGTCGGTCTGCGGCATCGCCAGCAGCCCCGCGAAATCCAGCGTGAAGGGGCTCTCCACCTCCCCGTGCACCTGGAGCCTCCAGCTGCCGGGGCTCGGGTCCCCCTCGTCGCCGCCCATCGGCCGGAGGCGCTTCAAGAGGTACTGGTTGGGCGGCAGGCGCGGCCGCCCGTCGGGGCGGAGAGAAGCCCGCGCGCGACGCTCTTCCTCGCTGTCGGCGAGGACGTAGGCTCCCCCGCCGAGGGCGATGACGACGGTCCCGCCGGTCAGGGCACGGAGGAAGGTGCGGCGCTGCATGGAGGGGGAAAAGACCTCGGGGGCATCGTGTCTCAATGCGGACCTCTCGGGATCGTACGCGCGGGAGGGCTCGTCGGTTACTCTGGTCTCGACGATGGGTACCGGCGCCGGCGAAATGCTCGCCAAGATCGATGCCGGCGTGCTGGGCAGGACGCTGCTCGAGGCGGCCGGGGCAGCCCGCATCGGGGTGACCGTGACCCTCGTGGACATGCCCGTGCCGCGAAACGTGTACGTCAGCCAGGCGGCCGCCGACCTCCTCGGATGGCCGGTGGAGGAGCTGCTCGAACGGGATCCGCTGGAGAACATCGCCTCGCGCGACGTGGGCCACGCGAGGGGCAGGCTGGCGCTGCGCGCACGCGGGGAAGAGGGGCAGACGTCGTACGAGCTGCGTGCTGTGCGCAAGGACGGGACGGAAGTGGTCATCGAGGTCACCGCCAGCCACGCCACCATCGAAGGACGTCCCGCGGTGGTCGCCTTCCTGACCGACGCGAGCACGCGTCGCGAGGCCGAGGCGCAGAAGCGGCACAACGAGGCACGGTTCCGGGAGCTCATCGAGACCGCCCCCGAGCCCATCGGCATCATCCGCGGGGGTCACTTCGTCTACGTGAACCCCGCCTACCTCATCGTGCTCGGCTACCCCGACGTCGCGACGCTCTACGCCGTGCCGCTCTCGTCGCTGCTCGACCGCGAGCAGGCGGCCGTTCGCGAGCAGCGCGAGCTGGCGGTCATCGAGCACAAGACGCCGCAGGGCGCCCAGATGTATCGCGTCCGCCGCTTCGACGGAGGGACCGTCCTCCTCGAGATCAGCAGTGTGTACTTCGAGTACGAGGGCAAGCCGTCGGTCCTTGGGATGGCGCGGGACGTCACGATGCGAAAGCAGCTCGAGCAGCAGCTCGTCCAGTCCGACCGGCTCGCCGCGCTGGGGACGATGGCGGCGGGTGTCGCCCACGAGGTCAACAATCCGCTCGCGTACCTCATGCTCAACCTCGAGTGGATCGCCCGGAAGCTCCCGGGACTGGGCAACGACCCGTCGAGCCTGGAGGGACTGATGGCGATGCTCGACGAGGCCCGGCAGGGGGCCCAGCGGGTGTCGACCATCGTGCGCGAGCTGCGCAGCTTCTCGCGCGCCGCCGACGAGTCACGGACTCGCGTCGACCTGGCGACGGTCGTCCAATCGGGCATCAAGATCGCCGGCCACGAGATTCGCCACAAGGCACGCATCGTGACGTCGTTCGAGCCGGTGCGCCCGGTCTGGGGCAACGAGGCCCGCCTGGAGCAGGTGGTCATCAACCTCTTGCTCAACGCCGCGCAGGCGATGCCCGAGACGCGCGCGGAGCACAACGAGATCCGCGTGTCGGTCCGCGCGGACAGCGAGGAGCGCGCGGTGCTCGAGGTGTTCGACAACGGCGACGGCATCGCGCTCGACGTGCTGCCGCGCATCTTCGACCCGTTCTACACGACCAAACCGGTCGGCGTGGGGACGGGCCTCGGGCTCTCCATCTGCCACGGCATCGTGACTTCGCTCGGAGGGCACATCGGCGCGTACAGCGAGCCCGGCGAAGGGACGACCTTCCGCGTCGTTCTGCCGACGACCGACACCATGGTCGGCGAGGAGCCGAGGACGGCGAGCGAGGCCCCCTCGTCGCGCTCCACGAAGAGCGCGCGCGTCCTGGTGGTCGACGACGAGCCGCCCATCGCCAACACCCTGCGAGAGCTGCTCGCCCCCGAGCACGAGGTGATCGCGGCGACCACGGCACGCGAGGCGTTCGAGGCCATCGAGCGGAGCGACTTCGACGTGGTCTTCTGCGACCTCATCATGCCCGGCGCCGGTGGGATCGACCTCTACGAGCGGCTCCGGTCCCTGCGTCCGGGGCTGGAGCGACGGATCGTGTTCATGACCGGCGGCGCCTTCACGGAGCGGACCGCGGAGTTCCTCGCCTCGGTCGACAACCGCCGCGTGGAGAAGCCGTTCAGCCTGGGACTCGTGGAGCAGATCGTGCGTGAGATGGCCGGAGCCGGCGCCGCGCACGGTGCGGAAGCGACGAAGGTCGCGCGCTAGAATCGATCCGTGCTGCTCAACATCGACCTCGGCGAGCTCCCCGGCGAAGAGGAGGAGCTCTACGAGCACGCGCACCTCGCCAACGTCGCGTGCGGCGGGCACGCCGGCGACGAGTCCTCGATGCGGCGCGCCGTGGAGCTTTGCCTGCGGCACCGGACCCGGGTGGGGGCGCACCCGTCGTACCCGGACCGCGAGGGCTTCGGACGACGGCGCGTGACGATGGAAGCGGCCGCCCTGCGGGCGAGCGTGACCGAGCAGTGCGCGCGCCTCGCGGGGGTGGCGGGGGCGTTGGGCGCGGCGACGCCGTTCGTCAAGGCGCACGGGGCGCTCTATCATGCGGCGCACGAGGACGCGGCGGTGGCGGCCGCGCTGGTGGGCGGGGCGCTCGACGCGCTCGGGCCGGGCATCACGTTCCTCGGGCCCGCGGCGGGCGAGCTGGCGGCCGCCGTGGCGCGCGCGGGACTCGCTCTCTACCGGGAAGGGTTCGCGGACCGCGCGACGCGCACGGACGGAACGCTGGTCCCGCGCAGCGAGTCCGGCGCGTTGATCCTCGAGCCCTCGGTCGCCGCGGCGCGTGCATCGGCGCTCGTGGCCAGCGGCGAGGTCGACACGGTGTGCGTGCACGGCGATACGCCGGGCGCGGTCGCCATCGCGCGCGCCGTGCGCGGCATCCTCGACGAGCGGCGGGCGAGCGCGACGGACGCGAGCACGAAGGACGGATGAGTGGCCGTCACGCTCGAGCCGTTCGGCGATACCGCCTGGCGCGCGCGCCTGCCGGAGACGGGCGACGGGGCAAGCCGGCGAGCGCTCCTCGAGGAGCTCCGCGCGCTGCCTGGCGTGGTGGATGTGGTCATCTCGGAGTGCCACGCGCTCGTGGTGCTCGCGGTGGGCGCATCGCCCGAGGGTGCAAGGGAGGCCATCGCGCGCACCCTCGCGCCGAGGTCGGCGTCGGCTCCAGACGCGCCGACGCAGCCGGAGCTCCGGGAGCACCGTGTGCTCGTGCGCTACGACGGCGCGGACCTGGCCGAGGTGGCGTCCGCTTCGGGGATGTCGTCCGCCGAGGTCGTGGCCATTCACGCGGGCACCGCCTACGAGGTCGCGGCAATGGGCTTTCTGCCGGGGTTCGCCTATCTCCGCGCCCTCGATCCGCGCCTCATCCTCCCCCGCCGCGCGACGCCCCGCCCGCGTGTCTCCGCGCTCTCGGTCGCCATCGCCGGTCCGTACACGGGTATCTACCCCTTCGCGTCCCCGGGCGGGTGGCACCTGCTGGGTACGGCGGTGGGCTTCACGCCGTTCGATGCGCGGACGGGCGCCGTGATGTCGCTCGGCGACCGCGTCCGCTTCGTCGCCCACACCCGCGAGGCCGCGCCGTGATCACCGTCGTCGCCGTCTCGGGGCTCGCCACCGTGCAGGACGGCGGGAGGCCCGGGCACATGCACGAGGGCGTCCCGCCCGGAGGCGCGCTCGTGCCGGAGCTTCTCGCGCGGGCCAACGCAGCGGTCGGAAACGAAGAGCACGCGGCGGGGCTCGAGGTGTTCGGCGCGATCACACTGTCGGGGACGGCGACGACCCTCGTGGCGAGCGACGACAGCGTGCCCGTCCAGCTGGCAGCGCGCGAGCCGTGGAGACTCCTCTGCGCCGGGGCCCGCGTTCGCTACGTGGCGGTACGAGGCGGCATCGACGTGCCGAAGGTATTCGGCGGGCGAGGAACGCTGCTCGCGGCGGGACTCGGCGGTCACGAGGGACGCGCGCTCCGGCAGGGAGACGAGCTGCGCGTGGGAGCACCCGGCTCATCGCACCGACCGCCTCTTCGATCCGCTCCCGACCTCGACGCCGCGATCCGCGTCGTCCCCGGCCCGGACCTCGACCTCTTCGAGGCAGGCGCCCTCGATATCCTCCTCGGCAGCGAGTTCCGGGTCGACGCCCGCAGCGACCGGACCGGCATCCGTCTGACTGGCCCCCGCCTGCAACGCGTGGGCGACGACCTCGGCGCGTCTTGCCCCATGGTCCGCGGCGCCATCCAGGTGCCCCCGTCGGGCGACCCCATCGTGCTCGGCCCCGACCACCCCACGACCGGCGGGTACCCGGTTCTCGCTGCCGTCGTGGTTGCTTGCCTGGGCGCGCTGGGAGCGCGTCCCGTCGGCGCTGCCGTCCGGTTCGTCGCGGTCCGGTGACGGCGCCGCGCCGGGCGGATCACCTTCCACACTCGGCCATTGAAGCATTACATGCGGAACGGAAAGGGACGCCGACGAGTCTGCGGGTTGCCTTGCTCTTGGCGGCCGCACCCCTTAGGCACTCACGCAGGGAAAACCCATGCGTACCATCGTCGCCATCTCCGTCGGTCTCGCTGGGCTGTCCTGCGCCAGCATCCAGGCCTGCTCCTCCAACTCCAGCCCGCAGGGCTTCGTCAACAACCCCGACGGGGGGAGCGGATCGAGCAGCGGGAGTAGCGGCAGCGGGAGCGGAAGCAGCAGCGGGGGCGGAAGCGGAGGCTCGAGCGGAAGCAGCAGCGGGAGCTTCGGCGACGACGGCGGAAACGTCGGGGACGACGGCGGCGACGGGGGTCCCATCGTCACCAACACCATCTACGCGCACACCGATGACACCCTCTACTCCGTCGATCCCCAGACCAAGGCCGTCACGATGGTCGGCCCCTTCGCCGGCACCAGCGACTCGTCGACCGACAGCACCGTGACCGACCTCGCAGTCGACTCGAACGACGAGGTCTACGTGAACACCGAGTCGGTCGTTTACAAGGCTGCGCTCCCCGCGTCGAATCCCGGCACGGTATCGCTGACGAAGGTCGCGACCATCCAGGGCACCGCCAAGTTCTACGCCCTCGCCTTTGCCCCCCAGGGTGCGCTCGACGCCAACAGCGAGGTCCTCGTCGGCGGCGACAGCAACGGCGCCCTCTGGTCGATCAACACGACCAGCGGTGTGACCGCGAGCCTCGGCACCTTCGGTGCGAACGGGACGGGCGCCACCTTCGTGCTCTCGGGCGACATCGTCTTCTACAACGACGCGAGCAACACCGCGACCGGCCTCGCCACGATCCGCTCGTGTCCGACGGGGAAGACGAACACCATCACCAACTGCGGCAACGACTTCCTCGCCTCGGTGAACATGACAGCGCTCAAGACCGCGTACACGAGCGGAACCGCGGCGCCGTCGCTGCTGGGCGGCATCTACGGCGCCACGACGTCGGGCGGTATGACGACCGGGCCCGGCAACGGGACCGGCTTCGGCGACGTCTTCGGCCTGGGGGCGTGGAACTCGACGGTGTTCGGCTTCACGCGGAGCATCACGACGCCCGCGGCGGCCGCGCAGCTCATCACGATCGACACCACCAGCGGCGTCGGGACGTCGGTCCAGTCGTTCACCTTCACGAAGCCGGACACCGGCTGGTCCGGCGCCGGGGTGACCACGAAGGTCACCATCAGCGTGCCCAAGCCGCCTCCGCCTCCCGCGCAGTAGGCTCGTCAGCGCGGCATCGGCGTCCGGGTGAGCGACGAGACGTCGTCGATCGACCGCGCAACGCCGCCACGCGCGGCCCGCGAGCGGCATCCAACCGGCATGAAGCTCTACTTCACGCCCGGCGCCTGCTCCCTTCATCCCCACATCACGCTGCGTGAGGCAGGCCTGCCCTTCGACCTCGTGCGCGTCGACATCCGCGCGCACAAGCTGCACGACGGGTCGGACTACTACGCCATCAACCCCAAGGGGTACGTCCCGGCGCTCGAGCTCGAGGACGGGTCGATCCTCACCGAGGGCGCCGTCATCGATCAGTACGTCGCCGACAAGAAGCCGGAGACCAAGCTTCTCCCGCCCGCGGGCACGATGGAGCGGTACCACGTGCAGGAGTGGCTGAACTTCATCGCATCGGAGATCCACAAGGCGTTCGGGCCCCTCTTCGGTAACGACGAGGCGGCGAAGGAAGCGGCGCGCGCTCGCGTCGGCAAGCGGTTCGACTTCGCCGCCAAGGCGCTCGAGTCGCGGCACTTCCTGACGGGCGATACCTTCACCGTCGCCGACGCCTACCTCTACAACATGCTCCGGTGGACGACCCACACCGGCATCGACCTCGAGAAGTGGCCGGCGCTGAAGGCGTTCTTCGCCCGTGTCGACGCGCGCCCCGCGGTCCAGGCGGCCCTCGCGGCCGAGAAGGGCGCCCGCCAGGGCGCGTGAATCGACTTTGAGCTAGTACTGGCCTCCTCGGAGGCTGAAAGAGACATGCGCAAACCGATCCGTCGCGCGGCCGTCATCGGCGCGGGCGTCATGGGCAGCGGCATCGCCGCGCACCTCGCGAACGC